>Ga0082335_1007336_pt1 | contig 13397 bp, 13 predicted proteins | sample Subgrocontami58m_FD_72375 | JGI IMG/M metagenome (GOLD analysis project Ga0082335, IMG submission 72375) | Subsurface groundwater microbial communities from S. Glens Falls, New York, USA - GMW37 contaminated, 5.8 m (SPADES assembly) (version 2) ...
TGCCGGAAAAGCCGGTCAGGCCGACACGGCTGCCTATTCGGCTTCGAAGGCGGGCCTCATCGCATTCAGCGAGTCGCTCTACGAGGAGGTCAGGGAATATGGAATCAAAGTGGCGGTGATCCTGCCAGGGTTCGTCGATACGCCGCTGATCCCGCCCAACCGCAAGCTGGATAGGAGCAAAATGATTCGCCCTGAGGATATTGCCCGGGCGGTTTTTTTTGTTTTAACCTGCCCGCCCGGCTGCTGCCCGGTGGAGATCACCGTCAGGCCGCAAAGGACACCCTACACTTAAAGAACGCAGAGGATCGAAGATCGAGAATTGATGATCGATCCTCTATCCTCCATCTTCTATCCTCAGTTCTTAGGATACCATCTGCTCAAGGAAGTCCACAGTGACCTCTTCCAGACTCCTGACTACCGCCTCGGCTTCCCTCAGCTCCTCTGCCGGGTAGGAGTTTGTCACCGCGAGGCACTTGATTCCCGCGCCGTGGGCGCCCAGGATGCCCTCTTTGGAATCCTCTATGACCAGACACTCGGAGGGAAGAATGGGACGGCTGTCGTCCTGCTGCCGGCTGAGCGAGCTTAAGGCCTTGATGAAGATCTCGGGGTCGGGTTTTCCCTCATGGACATCCTCGGCGCTCACGATGGCGTGGAAATATTTTCTTAATCCGATACTCTGCAATATCAATTCGATCTCGCTGCGCAGGGCGCCGGATGCGATGGCCAGGGGAAATCGGGCGGAGAGCGCGGGAACCAGTTCCTTCACCCCGGGAAAAACAATCATCTTCTTTTCAATGGTCTCCCGATAGTAGAGCGCTTTGCGCCGCACCAGATCGGCGAGAGTATGCTCGTCTATGTTTCTTCCGTGATCCTGATAGGCGGTCTTAAAGCAGCCGCGGTCGTCCATGCCGAGATAGCGGGCGTAGTAATCCCTCTCGCTGATAATGATGCCTTCCTCTTTTAGGACTTCTTGGAACAGTTCAAGGTGAATAGGCTCGTCATCCACGAGGATGCCGTTGAAATCGAAAATGATGGCGCGAAGCACCGCTAACCCATACCTAATCTCCTCTTTTGTTTCAACCGGATCTGAGGTAGAAAATATAGTATGAATCATGAGAATGAACATGCCCATACCCATGGCCATGTGGAGTACCGCTTCTGCCCGCGCTGTGGCGGTCGTCTGGAAAAGCGGCGGGTGAAAGCCATAGAGCCGGAGCGGCTGGTGTGCGCGCAATGCTCCTTTATATTCTATCTCGATCCGAAGGTCGTTGCGGGAACCATTTTTACCGTAGAAGGGCGTGTCGTTTTGCTGCGCCGCAGCGTGGAACCCGCCTTGGGCAAATGGGTCTTCCCGGGCGGCTACGTCGACCGCGGGGAGAGTGTCCGGGAGGCGGCTATCCGGGAGACCCAAGAGGAATCTAATGTCCAGGTAAGGCTGTGTTCCCTGCTGGATGTTTATTCCTATCCACAGTCACCCATCGTCATCGTGGTCTATGCGGCTGAAGTGGTTGGGGGAGAACTCCGGGCCGGGGATGAGTCGGTAGAAGCTGAGGCCTTTAGCGTATCCCGGATCCCGTGGCGGGAACTTGCCTTTCAGAGCACAGAAGAGGCCCTCAACGATTATCTCAGACTTTACGTTAACTCGAAGACCTGATAAAAAAAACTTTAGAAGGAGGTTTTTTATGGCAATGCCGAATGTAGGGGAGAAGGCGCCCGAATTTGCCCTGCCGGTTTCACGGGATCAAAAGGTCGGGCTGAATGATTTCCTTGGAAAGAAAAACGTTATCCTGGCCTTTTATCCGCTGGATTTTACCGGTGGATGACAGCAGGAACTGGCGAACTTCGAAGCCGATCGCAAAGGCTTCGAGGCCAAGGACGCTCAGGTGCTGAGCGTAAGCGTCGATTCAGTTTTTTCGCATAAGGCCTTTGCGGAAAAGATGGGAGGGATCGGCTATCCCATGCTTTCCGATTTCTACCCCCACGGCGCCGTTAGCGCGCTGTACGAATGTTTAAGAGCCGAAGGTTATCCCAAGCGGGCGGTATTTATCATTGATAAGCAGGGGATAGTGCGTTTCCGCAAAGAGTACGAAAAAGGCATTCCCGATAACAAAGACTTGCTGGCCGAGCTGGACAAACTCAACCGCGGTTAGCCTGCGGATGGAAAGGCAGCGCGGAAACCAGCGCCGGGATTATCTTGCCGTTGCTCAGGATAGCTACCGGCGTGCCGGGTTGGAGGTAGTCGCGCTGGACATAGCCGAGGGCTATGGGGAGATTGCGGGCAGGGGAAAGAATGGAGCTGGTCACCTGCCCGATCTCCTTTTCGTTCGCGCGGATCACGCTGCCGCGCTGGGCCGCTTGATCTCCTTCAAGAATCAATCCGACGAGCTTTCTATTGATATGGCCACGGGAGCGAATCCTCTCCACCACCTCCTGCCCCAAATAGCAACCTTTCTGAAAACTCACGGAGTTATCCAACCCGGTTTCTAATAGAAGATTTTCTTCATTCATGTCGACACCGTAGCGCGGGATCCCGGCCTCAACGCGGAGGAGCTCCTGGGCTTGAGTGCCAATCCAACTTAGGGAAAACTTATTACGCATCTCCTCGATAAAGAAAACGGTTGGGAGGAGATTCGTTATCGGCACGAGGAGATCGTAGCCGTCTTCGCCGGTGTGTGTGGAGCGGGCTATGCGTATTTCATCATCGCCGAGTAAAAATACCGCGTGACCAAGTTCTCTCTCGGGGACGGCGCCGTCCGGAAAAAGCTCTTTTAAGAGGAGGAACGCCATCGGTCCCTGGACAGAGAGCATCCCGTAGCTGCCGGTGAGGTCTTTAATCTCAACATCGTCCGCGATAAGATAACGGTTAAGATGCGTGAGGATTTTTTCCTTCAGGGGTTCCCAGATGTCGAGGAGGAAAAAGTCCTGCAGGCAAAAGATCCTCGTATCGGCCAGGATTCTCCCCTGGATGTCGAGGACCGCGGCATGGATTCCTTCACCCGGCGCCAGATTTTTCACGTCGTTGGAGACCATCCCCTGGAGGTAGGAGACACGATCCGGTCCGGCCAAGCGGAGAAGGGTGCGGTGACAGAGATCCAGCAATCCAACGTGGGAGCGAACGGCCTGGTATTCGCGGAGAGGATCGCCGAAATGAAGCGGCATAATCCAGCCGTCTTCTTCGCCAAATACGGCCCGGTTAGCTTGATGGCGCTCTTTGAGCGGGGTTTGTTTAGGCATGACGTAGAAAATATAACTCCATTCATGGAGGTTGACAATGCGGGGGCGAATCTCGTTTAATTCCCGAGGGTCCGACAGGCAATGGTAAAGTCCAAAGACGATCTCGATCTCCGTAAGCTGGAGCTCTTCTATTGGGTGGCCGAACTAAAGAGTTTTTCGCTGGCCGCGGACCATCTCTCCTTGAGACAGCCCACGGTCAGTGCGCACGTCCGCGAACTGGAGGAAAGGCTGGGGGGAAAAATTTTAAACCGGGTAGGGGGAGGGGTAACGCCGACAGCCTTGGGCCAAGTTCTCCTGGAGCAGGCAAAGGCGTTGTTGGGCTTGAAGAGAGAGACCCTTGCCGCTCTCGACCACTTTCACGGAAGGGTCAGGGGAGAACTCCTGATCGGAGGAAGCAACATCCCCGGCGAATATATCCTGCCGCGGAAGCTGGGGGCTTTCATTAAAAAATACCCGGAAGTAAAGCCGATCCTGCGCATCGGCGATTCTGCGGGGATCGTGGAGACTGTGCTGGATGGGGAGGTGGAGCTGGGCTTCGTCGGCTTTAAAGGGGGAGACAGGAGACTCTCCTTTCAAAAGATATGGCGGGATGAAATGGTCCTGACGGTCCCGAAAGGTCATCCCTGGGCCCGTCATAAGAGCGTTGATGTAAGCGTTCTCGCCAAGGAGGGTTTTATCTCCCGGGAGGGAGGCTCAGGGACGTGGCGGTCGATTCGTAATCTCTTGAGCAGAAAGGGGCAGGAACCGGAAAAGCTTCTCAGGGTCATCATGGAGCTAGGGAGCACCGAGGCTGTCAAGGAGGCGCTTATTGCCGGCTTGGGTATTTCGATCCTTTCTCGAACCTCCATCCAGCGGGAGATTCGGGATGGACTTCTAAAAGAAGTCGCTATCCGCGGTCTCAAGCTGGAGCGAGATTTTTTCCTGCTCTTCCATCGCCGCCGGCCCCTTTCGCCGGTATCTCAGGCATTTATCCACTTCCTCAAGCAGGGCTAGCCCCTTCCCCAAAAAGCCTATGGCTTCCGGCCATCCATAGATATTTTCTATTTGACATATAGAAATCAATATTGTTTATAGGGTAGGATCTTGATGCCGGGATAGGGGTAGCGCGATGAGACGACAAGTGAATTTTTTTCTGTTTCTTTTTTGGCTGGCGACGGGAGCAGCTTTTGCCGCCGGGCCGTCGGTAAAAGAGCTCAAAATATCGGCAATCCCCGACGAGAACCCGCAAGAGATGTTGCGCATTTACAGTCCTTTTGCGGATTATCTCGCGAAGGAAATAGGGGTGCCGGTCAAGTTCATCCCGGTCGTGGACTATGCGGCCACCGTGGAAGGGCTGGCCGCCAACAAACTCGACATGGCGTGGTACGGTGGGCTGACTTCCGTCCAGGCAGCGAGGCAGGCCAAGGGCGCCCGGCGGGTCATCATGCGCAAGGAGGACGGCGAGTTCAAGAGCTACTTTATCACGCGTAAGGATACCGGTATCCGGGAGCTTAAGGATCTGAAAGGCAAGACCTTCTCCTTCGGCAGCGTTAGCTCGACTTCGGGCCATTTGATGCCGCGCTATTACCTGCTCAAGGCGGGGATCAATCCGGAGAAGGATTTTTCCAAGTTCAGCTTCAGCGGGGCCCATGACGCCACAGCGGCGTGGGTGGAAGCGGGAAGAGTGGACGCGGGCGCGCTCAATTTTCTCGTCTGGGACAAACTCGTGGAGACCAAGAAGGTGAACACGGATAAGGTAGTGATTTTCTGGACCACCCCTCCCTATGTGGATTACGTCTGGACGGTCCGCGCCGGGCTCGACAAGGCGCTGGTGGAGAAGATTTCCAAGGCCTTTCTGAAGCTCGACTACAATAAGCCAGAAGACAAAAAGCTCCTCGATCTCCATCGAACCAAAGGCTATCTCGCGGCCAAGGATTCAGACTGGAAAGGGACCGAGGAGGCGGCCATTGCAGCGGGCCTGGTCAAGTAGGAGCGCGATCTCAGGCTCGTTGTGGATCAATATCGTTTAGAGAATATCACCAAGATCTTTGCCCGCCGTCAGGTTGCGGTAAAGGGATTGGATCTTAAGGTCCAAAAGGGCGAGAGGGTCGCTCTCATCGGTCCCAGCGGGGCCGGCAAGACGACCCTTTTTCGCATGCTCAATTGTACGCTCAGACCTACTTCGGGGAGGTTGTGGATCGATGGTGAAGAGGTGGTCAACCTGCACGGAAAGAAGCTGCGAGAGGTGCGGAGAAGGATCGGGACCATCTACCAACAGCACAATTTAGTTCCCCGTCTCAGGGTCATCCACAATGTTCTTTCGGGCCAGCTCGGGCGGTGGTCGACGATGCGTTCCCTGATTTCTTTGGTGCGCCCCACTAATACCGACCTGGCGATGAAGGCCCTTAGTCTGGTTGGCATCGGGGACAAGATTTTTAGCCGGACCGATGAGCTTTCCGGGGGCCAGCAGCAGCGAGTGGCGATCGCCCGTGTCCTGGTGCAGAATCCCGAGGTGATACTGGCGGACGAACCGGTTTCCTCAGTCGATCCTTCTCTCGCCTCCAGCATTGTCAGCCTCCTGATAGAGATCAGCCAGAACACCCACAAGACGCTGTTGATGAATCTCCATAGCGTGGACCTGGCATTGGCCTATTTTCCTCGTGTGATCGGGATAAGGAAAGGGGTGCCCCTTTTCGACCTCTCTCCTGATAAGATCTCGGACCATTTACTCGAGGATCTCTATGACGGTCATATTTCCCCGAATCAGCAAGAAAAGGTCGCCGATGAGGAGTCTGGAAATCTCGTCTATCAATAAGTCCGAGAAATCCCTTTTTCCTTACCTCTTCAGCCTATTCTTTATAGTGGCCTTCTTGGATAGCTGGCGGAGGGCGGAGGTCTATCCTTTGGTCATGTTCGAGACCGAGGGCCGGGAAAACCTCTGGAAATTTTTTACCGGCATGTTCCCGCCCGAGCTTTCCTGGAATTTTCTCTCCCTACTGTTTAGGCCCTTCCTGGAGACCATCCAGATATCCATGATGGGGACGTTGATCGCCGTAGGGATCGGCTTTCCTTTCGGCTTGTTCGGGACCAGGACCTTCATGGTGGGAGGGGTTCTGAACGAAGCCGACGTCAAAGGATCGCCTCCCCGGTTCGTCCTGCGTTGGTCCGGCTACTTCATGGCCCGGGGGGTCCTGAGCCTTTTCCGCTCCATCCCTGAGTTCGTTTGGGCCTTTATGTTCGTTCGCGCCGTCGGTCTGGGACCGTTCCCTGGAGTCCTCGCCATCGGAGTCGCCTATGGGGGAATGCTGGGGAAGGTCTACTCAGAGATCTTTGAAGGGGTAAACTACCGTCCTCTGGAGGCGCTCCAGTCCACCGGAGCCAATAAGATGCAAGTCTTCTTCTACGGCTGGCTCCCTCAGGTATTGCCAAACTTCGTCTCTTATACGCTCTACCGCTGGGAGTGCGCGGTGCGCGCCTCCGCAATCCTCGGCCTGGTAGGCGCGGGAGGACTGGGACAACAGATCGAGATATCTATGCGCATGTTCAACTTCCATGAAGTCTTGACGCTCCTCATCATCCTTTTCTTGATGGTGGCGGCAGTGGACTATATCAGCGCCAAGGTGCGGGCGATCCTATGACCCGTTCGGCCTTTCGACGAGCTCAAGGCGGTGAGGGAACTCGAACCGCAGGACTCAGGGTCACCCGTCGAGAGCCTCTGGGTCGAACGATGGTGAGAAAGGTCGAACCATGAGCGGCTCCCCTCCGGAACGCCTGGAGAAGGCCCATGCCCCCTGGCCCTCGCACGAGGCGCTGCGCAAGCCGAGCCCGTGGAACTATTTCCTGCTTGTGTTCCTCGCCCTCGTTTTCGTCTGGAGCTACCGGGGAACGGAAATTCAGCTCTCCGACCTCTTCAGCGGGGAGGGGGGAGGGCAAATCGTCATTTACATCCAAAAGCTCTTTCCCCCGGATTTTTCGGCAGATGTCCTTCATGAAGCCTTCAAGGGAGCGATAGAGACCTTTGCCATCTCCTTTATGGGGACTTTGCTCTCTGTTGCCATCGCCCTTTCCGTGGTTTTTTTCGCCTCGCGAAATCTGATCTATTCAGGTCTTCTCTATGAGATGGAGCCCAAGCAGGGGTGGAGGCGGACGCTGAGATTCGTCCCCTATTTATGCGCCAAATCTTTGTTAAATATACTCCGCACCATTCCGGAGATGGTTTGGGCGTTGATTTTCGTGTTTCTGGTGGGCCTCGGGCCGTTTCCCGGAGTTCTCGCTCTAGGGGTTCATACGGGCGGAGTCCTGGGCAAACTCTTCGGTGAGGTCCTGGAGGATGTAGACCCGCAGCCGATAGAGTCTCTGCAGGCGACAGGCGCCAACAGGCTGCAGATTCTTTTCTACGCGATTCTTCCCCAGGTGCTTCCACAATTCATCTCCTACACGCTCTATCGTTGGGAGGTAAATATTCGCGTGGCGGCGGTTCTTGGCTTTGTCGGCGCCGGCGGCCTGGGACAGAGAATTCACATCGCGATCAGTCTCTTTTTCGAAAACCAGCTGCTCACGCTCATCATCGCGATCTATATCCTCGTGACCCTGGTGGACTACCTGAGCGCCTATTTGAGAAGGAAGGTGATTTAACGGGTCGAATTTGTGAATAGCGCCGTTTTCCCCGGCGCGATCCTCGCTGAGGGGGTACGAACACGAGCGACCATTCGACACGCTCATGGTGGTGAGCAAGTCGAACCACAAACTCAGAGTTCGACTGAGGCTCACTCGAAGTCTGGCCCTGAGCGGCTCGACTGAGCTCGCCGAAGTCAGGTCGAAAGGCGATCACGAACACGTCTCTTGCCTATCGCCTCTCGCCTGTATTATAAATTGGCCAGTTTCGCATCAAGAAAGCGATAGCTCTTGGCTGAAAAGGAATATTTCATTCGTCTCGGTGGACGCGCACGAAAGCGGCAATATTTACCAAGAACGCTTTCTACGAGGAGATTTTCCATGAACGTTTTTGAACAAAAGAATGCCGAGCTGGTCACTGAGTTTGACCGTTATGTCCGGGAGCATCCAGACTTCGCCGAACGGATTCCAGACCATGCGCTGGTGGCCATGTTGGTTGAAGGAGACGAAGAATTCAATCGATGGAGTCAAGAAGGGGCAAAGCAGCAGGCTGAAAAAGGCCAGCCGATTATATACGTGAAGATTAAAAGGATTCAGCCTATCCGCTCTCGCATCCAAGAAATGGAGCTCAGCGCCTGAAGTTAACCGCCCTCCTGCAAGGCCGGGGATCAAGAAGCGGGACCTCTACGACCTAGTGGGCTTTACCAAATGAGCCCCTTCGGTACTTCGGGAATTGCCGAAATGCCGTAAATCTCTATTTAACGGTGTCTTATCCTTTTCGACTCACGCCCACGAGCCACCATTCGACCATTCGCGACACGCTCATGGCCCTGAGCGGCTCGACTGAGCTCGCCGAAGTCAAATCGAAGGGCGATCACGAACACGTCTCTTGGCCTTCCTCCCTCCTTGTATTGCTGCCGCCAAATCGCTTAAAATCCTTAGAAATTTGAGTTCTTGCAGAGACCATGGTGGAAAACCACTTGTGGGATATGGGGGATGAGTTGAGGGCAAATTTGAAGTTCAAGTCGTCAGGGCCTTCCGGCCCTGTCCCGGGATTGACCCTACTTCGTTATCCGGACCAAGGGAAGGATCGGTCGAGACGATTCAAGATCCAAGACCTGGCCCTATTTACTTGTGGCGACGCATGAACAAAAAAGACCTCAGCGAACGCGATATCTGTACCAAGTTCATCACGCCTGCTGTCGTGAAAGCAGGTTGGGATATCCAGTCGCAGATTCGTGAAGAGGTCTTCTTCACGAGAGGCCGGATCATAGTTCGCGGTAAGCTAGTTACGCGGGGTAAGGCCCAACGCGCCGATTACATTCTCTACTACAAGCCTAATATTCCCATCGCTTTGATCGAAGCGAAGGACAACAATTACCCCGTCGGCGGTGGGATGCAGCAAGCGATAAAATACGCTGCCACTCTGGATATCCCTTTTGTTTTCTCATCGAACGGCGACGCGTTTCTATTTCACGATCGGACCGGGCAGGCTGCCCAAACAGAAACCGAGTTAGGCCTCGACGCGTTCCTAACACCGGCGCAACTTTGGAATTCATATCGGGTGTGGAAAGGTCTGGCGCCGGCTCAAGAAGCAATCGTACTCCAGGACTACCACGAAGACGGTAGTGACAAGGAACCACGCTATTACCAGCGAATCGCGATCAACAAGACTATTGAAGCCATAGCAAAGGGCCAAGACCGTATTCTCCTGGTCATGGCCACCGGTACCGGCAAAACCTACACCGCGTTTCAAATCATCTGGCGTTTGTGGAAAGCCGGGCGGAGAAAACGGATTCTCTACCTTGCGGATCGTAACGTTCTTGTCGACCAGACGATGGTCAATGATTTCCGTCCTTTCGGCGCTGCCATGGCAAAACTCAGCACGACTTCGAAAACCATCGAGCGTGAAGATGGGACCGAGGTTCAGATACCAACCGCCATCGACAAGAAGCATCGACGCATTGACACCTCCTATGAGATCTACCTTGCGCTGTATCAGGCCATCACCGGTCCGGAGGAACAGCAGAAACTTTACCGCGAACTTTCCCGGGATTTCTTTGACCTCATCGTCATCGATGAATGTCATCGAGGTAGCGCGGCGGCAGATTCCGCTTGGAGAGAAATCCTCGATTATTTCTCCTCGGCAACGCAGATCGGTCTTACTGCCACGCCCAAAGAAACGGAATACGTTTCCAACATTCACTACTTTGGTAAACCGGTTTACAGCTACTCGCTGAAGGAAGGTATCCGCGACGGTTTCCTCGCGCCCTACAAGGTCGTAAAGGTCCACCTCGATGTCGATATCGAAGGATACCGGCCCAGGCAGGGCGAAACGGACAAGTATGGCTATGAAATCGAAGATCGAATCTATAACCAGAAGGACTTCGACCGCGAGTTGGTCATCGACGAGCGGACCAAGCGGGTAGCTATGAAGGTGACGGAGTTTCTCAAAGAAAGCGGCGACCGCTTCCAGAAGACCATCGTGTTTTGCGTGGACACGGAGCACGCTTTCCTCATGCGCCAGGCTCTGATTAACGAGAACCAGGACTTAGTCCAGCAAAGCGACCGGTATGTCATGCGCATCACGGGAGATGACGCTGAAGGCTGTGCCCAGGTCGGCAACTTCATCGATCCTGAAGCCAAGTATCCGGTGATCGTCACCACCTCGCGTTTGCTTTCGACCGGTGTCGACACCCAGACCTGCCGTTTGATTGTCCTGGACCGCGAAGTCAATTCCATGACCGAATTCAAGCAGATCGTCGGACGCGGCACCAGGGTTCACGAGGACACTAAGAAATACTACTTCACGCTCATCGACTTCCGTAAGGCGACCAATCACTTCGCCGATCCCGAGTTCGATGGCGAGCCGGTGCAGATTTACGAACCGGGTGAAGACGATCCGGTTACGCCTCCCGAGGACGTGTCGCCACCGGACGAAGGCGATGAGTCTATTCCACCGGAACCCGGTGATGACGAGGAGATTATCGTCGATCCGGAACAGGTTTTTATCGACGGCTCTTCATCTGGTGTACCGCGGAAATATTACATTCACGGCGAGCCTGTTATGATTGTGGCCGAACGTATCGAGTACCTAGACGAATACGGCAAACTGGTGACGGAGAGTTTGCGCGAGTATTCAAAGAAGACGCTTCGGCAGCGCTTTACGACCTTGGACAAGTTTTTGAAAAGCTGGAACGGCGCGGAGCGCAAGGAAGCGATCATCGAGGAGTTGGAGAAGGAAGGCTTGTTGCTCGATCCGCTGGCTGAAGAAGTAGGGAAGGACCTCGATCCATTCGATCTGATCTGCCACGTAGCCTTCGACCAGCCTCCGCTTACTCGGCGGGAGCGCGTGGAGAACGTGCGCAAGCGCGACGTCTTTACAAAATACGGGGCGAAGGCCCGGGCCGTGCTCGAAGCGCTGCTGCAAAAGTACCAGGACGAAGGCGTTACGGCACTGGATGATCCCCGTATCCTCCGAGTAGCGCCGTTCGATGTCATGGGCACGCCGGTCGAACTCTTGAAACAATTCGGTGGACGCAAGGGCTTTGAAAAAGCCGTCCACGAACTACAATCCGCCCTCTACGAAAAAGCAGCTTAATATTCTATGTCTGTACGAAACACCGTTAAATCCATTCAAGACATCATGCGCCAGGATGTCGGCGTCGATGGTGATGCTCAGCGCATCTCCCAGCTTTGTTGGATGTTCTTCCTCAAGATCATCGATGACCAGGATGTGGAAATGGAACTGATGCAGGAGGGCTATCGCTCGCCTGTACCGGAAAAGTTTCAATGGCGGAACTGGGCCGCCGATCCTGAGGGCATGACAGGTGACGCTCTGATGGCGTTCATCAATGATGAACTATTCCCCGCCCTGAAGGAGTTACCCGGTACCGCCAACAACGGTCGCCGCCGCGTGGTGCGCGAAGTGTTCCAGGACGCCTACAACTACATGAAGTCCGGCCAGCTCATGCGCCAGGTGATCAACAAGATCAATGCGGTAGACTTCAACAACCTCGCCGAGCGTCAACACTTCGGCGATATCTACGAGCAGATCTTGAACGACCTGCAGAGTGCCGGCAATGCTGGCGAGTACTACACGCCGCGGGCGGTCACGGCGTTCATGGCCGATCGCCTCGATCCCCACCCAGGCGAGATCTTATTCGATCCCGCCTGCGGCACAGGCGGGTTTTTAACCTGTGCCATCCGCCACATGCGCGAGCGCTATGTGAAGACCCCCGCCAATGAACAGAAGATGCAGCAGGCGCTACGCGCCACGGAGAAAAAGCAACTCCCACATATGCTCTGTGTCACAAACATGCTGCTCCATGGCGTCGACGATCCGTCTTTCGTCCGTCACGACAACACCCTTGCGCGCCCCTACATCAGTTACACCCAGTCGGACCGGGTGAACATCGTTCTCACCAATCCACCCTTTGGCGGGCGCGAGGAAGACGGCATCGAGACCAACTTCCCCAAACATTTCCAGACACGGGAGACTGCCGACCTCTTTCTTGCTCTCATAGTCCGCCTGCTCAAAACGGGCGGACGCGCCGCGGTGGTTCTTCCCGACGGCACGCTCTTCGGCGAAGGCGTCAAGACGCGGCTCAAGGAACACTTGCTGGAGGAGTGTAATCTCCACACCATTGTCCGTCTGCCTAACAGCGTCTTCAAACCTTACGCCTCCATCGGTACGAACCTGCTGTTTTTCGTGAAGGGCGAGCCGACAAAGGAAATATGGTTCTACGAACACCGGGTTATCGCAGGTCAGAAAGCCTATTCGATGACCAGGCCGATCCGCTTTGAGTATCTGAAGCCCTGCATCGACTGGTGGGACAAGCGCGAAGAAAACGAAGTTGCCTGGAAAGTCACCATCGATGAAGTTAAAGCGCGCAACTACAATCTCGATTTCAAAAACCCGCACGTTGTCGCCGACGACCACGGCGCCCCGGAAGAACTTCTCGCCAAGCTCGACGAGGCGGAAAAGCAGACCGTTGCGCTGCGCGACCAACTTAAGGCGATTCTGGAAGAAGCGCTGCTGCGATGAAGAAGAAGGCCGCCACACAGAACCCCATTTCGATTAGCCGCAGCCTCGGCCCGCTTATTGAGCAAGTCCGCACTCTTGTGCAGTCGGCCCGCCAGGCCGCTGCCACCAGCGTCAACGCCCTGCAAGTAATAACCAATTTCGAGATCGGTCGCCGCATCGTGGAACACGAGCAGCGGGGCGCGGCACGGGCGAAATATGGGAAGGAATTGCTTAAAGAGCTTTCCATGCGGCTGACCGAGGAGTTTGGAAACGGGTTCTCAGAGCGCAACCTGAGGAGCTTTCGGAGCTTTTATCGTACCTACCGGGAGCGCTCGCCTCAGATTTGGCAGAAGCCTTCTGCCAAATTAGCATTGGAGCAGAGAAGCCAGAAGCCTTCTGGCAAATCTCCTTTCACTCTCAGTTGGTCCCACTACGTCTTGCTCCTCACGATCAAAAATCCCGAAGAACGCTCCTTCTACGAAATCGAGGCCACGCAGTCCACTTGGTCTCTCCCGGAACTCAAGCGTCAGTTAAATTCCGGCCT
>Ga0082335_1007338_pt1 | contig 13391 bp, 13 predicted proteins | sample Subgrocontami58m_FD_72375 | JGI IMG/M metagenome (GOLD analysis project Ga0082335, IMG submission 72375) | Subsurface groundwater microbial communities from S. Glens Falls, New York, USA - GMW37 contaminated, 5.8 m (SPADES assembly) (version 2) ...
GCTCAAGTAAAGGTGGAAACGATGGATGATACAAAACTGTGCCCAGCCTGCGGACAAACGATCAAAGCCGAGGCGAGAATCTGCCGATACTGTAAGGCAACCTTTACGGTCACGATCCGAGGATATTGCCTGAATGATCACGATGTGGTTGAAGCGACCGGGGATGGAAAATGCCCGCGGTGCAGTAACACGGTGATAGATTTACGCGTCGAAAGTCGCCTGCTTACAGCGCCAGAGGTTCTTCCGGATCAAGCAAGTCATCCCGACGTTGCCCCTGCGCAAGCCAACGGCGATACCAAATCGTGCCCGGCTTGCGGACAGACGATCAAACTCGAAGCGCGCGTCTGCCGTTTCTGCCGCGCCCGTTTCGAGGTCACGACGCGAGGCTATTGCTTGAACGATCACGCCATCGTTGAAGTCAAAGACGGAAAATGCGTTCAATGCGGGAACGACGCGCAGGATGTTCACATTGAAAGCAAATTGATCGGAGAGCCAGCAACGGTGGCACGACCGGAACTAACTGCGATTGCCGAACAACAACCACCTCCCGTGATCGTTCCGGCCAAAGAATTGAAGCGTCCAGGTTGTGTAACGGCATATGCTGTTCTACTCATTCTTGGCGCTGGGCTGGCGGCTCTCGTTGGACTCTCCGGTGGCGCCTCCTTCTCTGAGCTTGGTTCTGCGGTAGCCGGGACGATAACCACTGCCGCCTTTGTCGTCGCTGCCATTTACGTAGTTGCTGCAATTGGATTATGGCAACTCAAGAACTGGGCGCGTATCCTAATCCTCATTATTTCGGGTCTTGGAACCGCATCCAGTATCCTCACGTTGGTTTCTGTTTTCCTAACCCCGACCGGCAATGTGTCTCCTTATTATTTACAGAGTTCGTACTACACCGGTATGGCACTATCCTTCGTCACAGGTCTGATCGGCCTGGGGATCAATTCAACCATCTTCAGTTGGTTCAGGAAGAACAAACAATACTTCGTTCAGGAAAGCAGTACCGCGCTACAGACAGTCAATGCGCCCCCGCCACCAAAACCGACCCAGCCGTCAGCCAGTACGCCAAAAACCAAACCGCAGTCCGCTTTGCGTAGAGAATTGCTCCAAAAGATCGAGGTTTACGCCGAGGCGATGAATTATCTGGCGACCTGCGGAGACTTCAACGAACAGAAGTTTGCCAAACTGGACGCGATCCTGGAGAGGGCCGGTGCGGGGTTTGGGTCTGCCAAGCGGAGGGAAATGCTGAGTGAGGCCGCTTTCATACTGCCGAGCCGCTCAACCGGCGGCGTTGCGGAACTGCACGTTCAACTCCAGGATTCGCTGACACAGGGATTCCAGATGTTCAATGAGATTCTCGCGAAGTCGTCGCCCACACCTGACACCGCCCGTGAAGTGATGCGGGTCATCGAGAAATACAAAGTGAAATCCTGAGTGGAGGTACGAATGGAAAATCCAACCAAAAAGTGCCCGATGTGTGCCGAGGAAATCCCATTCGCAGCGAGAGTCTGCGAGTACTGCGGCACGCGGTTTGATGTCTCCGTAAAAGATGGACTAGCGGAAAGTCGCTTCACTGAGGAACCGATAAAACAACCTGTTCTCGCCACAATTCCTCTCCCGCCCGCGGCTAAACAGAGTACCCCTTGGGGATGGATCGCGGGCGGATTGGGATTGCTTTTGATCCTTGCCCTTGTTGGTGGAGGGATCATGCTGGCGCAAAACGGTCTGCCATTCCTGTCCACGCCGACAAACACCCCCCGACCAACCTTTACCTCCCGGCCAATATCCGCGCCGACAAGTACGCCTGAGATCAAAGAGTTTACAGTCGTCGTTCCTGCCAATGCGCTTTGGTTTGACACAGGCATTCATGTTGATAAAGGTCAATCTTTAGTATTCACTGCATCTGGCTTCGTTTGCACATGGACGGATTGCACTCCAGGCGACGTCCCCGGGCCTAACGGGAGTGAAGACACATGCCAATTCTTGGATAACTCAAACTGTCTCCTCAATGACGAACCTTACGGGGCATTGATCGGAAAAATTGGCAATGGGGAGCCTTTCCTCATCGGCTCAAGTTTGGGACTCAAGGCTTCGCAAGACGGCACGCTTCAACTGGCTGTGAATGATAATCTGATCTATTACGAAGATAATTCCGGGTCATATTTTGTAACGATCAAACTGGACAACCATATTGGCTGCGAGAGCGGTGAGTGGTCAAGATCATATTCCGACAGTTTCGAAACCGATCAAAAATGGTGGTGGACAGGTTTCTGGGACGATGACTGGGTGACAAGCACAAACGCCATCGAGAACGGCAAATACCGCATAGCGGCTGTCGCCAAACAGCCGGATATTGTCTTTTATGATGACATTGGATTCAAAGCAATGGACATTTCCGACATTTACGTGACCGTGGAAGCCCAACACATTAGCGGGCCAGGGAGCGCCGAAATGGGCTTCATGTTCCGCTGGGTGGATTGGGAAAACCACTATTGGGCGGGCCTGAATAATGATGGCAAATTTTACCTAGGTATGACACGAGATGGCGAATTGATCACACTCGTCGATACTGAAGTCTCCACTTACCAGCCTGGCAAAGTCAATCGCTTCACTTTGGGAGCCGCCGGCAATCATATTACCGCTTCAATCAATGGTCAGGAAGTCGCGGATGTGTACGATGGGACCTTCAAGAACGGCGAGTTCAACGTGTACATATGGCTCGAACAGGATGGCGATAGCGGCATCTTCGAGTTTGACAACTTTGAAATGTGTTTGCCTTGAAATCGCATCCAGACACTCTCACAGGAGAACCATGAACGCCCAAACAAAAAAGTGCCCGATGTGCGCGGAACAAATACCGCTTGACGCGACGGTGTGCGAGTACTGCGGCACGAAATTCGAAGTGACAGTGGAAGCGGGACAAGCGGTTAGCAGAGTTCTGCAAGAACCGAGCGCGACGCCGAAGCCGCCCTCGCAGACAGTTCCACCTCCATCGCCCGCGCCGAAGCAGACCACTCCCTGGGCATGGATTGCCGCCGGACTGGGTTTGCTCCTCGTCCTTGCTTTGGCGGGCGGAGGAATCCTGATCGCGCAGAATGGCCTATCCTTCCTGGCAACACCGACAAGCACGCCGCGTCCTACATTCACGCCGCAACCGACTCATACACCGAATTACAAAGCGACCCTGCTGGCTCAGAATCCCCCACCCGCGGCAACAGCGCAACCTGCCCAATCTCCCTTTGTCGGCGAATGGACGGCAGCGGACCCGGATGGCAGTCACCTGCAATTAACAATCACAGTTGATAATTCGGGTGTTTTTCACTTAGCCTTCTATGACGATTGGGCCAATCTTTGCAGTAGCCCGCAGGCGGATTCGGCTACCGGCACACTCGATGAAAATAATCCAAATCTCTTGATTGTCTACTGGATATTTGATTGCACCAACACAGGCAAGCAAGTGACATTCACTTCGAAATACTTCTATGAGAAAGAGCAGGACACAATCAAAGAGGTTATTGAAGATAGCACCAGTATCATCTGGAGGCGCGTCAAGTAAATCCTCGCAGGATTATCAAAAGAGGTAACCAAATGAACGCAACAAACAAAAAATGCCCAATGTGCGCGGAGCAAATCCCGCTCGAGGCGAAAGTCTGCGAGTACTGCGGCACGCGGTTCGATGTTTCCGTGAAAGATGGGCAGGTGGAAAGTCGTTCCATTGAAGAACCGGTAAAACAACCTGTTCCTGCGACGCTCTCACCCTCATCGGCGACGAAGCAGGGTACGCCCTGGGGTTGGATCGCGGGCGGATTGGGATTGCTTTTGATCCTTGCACTGTTGGGCGGAGGGATCATGGTTGCGCAAAACGGTCTGCCCTTCCTGGCCACGCCGACAAATACTCCACGACCAACTTCCAAGCCCCGACCCACATCCACACCTAATTATGCCTCAACCCAGCAGAGACGAGACGAGAACGCCACCGCCACCGTCCAGGCCTCCTGGGTTCAGGGATTTTCCCAACCGATCATAAACGAAGTCCACAACCGTCAGCCCAACTTCGAAGACGATTTCTCGGTTATGAGCGGTAGGTTCGCGCGGTGGAGCAGCATTTCACCCGGTGTCACATTCCCCGAGGGTGTCATGCGTATTAATACGAGCGGCACGGTGGGGGTTGATGCGGGCGGTTCCATGAATGCTAAAAATTTTGTTCTCGAATTTGAATTCATCCCCCGCATCGCCAGTGAAAGGAGTACCACGGTTGTCAATTTTCGCTGGAATGATGCGGGAGGGTACAACTTCGATTTCAACCTTTTCGACACTTGGTGGGGGCTACTCACAATTCCAAAGGGACAGGAAGTCAAAACCATAGCAGAGGGTTGGTCGAAAGAGACAGGGTTAAATCGCACAACACTGGTCATCGTCATTGCAAAAGACAATCGCTTGGCTTTTTATGCAAACGGCAAGCCTCTCACCTATCTTGAAGATAGTTCACTCAACGGAGATTGGGTTGGTATTGGTGTGTGGGCGCCCAACGCTCCCGCCGAAGTGGATTTCGACAACGTCAAGTTCTGGGATTTGGATAATTTAAAACCCTGATGGCGCTTCTATCATGCCATCAAGAGGATGTCACGGACGTTCAAACCAAGAAATGCCCTGTGTGCGCCGAAACGAGCAAGTTTGAGCAGGCTGGCGATAGCGGTGTCTTTGAGTTTGACAACTTTGAATTGTGCTCCCATAAAATTGGATTTTGTACGATGCCACCCAGCTCGACGAAACTTCGATCATTCGTCAATCGCATACCGAAAGATGGGACGCGTTGGCGAATTACGGGCCGCTTCCTTGAAACCCGCTTTTATGAATGCCGATGCCGTGCCGGTAAAGACAAAAGGAGCAGGCTGCTCCTTTTTTGAATCCACCGGATAACCCTCCACAATTTTACCGCCGCGATCTCTTACATGTTCGATTGCAGCTTTCAATAATTCAACTGCAATACCTTTGCGGCGATGTTTCTTTTCGATAAAGAAACAAGTGACGGACCACACTTCCTGATCGTCAACCGATTTGAGTGTGCGCGAATGGGCAAGCTTGGGATAGGCAATGCGCGGCTCGACCGCGATCCATCCAACAGGATAGCCATCCAAGTAAGCCAACAAGCCTGGAACAATTTTCGAATCAACAATGGATTTTTGCATTTGCCGCGCATTATCGCCTGTGTTCTCACTGAATTCTTTCCCGCGTAATTTCCAATACATACACCAACAGCCGCCGCATGCGCCGTTATTGCCAAAGAGCAATTCAAAATCACGCCAGAGTTTTTGTGTCAGGGGATGAAAAGAAAGGTCGAGAGATTCCATAAGGGTAGGGTTGAAGGATGAAATTTTGTGGCGTTTAGCTGCTTCGCAATTCGCAGATCACAATCCGCGTTACCTGCTTCCCGGTCTGCCTGGCTATAAGCTTATGCACCACAATTACGCAAGCACCTTTAATCTCTGCGGCAGGGTTTCGTATTCGAAATTTTGTATCCATTCGGGGAATAATTCGCCGTCCGTATGCGCAGGGGAGGGCTTGTCGAGTTTGATGGATATTTTTGTAGCGTCCAGCTCGCGCATGCCTTCCATTTCGACATAACTGCCCTTATCTTCATTGAACGCCCGCGGCAGGGCTTGGAACAATCCCAGCCGAGTGGCGCGATAACCAAAAGCGAGGGTGAGTTTTCCATCGAACATATCTGCGTGGGGTGTCATAAAGAAACCGCCTGTACGCCTGCCATTACCAATGGAAAGCATGGAGAACTTTCCTTTATATTCTCCATCATCCCAACGAACTTCTCCGCTCCATTCGGGTTTGTCCATGATCCCTTGTACAGCCGCGACAAGATAGCGGGCGAGGCCTTTTATCCATTTGATTTTTTCGTGTTTGATGCTGACGTACGGTTCGAGTCCTGCGGCTGAATTATTGACGAAATATTTTCCGTTCAACTTTCCCAAATCAATTAACCTGGTCTTCCCCATCGCAATCACCTTTGCCGCCTCATTCAAATCCGTTGGCAAACCCAGTGAATAAACAATGTCATTTGCGGAACCTGTGGGCATGATCCCTAGCGGACCAACTGCGTCCCGCTCAGACCCCGCCGCCTGCATCAATCCATTTGCCGCTTCGCCTATGGTGCCGTCTCCACCCGCGGCAATAATAGGTGAAAAACCATCCAGCGCGGCTTGCTTTACAAGTTCGATAATGTGACCTTTGTGTTCGGAAACATCCAGCGCAAAATCCACACCTGCGGCTTGGAGTGCGGCTTCCGCTTCGGGCCAGCGCGCTTTGGAATTCCAGCGGTTCGAATATGGGTTGAGAATTACTTTGGCAGTCATCGGCCCTCCACTAAGTGATTTTTATCCATTGTACCTGAATTCCATCCTTTGAATTGAGAAAGAACAACTGCGCTAAAAATTAGAGCGCATCCCGCAATTTGGATGACGGCAAGATTTTCGTTCAACAAAAACCAGCCCGATAATACCGAAAATACGGATTCGAGGCTCAAGATCAATGCGGCGTCTGCGGGAGGGGTGTGCCGCTGTGCCCATATTTGAAGTGTGTAGCACAGGCCTAGCGAGAAAAATGCAGTGTATGCGATTGCGCCAAACAACGGCCAACTAAAGGTCAAGGATGGCTCGACGAAAACGCCCAAGCCTAAATTCAGGATGGCGCATACGATGAGTTGTCCCACCGAAAATGACATGGCTTCAAATTTGGATGCGTACTTCCCCAGCACAATGACATGAAATGTCCAAAATATTGCTCCGAACAGTTCAAGCGCATCTCCTGGCTGAACCTCGAAACTGCCGCCGGTTGACAGGAGAAATGCTCCCGCCCCTGCCAAAGCCACTGCAACGATGGACATCCAATGCGGCTTCTCGCGCCAAACGATGAACAACGCTACAGGAACCAGCACTACATACAAACTGGTAATGAACCCCGCGTTGCCCGCTGTCGTGAAAACCAGGCCCGCTTGCTGAAATGCACTACCCAGAAAAAGCAAAAAACCAGCGACGAACATCCATTTGTATCCCTCGCGGGAGTAGGTCGCGTTTATATCCTGGCCTTTTAGGCTGGAAGCCTTGCCTACGCGCAGCGCAAGCGGCAAAACTACCAAGGCGGCGAGAAGATAACGCGCTCCATTAAATAGATATACGCTTCCCATTTGACCTGCGACTCGTTGCGCAACAAAGGCTGAGCCCCAGATCACGGAGACCAGCAGGAGGGTTAGATCTGCTCTGAGTCGCATAAATTTTCCAAAGGTTGATGGCTGAAAGTTGCAGGTATTTCGATAAATGCCTTGATTCGTTTCTTTCTCCATACTCAATATAGAAGCGCAATCATAGCACAAGGTTTATTTATCGAACCTGCCGAAATCTAGAACAGCAGGCGGGGCAGGTTCAAGCAGTAAATTTTGGAGGAATTTGGGGAATTCATTTTCATTGATGACCGAGTAAGTGGTGTTCGTCCGCCAGATCTAGCCCATCAAAAGAAATAACAGGCACGACCTAGCAAATGGCCTTGCCTGTTATGATATTACAACAAATTGGTTCTTTCTATTTGAGTGTGCGAATAAAGGCAACAACCTGCCAAATCTGCTCGTCGGTTAGAACACCCTTCCAAGCCACCATGGATGTGCCTTCCTTGCCAGTGTAAATGCGCCAGAACAAATAATCATCACCAGCCTTAGCCTGAAGTTCACCAAGATTCTTGGGAGCAGGATTAAGCGCCGCACCGGCAGGTCCGTCACCATGACCTTGAGGACCGTGGCAGGCTTCACAGTTGGTCTTGAAAACTAAGGCACCGGCTGCAGAAGCGTCTGCACCTAGGGGATTGGCCTGGCCGGAAAATTCAGAGGGAACAGGTGCCAGGGTGGCAATTGCATCCGCGCTGCCTCCACCACCGCAGGCAGCCACGACCAGCGCAGTGAAAACTAAAACACCAAACAAAAATCTATTCATGACAAACCTCCAGTTATTATGTATATCGAATTGCGCAGAGATTATATCCGCTTAATGAAAATATTTAATGTGACTAAAGTTACAAGTTACATATTAATGATGAAGCCGGCATAAATAAAATCCACTTGTCCAACCGCAACATTTTCGCCTCAAGCTGGACTTCAGGCTACTCCTGTTTCCTCGAACTGACCCGCCACCCGACAATAACCATCGAAAAAAAGAGGGCACTTCCCAGATACAACAACCATTCAAGTTCCGTATTAGGCTCTGGGCCGCCTTCGGGCAACAAACGTAATGCAAGCATAAATGCCTCCAGAAATTTATTTATGCCATTTATACGTGAAAAAATGATGTGTGTCAATCACGGGGCAACGGGTAGAATTGACTAACTTACCAATGGAGTGTAATCAATGAAATTAAAATTCTGGCGCAAGATTGTCCTTATCCTGTTTGCAGTGCTTGTCATTATTCGAATCACATCCAAACCGGCTCCGGAACACCCCTACTATACAAATGGCATGAACTATCCGCTCATCATTGCCCATCAAGGTGGGGATGGACTCTGGCCCGGAGAAACAATGTTTGCTTTCCAAAACGCAGTTTCCCTTGGAGTGAATGTATTGGAAATGGACATTCACATTACCAAAGAAGGCGAACTCGTGCTCATGCACGATGAAACTGTGGACAGAACCACCGACGGTACAGGTGATATTGAATCCATGATGCTTGCAGATCTCAAAAAACTGGATGCAGGCTACGACTGGTCAAACGATCAAGGTCAAACCTTTCCATTCCGTGGACAGGGCGCCACTATCACCACACTGGAAGAAGTCTTTCAAACTTTCCCAGATATACGCATGAACATCGAGATCAAAAAGTCAAACGCTTCGATGATTAAGCCATTATGCAATCTGATCCGCGAGTACTCCATGCAGGAAAAAGTCCTGGTCGCCTCCTTCCATGATGAAAAACTGAAAGAGTTCCGCGCTGAATGTCCTGAGGTGGCTACTTCCAGCGCCAAGAATGAAACGACTTTTTTCGTTTTGCTCACAAAACCATTCCTGGGCAGTTTGTATTCGCCGAAGTTTTTTGCATTACAAGTTCCGAAAGAATCCGGCGGAATTACGGTCATGACGCCCGCCTTCGTCCGCGCCGCGCATGAGCGCAACCTGGCCGTCGAACCCTGGACGATCAACGACGCCGAGACCATGCGCCTCTTCATCAATTGGGGCGTGGACGGCATCGTCACAGACAGACCGGACATTATGCTGGAAGTTTTAGGAAGATAAATATATGACATCCTACAAAGCCAACATCAATAATCTACGTGCGCAAAGAGATAAAAACACATCGTTAGACCCGTTACACTGGCTTAATCTGGCAGGCTTATTCTGGCTGGAAGAAGGAGAAAATCCATTCGGGAGCGCTCCACGCAACAAGATCAGCCTCGCGGCTTTTCCTTTGGCGCATTGCGGGGCATTCCACTTCAAAGAAGGACTCGTTACTCTCTTGCCAGCCAAAGAGGCAACCATCAGTGTTAATGGAGCAATACCTATACCTAAAGCCCGCCCGTTACGGACAGATCGCGATAAAGAAACTGACTTAATAAATATAGGTTCGCTTACCATGAAGATCATTATCCGTGGAGGAGTCCCATTGGTGCGAATTTGGGACAGGGAATCTCCCGCAGGCAGGAATTTCACTGGCTTCCATTATTACCCGGTTAAACCTGAATATCGCGTGATTGCAAAATACATCCGTTACGACCCGCCCAAGCCAATAAAGATAATGGAAGTGATCGGAACAGAAATTGACAGCACGTTTTTAGGACAGGCACAGTTCGCATTGAATGGCGTCCATTACACCCTTGAAGCTGAGCAAAGCGGCGACGAATTGCTTTTCAACTTTACAGATGGAACGAACAAAGATACCACCTACGGCGGCGGGCGGAAATTCTATTTGCCAAATCCAAAGGGCGATGAGATCATCCTCGATTTCAACCTGACTGAGAATTGGCCCTGCGCCTACACAGCATTTGCAACCTGTCCCATCCCGCCTAAAGAAAATCACCTGCCCATAAAAATTGAAGCAGGTGAAATGAAATATTCCGAATGAAAGAAACAGGGCAGGGAGAAGAAAAAACTCCCTGCCCTGTTTCTTTCATCTTTCTCCTAATAACCTGGATATTATTCCACCCATACTGTTCTATCTTCATATCCCTGCCTCAAGTATGGCTCAGGGAAAACATCGGGATGGCCAACATATATAAATCCCACAATATACTGGGCTGCTTCAAAGCCTAAAAACTCCTTCACCTTTTCATCGCGCGCCCATTCACCAGTGCGCCAAATCGCGCCGAGACCTAAAGCATTTGCGGCAAGCAAAATGTTTTGACATGCGGCCGAAGCGGCTGAAACATTTTCAATTTCGATGATCCTGGCATCGGCAGGGTGATCCACGCCAACGGCAATCACCACGGGAGCGCGGAGCGGCAATGCCCGGGTTTTGTCTAAACCCTCCGGCGGAGCGGCAGGATTATGGTCTGCGAAAGAGGCGGCCATTACGTCGCCCAGTTTTTTTCGCCCATCCCCAGTCAACACAACAAAACGCCAGGGTCTCACTTTATGATGATTGGGAGCCTGCGCGCCGGCGCTTAAAAGTTTTTCGATCATCTCGCGCGGCAAAGCATCCCGTTTTAATTTACTTACGGTAAGCCTTCCATGAATTGCTTCAATTACATCCATCGTTCCTCCGTGCTGCACAGACGCTTGCGGGTAAAATTGTCTTACCATGAAAATATTTTACTCTGAAGAACACCGCAAACATTTTCCTCCGTTTGAAGTTTTTGATGGCGGTAAACGTGTGCCCTATTACGAAAACCCCGACCGCATGGATCGGATTTTATCCGCACTCAAAAAAACGGACTGGACTGAATTCAGTGAGCCAAAAGATTTTGGACTCGACCCGATCCATGCGGTGCACGATAAGGGATACATCAACTTCCTCGCCTCGGCCTGGAGGGAGTGGCTGGCTTCTGACCCTGAGGTTGCGGCTTCGCCTGAGCAGAATGCCTTCCTGCCGGCAACCTTTGCGCTGCGACGCAAGCCTCGTGTGCCAAACACCTTGCTTGGCAAGGCGGGCTACTACATCATGGACTTATCCGCCTGCATTGTTGAAGCGACCTACGAAGCCTCACTTGCATCTGTAAATTGTGCATTGAGTGCGGCTGAATTTATTTCATCGTCCATCGTCAATCGTCCATCGTCTGCCTTTGCCCTCTGCCGTCCGCCCGGCCACCACGCAGGCAGGGATTACGCCGGCGGATATTGCTTCATCAACAATGCCTGTGTTGCGGCAAACTGGCTTTCATCAAAAGGAAAAGTTGCCCTACTTGATATTGACTATCATGCCGGCAATGGCACTCAGGACATTTTCTACGAACGCAATGACGTCTTAACTCTGTCCATTCATGGCGACCCTGATTACGAATATCCACACTACATTGGCTTTGCAGACGAAACTGGCGCAGGCGCGGGGTTTGGCTTTCACAAAAACTTCCCTCTTCCCGCAGGCACAAACGACAAGGATTATTTATTTGCGCTTGATGATGCCATCACGATGATAAAAAATTTTTCGCCGATATTCCTCGTCCTTTCCGCTGGGATGGACATTTTCGACGGCGACCCACTCGGCAAATTCCACGTCACACATAATGGAATTGGTGAAATAGGAAAAAGAATCGCCGGATTAAATCTGCCTGCCGCCATTATCATGGAAGGCGGTTATGCAAATGAGGCGCTTGGCAAAAACATGGTCAAATTATTGGAGAATTTCAAATGAGAAAACGCCTATTCATAATTCGGTCGTGGATGTGGCTGGCGATATCAGCAACATAGACAAAGTCACGCCCAACTCGCAATCCATCGGCTTACACTGTAAAAGATGAAGCCGGCTGTCCTGCGCCTTCCAGCGGTCAGCCATATACAGTTGAAAAACATGGCTGCTCCCAACCGGTGGAAATTCCCTGGCCTGCACCTTAAATCAAAAGCGGACGCTGATTACGTCCGCTTGATCTTAAACCAAGACTCCTGTTTTTTTCAAAACGCCTTCCAGCGCATCAATTGTGGCAGGTTTGATCAGCATGGCCTGAGCGCCTCCGCTTAATACTTGTTGGCGAGTCTCGGGCTGGTCATCTGAGGTGATGACAATGACCGGCACCTTCATCAGTCGCGGTTCACGGCGGATGTATGACAGCACTTCGGTACCATCCAAGCCAGGCATATTGATATCCAGGCAGACAAAACTCGGAGTAAAACTTCCCAAAACAACCATTGCTGCGCTGGAGCCGTAAGCGATGCGCGCGGATAAATCCAGTATTTTCAGCATTTGTTGTAAAGCATCTGCGGTTTGACGATTATCGTCAACAATTAATCCTTCTGACATTTATTCCTCCAAAATTACGTTGCCCATCACAGACACGTCATAACCTTTCAGTTGAGATACTGCCTCTCGAAATCCGCGATCAGCCAACAGTTCAAAAAGAGGCGCGAGCAGGTCGTTTTCTGCAAATTGTTTGGGAATCACCAGGTCGTAACGTTCCTGAAAAAGCGGGATGAAATCCAAGTCCAGAGCCTGTGCGGCGGCGGCAATTCCCAGCCCGCAATCAGCGCGCCCGGATGCGACAGCAGTTGCAACACCCAAATGAGTATACTCTTCCTGAGAATAGCCGACAATGGACTCTGGGGAAATAGCCATCAAATTCAAATGATAGTCCAACAGGACTCGCGTACCCGCCCCGCGTTGACGATTCACAAAGAGGGCGCTTCGACCCGGCTCAGCGCGAACTTCACGCCGCAGACTCCGCCCAGAACTGCTGAGGTCTTCCAGGCTTTTAATTCCCTTTGGGTTTCCCTGCTTGACGATCAACCCCTGGTCACGCCCCACCAGCGCTATCACCTTCACTGGAATATTCGGCATGTATTGACGAATATATGAAATGTTATATTCACCTGTCACAGGGTCAAGTAAATGTGACCCTGCCATGTGCGCCTCGCCGCGTCGCAGCGCAACCAGCCCGCCTTGCGAACCGACATTTGATGAAGCAAACCTGCGACTATACTTCGCGAGAAATTGCGCGAGAAAATCTAGAGTCATGTCATGTGAGCCAATGCAAAAAATTGTTTTTTCGATTTCAGCCCTGCTTCGATATAAATGAACTTTGACCTGTTCGCCTGCTTCGTAACCCTGCACACCGCTTGGAATTAAAGCCAATCCATCCGCTTGAACAAGTGAAGTGATGACTCCCGCCCCACGCGATAACGGTGCGGCAAGAAGTTTACCTCCCACTTTACCAACTGCCACGCGGACATAATCATCATCCCCCGCAGGTGAGACAAGTTT
>Ga0082335_1007340_pt1 | contig 13383 bp, 8 predicted proteins | sample Subgrocontami58m_FD_72375 | JGI IMG/M metagenome (GOLD analysis project Ga0082335, IMG submission 72375) | Subsurface groundwater microbial communities from S. Glens Falls, New York, USA - GMW37 contaminated, 5.8 m (SPADES assembly) (version 2) ...
GCGAGGTTGCCCTTCGCGTCGTAGAGCCGGCCCTTGTCATCGAACCCGTGGGTGATCTCGTGGCCGATCACGGCGCAGATTCCGCCGAAATTCACCGCGTCGTCCATCGCCGCGTCGAAGTACGGCGGCTGCAGGATGCCGGCGAGAAACACCAGCTGGTTCGCGGACGGCTGGTTGTACGCGTTAACCTGATGCGGCGTCAGCAGCCATTCGTCGCGATCGAACGGCTTCCCGAATTTCGCGATTTGGCGGCGCGTCTCGAACTCCGCCGCCGCGCGGACGTTCGCGTAATAGTTGCCCCGCGAGATCTTCAGCGCCGAGTAATCGCGCCACTTGGGCGGCGCGCCGACCATCACCCGAAACGTGCCCAGTTTCTCGAGCGCCTTCCGCTTCGTCGGTTCGCTCATCCACTCGAGACCCTTGATCCGGTCGCGCAGCACCTCCTTCATCAACGCCAGCATCGCGTCGAGCCGCGCTTTCACGTTCGGCGGAAAATATTTCGCGACGTAAAGCTCGCTGATGGCGTAGCCAATCTGCGGATCCAGTCGCTTGGCCACGCGCTGCCAGCGCGGCTCCGGTTGCGGCACGCCGTTCAGCTCCTTGCTGAAAAACCGGAACTGCTCCTCCTCGAAGGGCGTCGCGAGATAAATCGCCGCGTCCTTCAGCGCGTGGTAACGCAGGTAGATTTTCCAGGTTTCCAGGGGCTCGCTCTTCAGCAATTCGCCGACCCGCGCGAAAAACCTGGGCTGTTGCACGATGAGCTCGCGCTGGTTCGCGGGCACCAGCGCCTCGTGCAGGTACAGCGGCAGCGGAAATCCGGCCATGCCCGCCGCGGCTTCGTCGACCGTGAACTTGTGGTAGTTGGCCAGCGGATCGCGCAGCTCGGTCGGCGTCTTCGAGACCTCCGCCAGCCTGGTTTCCAGCGCCAGGACGATTTCCGCCTGCTGCTTTGCGGCCGCGGCCTCGGCACCCGCGAGGGCCAGCATCTTCGCCACGTGCTCCAGGAAGCCGCTGCGCGCCTTCGCGTGCTTCTCGTCGAAATAGTAATCGCGCGTGGGCAGGCTCAGGCCGCCCTGGCTGAGGTAAAAGCGGATGACGGTGTTGTCCTTGAGATCCGCATACACCGAACCGTTGAACAACGGCGACCCCACGCGTACGTGCGCCTCGGCCACGCTGCGCACCAAATCGTCGACGTTCTTGATCGCCTCGATCCGGTCGAGTTCCGGCTGCAGCGGTTTCAGCCCCGCGGCGTCGATCGCCTTCGTGTCCATGGCCGACGCGAAGAAGTCGCCGACCTTCTGCCGGTGCGTGCCGGCAGCGCCGGGATTGGCTGCCGTGTCCTCCAGCAGTCCGCGGATTCGCGTCCAGTTGTTTTGCCCGAGCATGTCGCCCGCCCCCCAGCGCGATTTGTCCGCCGGAATCTCGGTTCGCGCCGCCCAGGCGCCCCAGGCGTATTTCGCGAAGTCCACGCGCGGGTCCACGGACTTGTCCATGAGCTCCACGCTGAACGAGAGTGGAATCATCTCATCGGCTGCGTGCAGCGCACCGAGGTTCGCCGCCCCGAGGACAAGCGAGAACAGGAAGTAACCGGTTTTTCGCATCTCCCACCGATGTGCACAGCGGCGGCCCAAACGCAACTCGCTCCGGATGAACCGCCCGCCGTTTGCGACGAAACTCAGCCCACCGCGCGACGGAGCGTGTCCCGCACGCGCTCAACTCGCACCGACCTCCGGGCGCATCTCTCGGTTGACGGTTGTGGCAGTGAACTTGCCTGGGTGTAGCGCCGGCATCTTGCCGGCATTCGCTGGAGCCGGCTGGAAGCCGGCGCTACTTGCCCGCCGACAACCGGGATTTGCGCCGTCGGCCACCGCGTTCGAAAAATGCTGCTTGGGCCCGGCGCTCCCGGCCGATACGATGGAGGAACGCCCTCTCCATGCACCGCCGCTCTTTCACCTTTCTTGCCCAACTCATCGCGACGGCCGCGGCCGCCACGCTGTTCGCCCAGTCCCCGCCCCGGATCACCCGCCAGCCCCACGAGGATCTCAACGACCCCGCCGTCCGCACGCGGCCGGCCATGTTGCCGTCCGAGCATCTGCTGCACACGGGCTGGGGCGTCACGCCCGCCGGAAAGCATGTTCGCGTGAGCGACATGCCGCTGAAGATGATTATCTCGCCGGACAAGAAGATGCTGGTCGCGGTGAGCGGCGGCTTCAGCAACACCGGCCTCAGCCTGATCGACGTGCAGGCACAGCTGCTCTCGCAGTTCCTGCCGCTGAAGCAGGCCTGGAACGGCGTCGCGTTCAGCCGCGATGGCAAACGGATCCTCGTTTCCGGCGGCGACTCCGGCCTGCTCCACACGTTCAAGTACGCGAACGGCAAGGCCACGCCCGCGGCGCCCGCCACGCCGTTCAAGCCCGACGGCAGCGGACTCTTTCTCGCGGGCATCGCGGTGCATCCGCGCACGGGCAAGGTGTACGTCTGCAACGAAGGCAACCACGAGATCTGGGTGCTCAACGCCGACACGCTCGCGCGCGAGGCGGTCGTGCCGGTGGGGCTGCATCCGCACTCGTGCGTCTTCGGCGCGGACCGCCGGCACCTTTACGTGAGCAACTGGGGCAGCCGGACCGTGAGCATCGTCGACACGGAGACGAACCGCCGCGTGCGCGACATCACCGTCGGCCTCCGCCCGAACGACATGACGGTCGCACCCGACGGCCGGCTGTTTGTCGCGTGCGCCGGCGACAACACCGTGCAGGTCATCGCCACGCGGCGCCTCGAGGAAGTGGGCGAAGCCGCCAGTCCCGCGCGCCGGCTCTGGGAAGGCACGCGCGAGGTCATCGCCACCTCGCTCTACCCGCAGGGCCTCGAAGGCAGCACGCCCTGCGGCGTGGCCGTTTCCTCCGATAGCCGGACGCTCTTCGTGGTGAATGCCGACAACAACGACGTCTGCGTGATCGACATTTCGAACCGCCTGAACGAGGAGGCGCGCGATCGCGGTGAGATGATTTCGATTGTCGAAGGCTTCATTCCCGTCGGCTGGTATCCGACCGCAGTGGCCGTGAGCCCCGACAACCAGACTCTGTTCGTCGCGAACGGCAAAGGGCTGATGTCGCGGGCCAACGTGCCGGCGCGCACGACGGATCCGCGCACCTCGAACAGCCAGGTACCGTACGACTACAACGGGCGGATTTTCGAAGGATCGATCTCCGCCATCGCGCGGCCCGACGCGCGGCAGATGGCGGCGTACACCGAGCAGGTGCGGAAGAATTCGCCCTACACGCCGGAGTCGCTGCAGCGCGCGCCGCTGCCCGGCAATTCCGTCGTGCCACAGCAGGTCGGCGCTCCCAGCCCGATCAAGTACGTGCTCTACATCATCAAGGAGAACCGCACGTACGATCAGGTGCTGGGCGACTTGCAGGACGCGAACGGCAAACCGATCGGCAACGGCGATCCGCGGCTCGCGATTTTCGGCGAAAAGGTGACGCCCAATCACCATCAGCTCGCCCGCGAGTATGTGACGCTCGACAATCTCTACTCGAACAGCGAGGTGAGCGTCGACGGTCACAGCTGGTGCGACGCGGCGATCGCGACGGACTTCAACCAGCGTTCGTGGATCATGAGCTATTCGCGGCACGGCAAGCTGCCGGGCAACGAGGAAATGGAGAACCCGGCGAACGGTTATCTCTGGGATCTTTGCCGCCGCCACGGCGTGACGTATCGCAACTACGGCGAAGGCGCGCAGCGCGTGCCCTCGCAGAATCGCGGCCGCTGGGGCAACCGGCGGATCAAACGCGACATGGACCTGGTGAACTACTGGATCGAGGATCTGCAGCAGGCGGAACAGCGCGGCGTGGAGCTGCCGCGGTTCACCATCATGTCGCTCGGCGAAGATCACACGTCCGGCACGACGCCCGGCCAGTTTTCGCCCAACGCCAGCGTGGGCAGCAACGATGTCGGCCTGGGCAAGATCGTGGCCGCGGCCAGCCGGAGCAGATTCTGGTCGGAAATGGCCATCTTCGTCATCGAGGACGACACGCAGAACGGGCCGGACCACATCGACGCGCACCGCACGGTCGGGTTCGTGATCAGCCCGTATGTGAAACGTGGCTACGTCGACTCCACGCTGTATACGACCGCGAGCCTCATCCGGACGATCGAACTCATCCTGGGGCTGCCGCCGCTGACGCAGTACGACGCGGCCGCCACGCCGATGTTCAACTGCTTCCAGTCCAGCCCGGTCGTCGCGCCCTACCACGTGCTCCAGCCGCAGATCGACCTGCAGGAAAGGAACACGCGCTCGTCGGCTTTCTGGCGCGAATCGTCGCGGATGGATTTCGCGGAGTACGACCGCGCGCCGGAGGATGAGTTGAACCGGATTCTCTGGTCCGTCGCGAAAGGCGACGAACCGTACCCGACGCCGATCCACCGCGCGGTCTTCACGCGCTGAGCAAGCTGCCACTCGCCGACGCCTGCAGCTGCGAGCCGTCTTACCTGCCCCGTAGCCACGAGCGTGAGCGAGTGGACATCCGGCGGCCGCCACGACGCGGCGGGCCCGACAGGCCTGGGCCGATTCCGTTCCAATCCCGGTTTGAGTTGGCGTGGCGGAAGGCGTAGACCGGAGCCCACCCTCTCTGCCCCCCCGCCATGCAACCCTCGCTTCGCCGATCAACCCGCGGCGCGTTTGTCGCGTTCGCCTTCACCACCGCCACTGCCGTTGCGCACGGCCAGTCCCCCTCAACCCCGCCGCCCGGCGCGGCGGAGGAAACCATCATGCTCTCGCCGTTCGAAGTGCGGACGGATGGCGACGTCGGCTACACCGCCGCCAGCGCGCTGGCCGGCGGCCGCACCGATGCGCCGCTGAAGCTGACGTCCGCCGCGATTTCGGTGATGACGAGCCAGTTTCTCGAGGACATCGCCGCGACGAATTTCCGCTCGGCCGGCGAATGGTCGCTGAACTGGGTGCCGCAGCCGGATGTGAACACGAGCGTGGCGGGCGGTTTCGGCATCAACTACCGCAACATGGGGAGCACGTTCGCGAGCCGGAACTACTTCCTGTGGTACGTCGAGAGCGACTCGTACAACACCGAACGCTACGAGTTCGCGCGGGGGCCCAACGGCGTGCTGTTCGGCGATGGCGGTCCCGGCGGCATTTCCACCACGTGGACCAAGCGCCCGCGATTCGATCGGCCGGCCTACAGTGCCAACACGCGCGTCGACAGCTACGGCGGCTACCGCGGCTCGATCGATTTCAACCGGCCGGTGAGCAAGCACCTCGCGCTGCGGCTGAATGCCTTCGCCGAAAACGCGCCGGGCTACCGCAAGTACACCCACAACGAGCGGCAGGGCGCGCACCTGGCCGGGATTTACCGGCTCACGCGCCGCAACCAGTTCCGCTTCGAGGGCGAGTTTGGCGTGCAGGATCGCACGCTCTATCCCAACTACTACGCGGAGAATGCCTCGTACTGGAACGGCACGACGAACTACAGCGGCGTGACCGCGCCGAGCACGAACGGGACCGGCGTGGGCCGGATCAGCACGAACAACTTCTTCCTGTACATCCCGGGCACCGCGAACAGCGGACTGAACGACTGGGGGCCATTCTACCAGACCAACGGCACGGGACTCGGCATCCTGCCCACCGGCGAGACCCGGTCCGATCTCCCGAACGCCCCGCGGCTGCCCGGAAAGAAATTCAACTTCCAGCCGCCGGACTCGGTCGCGCGGCTCTACTATTACACCTACTCGCTGTATCTGGATCATCGATTCAACGACAACCTCTTCGTCGAAGTCGCCTACAACCGGCTGCGGAACGACCGGCACTCGCACGGCAACCAGAACCTTTTCAGCTCGTACCGCGTCGACGTGAACACGGTGCTCCCCGGCTCGCTCGCGCCGAATCCCAATTACGGGAAGCCGTTCACGGACCAGGAGCGGACGAAAAGTCTGCAGGGCAACATCGTGCACGACGTGCGGGCGCTCGCGAACTGGCGGTTCGACGTGCGCTGGCTCAAGCAGAGCTTCAGCCTCATCGCGGGCTCGCGGCTCGATCGCTTCGACTCCTGGACGCGCGTGCTGCGCCGGACCAACGGCCCGAACCCCAACCTCACCGTCGCCGCGAACCAGTTCCGGGAGCGGCGCTACTGGGATCAGGTCAACCAGCAGCTCGGCAATATCCCGCAGATTCCCGGCGTGCAGCTGGACTACATTCCCACGGCGATCAGCCACCAGCGGAAAAACCTCGACTATGCGCAGGTCGCGTCGACGAGCCGGTTCTTCAACGATCGGCTCGCCGTCATGCTCGGCGTCCGCCGCGACGCCGTGACGAACACGCAGCAGACAACCACCGGCATTCCCACCGATCCCGTGACGGGACTGCCGCGGCTCGGGGCGGTGTTGATCAATTCGGCGAACGCGGCGATTCCGGTGATTGGGGCGAAAACCGTCGGCGAGTTCGCGCCGGTCAGCCGGAATGCCGGCGCGGTCTACTTCATCCGTCCGTGGATCGGCGTGTTCGCCAACTACTCCGAGACCTTTGCCGCGCCGAACAACGGCAACAATCTGATCGACGGCACGACGCCGCCGATTTCGAAGAGCAAGGGCCAGGACTTCGGCTTCAAGCTCGAATTGCTCGAGGGCCGCATCGCGGGTTCGATCAGCTACTACACCTCGGAGCAGAAGGGGCTGCTGATCACCGGCGCGAACACGACGGAGATCAATCGCATCTGGACGAATCTCAGCCGCGCCGACCTGGCGACGCTGGCCTACCGCGACACGCAGGACCAAAAGGGCGACGGCTACGAAATGGACATTGCCGCGAACCCGACGCGCAACCTTCGCTTCACGACGAATCTCGCGCTGCCGAAGACCGCCGCGGTGAACCTGCAGCCGGGCCTGGTGGGCTACTACAACGCGCACGTCGCCGAGTGGCAGGCGGCCGCGGCAACCTCGCTGAATCCCAACCAGGTCAACAACGACATCACCACGATCCGCAATGCGGTCGCCTCGCTCACGCCGGGCACTCCGCTGAACAACACGTTCAAGTACACCGGCAATATCTACGCCACGTACACGATTCCCAACGGCATGCTGAAAACACTGGCGGTCGGCGCCGGGGCGAACCTCCGCGGCAAATCGAAAATCGCGAGCACGCTGGGCAGCCCGTACCAGTACCTGTATGCCAACAGTTACTCCATCGTCTCGGCGCACGCCGTGTACCGCCACCGCTTCAGCCGTCACCTGAACCTGCGGTTCCAGCTCAACGTCAGCAACGTGCTCGATAGCGACAAACTGATCTACAACAACTTCTCGACCTACCGCGTCGGCGGCCTGGCAGCGAACCCGCAGATTCAGGTGCCGAACACGATTCGGATTCCGGAGCCGCGGAAGTACACGCTGCAGACGACGTGGGATTTCTGAGCCGGACGATGTAGGGCGGGGTCACCCGACCCCGCCGCCCGACGCCGCCCGTCATGTGCGTGGATATACGAGCCGTTCGGCGGGGTCAGGCGACCCCGCCCTACATCTTTGTCGATAGCTCCAGGATCCTCCCCGGCAGCCAGCCCGCGCCGTTCCTCAACTGAGTCGGCCGCGTGTATTCGAGAATGTAGAGCTTTCCCGGCGCGGGAATGTGAATGTCGATCGGCCGGCCGAGCGGCGCGAGAAACGTGGTCGTGTGCGCGACCCAGCCGTCGCCGCGGCGTTCCATGCGCAGGTGCAGCACATCGAACCCGTGCTCCTCTTTTTCGTCCGGCCCGAGGAGAAAACTGCCGAGCCGGCCCATCAGAAAACCGTTGCGCACGGATTCGGGCCAGTCGGGCCCCAGCCACGTGAGCCCCGTCGGCGAGCTGTGCGCGTTGAAGGTGCTCGTGGGCTTGCCGTCCATCAGCCCGGCCGGGCCGACATTCAGCACCGGCAGCACAAAGGAAACGCCCGCCGGCGCCGGCGGCACCGGCGTGTGCGCGTACCACTTCCGATCCGCGGGCGCGTCGCCAAACTGGTACGGGAAACCGTGATGCCGCGGCGGCTCGCCCGGCCGCGGCGGAACGACGAAGTCCATCTCCTCCGGCGCATGCGCATCGGGACCATTGGCGACGGTGAACAAATGGCCCGCGCCATCCCACGCGAAACTGAACGCGTTGCGAATGCCGCGCGCGATGATCTCGATCTTCGGTTCGGTCGCCCGCGGGTCGAGCCGCCACATCGTCGCCGTGATGTCCACCTCGCCCATCGCGCCGAGCCACGGCAGCTGGCCGGTCTCGCCCGCATCGGTTCGTGATCCGCTGCTCACGTAGAGCAGGCCATCGGGCCCGAACCGGATATCCGACAGCCCGTGATTATAGGGGCCGATGCCCCACGGGTAGTTCGTCTGCAGCCACGGCCGCGGGGCGATCGGATCGCCTTCCGCGTCGAAGGCGCTCGTGCGGTAAATCCCGCACTCGTTCAGGACCCACGGTCGCGCGTCGACCCGCTGGTTTACCGTGATCCAGAGCCGGCCCTGCTCGTCGCGCACGAAACCCAGCGTGGAAATTCCGCCGGGCTTGCGACCGGTGAAATCCGCCGGCCAGATGATTTGTTTCATCGCGCCGGACACGACGTCGAATCGCCACACGCCGCCGTCCTTGCCCAGCACATACAGCCGGTTGCGCCCGGGATCGCTCGCGAGCCGGACGCCGAAATCCGGCAGCCGCACGAGTTCGCGGAGGGTGAAGCCGGCCGGCGCCGGCGGCAGCGGCTGGAAATCGGCCGCCGCCTGCAATTCCGCATAAGTGCGAAACCCGGTCATCGCGCGAATCGCCTTCACATCGGCGGCCGTCACGCGCCCGCCGGGATTGCCCCACGAATTCAGCACGAAGGTGAGGACCTCCGCTGCCGGCGCGTCGTCCAGCATGATCGGCGGCATCTGACCGCGATAGGTGTGGCCGTTGACGGTGACGTCGCCACTCAACCCGGCGACAACCGCGCGGACCATCGCCTGGCGATCGCCGGCGATGAAATCCGATTTGGCCAGAGGCGGATAGACATCCTTGATCCCGTCGCCGGTCGCCCCGTGGCACATCGCGCAGTTGGCGAGAAACAACGCCTGTCCGCGCGCCATGGCGGCCGGATCGTCGGCGCCGCGAACCAGGCAAAAGCAGAGCGATACGAGCGCCAGGACGCCGGCGCGCAGGGGGTGGGAACGCATCGGGCGGGACCGTACGGTCGCCGAGCTTCGAGTCAACGGCCACGCGCACGGTACGGGCCGGTTTCCGTCCACATCGATGCAAACCGTGGAACCCGAGGGCTCTGCGTGCTTCGGCCTGGTCCTTGGTCCTTGGTCCTTCGTCTCTGGTCTCTGGTCTCTGCTCCTCGGTCCTTGGTCCGAGGCGAAGCCTCATCCGTCAGCCGAAGATTCCCGCCTGTTTTGCCAGCTGTTTTTCCAGGCTGCCGCAAACCACCTCGCAGAGCGTCAAAATCGAGGCATCGCCGATCGAATAGAACACCTGCAAGCCCTCCTTCCGCCGCTTGAGCACGTGCGCCAGCGTCAGCGTCTGCAAGTGACGCGAAACATTCGCCTGCGTGCCACCCGTCGCCTCCACCAGCGCGTTTACGTTCTTCTCGCCGGTGAACAGCGCCTGAAGCAGCCGCAGCCGCATGGGCTCCGCGAGCACGGCGAAGCGGCGCCCGATCAGTTCGAGCGCTGCGCCGGTCGGCACCGGTTTCCCGGCCCGCGCGACCTCCCCGGAACATCGCCCCAGCGCCGCGCACCGCCGGGCCGATTTGCGCCCGGTCCGTCGAGGCAGCGCGAGGGCGGGATCAGGGCTTGACATGAGAAGCCATACATGATTGTATGCGTATATAGTGTCAACCTCATTATGAAAACCGATGCGTTCATCCGTGCCCTCGCCGGCTCCCTGGTCCTGGTTGGGACCGTCCTCGCCTGGCGCGTCAGCCCCTGGTGGCTGTTGCTTCCGGGCTTTATCGGTGCGAATCTGCTGCAATCCGCGTTTACTGGCTTTTGCCCGCCCACCCTGCTGTTGACCAAACTCGGCTGGGTGGATCGCGACGGGGTGATCCACTGGGGCGGCACTAAACCGTCGATCACTCACTAGGCCATGTCTCTTCCCGCCACCCGTTCTCTCCTCATCATCGGCGCCGCGAGTATCGTCGGCGCGTTGCTCGGCTACTTCGGCCAATGCACGTCCGGCACGTGCCCGCTCACCTCCACCTGGTGGCGGGGCGCGCTCTACGGCGCGTTCCTCGGCCTCGTTCTCACGCTGGGCCGGAACACCTGACCCCATGCGTGCTGCCCGCCAAGCGGCGATCGTCCTCGTCGCCATTGCCCTCACCGCTCGCGCCACGGCCGCAGAACCGTGGACGCTGACGCGCGCGGTTTCCGTGGCGCTCGAGCACAGCCCCGACGCTCGCATCGCGCGCACGCGGGTCGAAGGAGCGCACGCGCTGGTGCAACAAGCCGACAGCGCCTGGCGACCGCAGGTGAATCTCAGCGGGCGTTACACCGACACCAACAGCCCGATGATGGCGTTCGGCTCGATCCTCAATCAGCGCGCGTTCAACTTTGGCCTGGATTTCAATCGCCCGGGCCGCATCGACAATCTCAACGCGACCGGCACCGTCGCCTACAACCTTTACAGTGGCGGCCGCCCCACCGCCGGCCGTTCAGCCGCGCGAGCCGGTGTCGCCGCGAGTGAGTACGACCTGCTCGCCGCCCACCACCAACTCGCCGCTGAAGTCGTGAAGGCCGCGCTTAACGTCCAAAAAGCACGGGAAGCCGTCGCCGCTCTGGCCGGAGGCGTGAAGGCCTACGCGGCCGCGGCCAATGCGGCCCGCGCGCGATTCGAGGCCGGCCAGCTCCTCAAGTCGGAGCTCCTGAGCCTGGAGGTGCAGTTGGCGCAAACGCGGGCGACCCTTTCCTCTGCGCGCCACGGTGCGTCGCTCGCGGAGCGGGCGTTTCATTTCGTGCTCGGACTCGAGCCCAGCGATGAACCGATCGAGTTTGTGGCCGACGACCCGGCGCTGACGCGGCTCGGCCCGCCGGACAGTCGCGATTTCTCGGCCCGCCCGGAGTTGCTTGGCCTCGACGCCCGGATTCGCGCCGCCGAAGCCATGGTGACCGCCGCTCGGGGCGCCCGGCAACCGACCATCAATGCTTTTGCCAGCTATCAGTACGATCATGGATGGAAGCTCAACCGCGCCGGAGACAGCTGGCTGGCCGGCGTGTCGGTCGACCTGAATGTCTTCGATGGCGGCCAGACCTCCGCCAAAATCCGCCAGGCCGCCGCCGAACTGGCACAGATCAAGGAATTTCGCCGGAAGGCCGCGCTGGGAATCGGCCTGGAAGTCGAACAGGCGCGGCTCGCCCATGCCGATGCGGTCGAACGGCTCGCCGTCACCTCGCGCGCGGTGGAACAGGCGGAAGAAAGCGCCACCCTCAGCCGCGCTCGTTTCGAGAAAGAAGCGCTGCTCAGCGCCGACCTGATTGGGGTCGAGAGTCGGTTGCTCGAAGCGCAATTGCACCGCACCGTCGCGGCGGCGGACGAGCGACTCGCGGTGATCGACTTGCGCCGCGCCCTTGGCCTGGAGCCGCTGCCCCGGCCCTGACTTTCCGATGAAATTCATTACCACGCTGCCCCTGATGCTGGCGCTCGCGCTTGCCGCCGGCTGCGCCCGACACGCACCGGCGGACTCGACGGCCGCTCCTGCGGTGCCCGCGACACCAGCTCGTGTCGTCATCGTCCGCACCGAGGACCTGCCGGCCATCACTGAAATCACGGGGACCGTCCGTCCGATCCGGCGCGCGCAACTCGCGGCGAAAGTCATGGGCGCGATCGTCGAACTCCCGGTGACGCTCGGCCAGCGGGTCCGCCGCGGCGATCTGCTCGTGCAGATCAGCGCCGGCGAAATCAACGCGCGCTTGACGCAGGCCCAGTCGCAGCTCAACGCCGCGCAGCGCGATCTCGAGCGGGAGCGCGGTCTGCTCGCGAAAGGCGCCAGCACGGCGGAGATGGTCCGCGGGCTCGAGGATCGTTTCGCCGGGGCGCAGGCGATGGTGCGCGAAGCCGAGGTCCTGCTGGGTTACGCCACGATTCGGGCGCCCTTCGATGGCGTGGTCGCACGCAAGCTGGCGAACGCGGGCGATCTCGCCTCGCCGGGTTTGCCGCTGATCGAACTCGAGGGCGCGGGCGAATTTGAAGTCGAGGCCGGTGTGCCCGACTCGCTCGCCGCCGCACTAAAGGTGGGAGCCACTCTCGCGGTCGAGCTGCCGGCGGCTGGTCTCACCCTTTCCGGACAGCTGGCCGAGTTGTCGTCGGCCGCCGATGCGAACGCACGCACCGTTCCCGTGAAAATCACGCTGCCACCAAACGACGCCCTGCGCTCGGGCCAGTTCGCGCGGATTCAAGTCCCCGGCCCCGCGCGCCGGGCCCTGCTCGCCCCCACCACGGCCGTCACCACCCTTGGCCAGATGGAACGCGTGTTTGTGGCCACAGACGATAATCGATCCGCCCTGCGACTGGTGAAGACCGGCGCGGTCCGCGACGAACGGATTGAAATCCTCGCGGGACTCGCGGAGGGCGAGCGCGTGCTGGTCAATCCGCCCGCGGGATTACGCGAAGGCCAGCGGCTGGAAATTCAACCGTGAGCGCCCCGCCCTCCTCACCGTTCAATGAGCCGGCGCGGTACGGCTTCGCCGGCCGGATGGCCGCGCTTTTCATCGACTCGAAGCTGACGCCCATCGTGGTCGCAGCCTCCCTGCTGCTCGGAGTCTTCGCCGTGCTCATGCTGCCGCGCGAGGAGGAGCCGCAGATCAAAGTGCCGATGATCGACGTGATGGTCGCCATGCCCGGCGCGACCGCCCGCGAAGTCGAGAATCGCATCACGCGACCGATGGAGAAGCTGCTCTGGGAAATCCCGGGCGTCGAATACCTCTATTCGACCGCGAGCCCTGGCGGCAACATGACCGTCGTGCGTTTCAAGGTCGGCACGGACCTCGAGGCCGCCCTGATCCGGCTGAACCAGAAGCTGCAGGCCAATTTCGATCGCATTCCGCTTGGGGTGACGCCGCCCCTGATCAAGCCCCGCACCATCGACGACGTGCCGATCCTGGCGCTCACCCTGCACAGCGCGCGCTACGATCATGCGACGCTGCATCGGCTCGCCACGCAGCTCGATGAAGCCGTGAAGATGATTCCGCAGGTGGCGGAGACGACGGTGATCGGCGGCCAGCATCGCTCGATTCGGGTCCGGCTCGATCCGCAGCGGCTGCAATCGCGGAACCTCTCGCCCGGCGCGATCGTGCCGACGCTGCAGCAGGCAAACGCGCAGTTGCAGGCGGGCGCGCAGTCGTTCGCCAATCGCGAAGTCCTGCTCCAGACGGGGGAGTTTTTC
>Ga0082335_1007343_pt1 | contig 13381 bp, 10 predicted proteins | sample Subgrocontami58m_FD_72375 | JGI IMG/M metagenome (GOLD analysis project Ga0082335, IMG submission 72375) | Subsurface groundwater microbial communities from S. Glens Falls, New York, USA - GMW37 contaminated, 5.8 m (SPADES assembly) (version 2) ...
ACATCCCTTCCCAGGCACAGGTCGACTCTTTTCTGCCGCCATTTAAGCCTTTATATAAGTTAGACCCGGAAAATCCCTTGAGTTTTGGTATGTACATGGAGCCTGATAAATATCTGGAGACCCGCTACATGATACAGCGTACTATGGAGCAATCCATCGGCATTATCCAGGATGTGGCCCACGACTTCGAGAAGACATTCGGGCGTCCGGCTACAGCGATAATAGAGGAGTACCAAACTCACGACGCTACTACTATTCTGGTCGGCATGGGTTCTATGGTTTCTCTGTTTAAAGAGGAAGTGGACCAGCTACGTTCCCAGGGACAAAAAGTGGGAGTGTTAAAAATTGTCTGCTACCGCCCATTTCCCAAGGAAGAGCTTTACGAGTCCCTAAAGGGAGCCAAACACGTTATAGTAATTGAAAAAGCAACATCGTTAGGTTTTGGGGGGCCAGTTGCGAGCGAACTTCGTTCAGTTTTCTATGGCCGTCCCCATCAACCAGCGATCAGCGGTTTTATTGCCGGTCTGGGAGGCCGGGATATAACAGCCGAAACTGTGAAAACTGCATTGAATAAAGCCCACCATCACCCCGTAGACACTGAATATCTGGATTTACGGACGGACCTGGAGTTGGAGGGTATTTCCAACCCGGCCAAGCAGCATAAGAAATAGTTTAAGGAAGATTATGGTAAGCAAAACTACAGAGGACTTAAGTCATTTATTCGCTTCAGGCCATAGCGCTTGCGCCGGTTGCGGCCAGTCTTTAGCTGTTCGACTGGTGCTGCGGGCAGCCGGCCGCAATATCATTACGACTAACTCGACAGGCTGCCTGGAGGTTTTTAGCTCCAATTATCCTCGCTCGGCGTGGCAGGTGCCCTGGATTCACTCCCTGTTTGAAAATTCGGCATCCGTAGCCGCCGGGGTGGAGGCTGCGTTACGAGCGACTGGCCGTATAGACCAAATACGGGTCATCGGGCAGGGCGGGGATGGGGGCACTGCCGATATCGGTTTCGGCGCTCTCTCAGGCATGTGGGAACGCGGCCACGATATACTGTTTATCTGCTATGATAATGAGAACTATGCCAACACCGGAGTACAGCGTAGCGGCCTTACCCCATACGGCTCATCCACCACCACCTCCCCGGCTGGTAAAGTAAGCTGGGGAAACCCGCGGCCCAAGAAGAACCTGCCCGAGATTGCCCTGGCCCACGGGCTACCCTATGTGGCAACCACCTCCGTCGGATACCCGTTTGACCTTGATAAAAAGGTAAAAAAAGCCCTTTCTATCCGTGGCCCAAAGTACCTCCAGATTTTCGCCAACTGCCCCCTGGGCTGGCGACACGATACCGCTTTTACTATCTCCATTTCCAAGCTGGTGGTAGAGACTGGCCTTTATCCTCTCCTGGAATGGGAGAACGGACAATTGATATCTGCCCGTAAAATAGGCAAGAAAAAGCCGGTAGATGAATATCTCCGCCTCCAGGGTCGTTTCAGCCACCTGTTTGGGCCGGGTGGGGATAAAGAGATTGCGAAAATCCAGGCTATAGCCGATGCCAATATAGAAAAATATAAGCTAATGTCGAAGCCGGCTGGCGAGGAAAAGCCCGTTACTGAAGCTGCAAAAGCCCTGTCACAGCCGCCGGCGCCTCCTAAACCCGGAGTCCGCACATTTACTCTTAGTGAATTAGCTACCTACAATGGCCGTAACGGGCAGCCAGCCTATGTTGCTTACAAGGGCAAGGTCTACGACGTTACCAGTTCCAGCCTGTGGGAGGATGGAGAACACCAGTTGGAGCATAAGGCCGGCAGGGACTTGACCGAGGATATGAACAACGCCCCCCATAGCGATGACACACTGGACAGGGTGGCGATGGTGGGAGTACTGGCGGGGTGAAAGAATACAGGTAATTATACTAATGAGGGATTATCTTTTAACAATGTGATTCAAGTTGGGCAGGTTTTTAACCTGCCCAACTGTTTTGTAGGATTGTAATGGGGAAAAAATTGCTAAAAGTTCTCGGTCTTGCAGGTAGCCCCCGGAGGGGGGGCAACACTTCATTGCTTTTAGACCAGGCGCTGGCCGGAGCGGCTTCAGCCGGGGCTGTCACAGAGCTTATTGTCCTCAACGACCTGGATATAAGCCCCTGCCAGCACTGCGATGGCTGTCTGGGTAGCGGTATCTGTGTTATCGGAGACGAAATGCAGCCTATCCATCAAAAACTCCGGGAGGTGGATAGACTTATCCTGGCATGTCCAATCTTCTTTATGGGGCCGGCGGCCCAGGCCAAGGCAGCTATCGACCGCTGCCAGGCGTTATGGGTGGCTAAATATCTACTTAAAGAGCGCCATCAATTTTCCAGCGATGGCAGTAAACGGCGCGGGCTATTTATAGCGGTAGGTGGAATGAAACGCCCCGACCTCTTTAACGGGGCCAGGGCAACGGTAAAAGCCTTTTTTGCCACCTGTGACATCGCCTATGGCGAGGAGCTACTTTACCCGGGTGTGGACCTCTACCAGGAAATCCGGAGACATCCTACCGTTCTCCGGGAGGCCTACGAGGCCGGCGCCAGGCTGGTAGCGCCAGCATAGACTCAGTAATTTCTTGCGCCAGGCATATCAATATAGTCCATCTACAAAAAAGCCCCCGGCTCAGGCCGGAGGCTTTTTAACCACAATCTTCAAACTACCTCTCCCCGTTCTCGGTCCTTCTGTTGCATAACGGTCGCCTCCTGTTAAAATTTACTGAACCGGTCTCTGGGAGCGCCACATAGAGGACAACGGTCGGGGGGGGTGCCCTCTACGGTATAACCACACTCATCACAAATATAGACATCGCCTAAAAATACATCACTCCCTGCATCTACCGACTGTTTTGCCCGCTGATACATACCGGCATGGACCTTCTCCGCAACTAAAGCCCATTCGGTGGTCCGCAACGCACCCCGCTCACCCTGGAGCTCCGCCACTGCCCGGAAAGAGGGATACATGTCCTCCACTTCATAGGTTTCGCCGTCAATGGCTGCCTGTAGATTCTGAGATAGATTTTTAATCAGGCCCAACTCTTTATAGTGATTTATCCCGTGGACTTGCTCGGCATAAGCAATAGCTTTAAAAAGCCTGGCAACGTTCGGGCGGTGCTCCTTTTCCGCTGTTTTAGCAAAGGCGACGTAGCGCAGATGGGCCTGGCTTTCTCCCTCGAAAGCAGCGCTGAGGTTCTGTTCGGTCATCTTCCTCATCAGGGTCCCTCTCCAAATCTGCGGAATCTATTAGCGATTTTACAACATTATCAAATATATAACAAGAGGTACAAGTCTCAGCCGCCCTATCTGTTCACCCCCTTGACCAGCTTTGCAGAATACCCTAATATGTCATCACAGTTTATGTGGAGGTATCATGAGCGAATCCCTTCTGTCGCCTTATAAAGTGCTTGACCTGACCGTTGAAAACGGCCACTTCTGCGGCAAAATCCTGGCTGATATGGGTGCTGACGTTATTCAAATAGAGCCCTTAGGGGGCGACCCGGCCAGAAAAAGCGGCCCCTTTTTCCGCGATATCCCCCATCCGGAAAGAAGCCTTTACTGGTGGGGTTTTAATTCGAGCAAGCGTGGTATAACACTGGATATTACAAGCCGAAAAGGTCAGGAGACGTTCAAAAGGCTGGTGGTCAGCGCAAATTTTGTTATAGAATCATTTCCTCCCGGCTATTTAGACCGCCTGGGGTTGGGATATACTATCTTGAGTGAGCTTAACCCCGGCCTCATCCTTATCTCAATTACACCGTTCGGCCAGACTGGCCCATATAAAGACTTTAAAGCTTCCGATATTGTATTGATGGCCATGGGAGGCCAGATGTTCAGCGCTGGTTATCCCGACCGTCCGCCAGTCCGGCTCAGTGTTCCCCAGGCTTACATACTGGCAGGCGCCCATGGCGCTGCGGCTGGTATGACAGCCTTATATCATCGCCTGAAGACAGGATTAGGACAACATGTGGATATTTCTGCTCAGGCAAGTGTTGCCCGGTTTCTGTCCATGGAGCACGGCCTCTGGGAATTCAACCACGAGCTAAGCTACCGTGAGGGGGCTTTGCGCCCCGCGGGGAAGGGTCTTCATGTCCAGATTGTTTGGACCTGTAAGGATGGGGCTGTCACCTTCCGTCCCGGCGTAGGTGGCTATCTAAGGGGTTTACGGCCCCTGGTGGCGTGGATGGAAGAAGAAGGAGTAGCCGGCAAACTGAAAGATGTGGACTGGGCCTCTTTAAGCCCTCTGGCTACCTTCGACGAGGAAGTGGAATCATGGCAGAAGCTCTTCGCCGCTTTCTTTATGCGCCATACCAAGGCTGAATTATACGAGGGAGCTCTCCGTCGGCATATACCTCTCTTCCCTGTATTTACAACACGGGAGATAGTACAGGACCATCAGCTTGCTATCAGGCAGGCATGGGTGTCGGTGGAACATGCGGAGCTGGGGGCTTCGTTTACCTATCCGGGAGCGCCGATTAAGATACCGCTTACTCCGTGGCAAATCAGCCGGCGCGCTCCGTTGCTCGGCGAACACAATAAGGAAGTCCTTGCGGAACTGGAAGCCACGACTCTGCAACGTAACAAACATGGTAAACCCAATGAAATCCATAAATCCAACAAGCCGAACGAACCCACTCCGAAAGCGCTGGAGGGACTAAAGGTACTGGACTTCACCTGGTTTTTAGCCGGACCTCTTGTTACCAAGTATATGGCGGATTTTGGTGCCCAGGTCATTAAGATAGAATCGAACAATAATTTTGATATGACCCGCGCTAGCCTGCCGTTCAAGGACGGTATACCGGGGCTTGACCGTTCCGCTACGTTCCGCCTGTATAACACCAGTAAAATCAGCATGGCGCTAAAGCTCTCTACGCCGCAGGGACAGGCCGTAGCCAAAAAGCTGGCCGCCTGGGCGGATGTGGTAGTGGAAAACTTTACCCCCGGCGTCCTGGCCAGATGGGGACTGGACTATGAAAACCTCCGCCAGGTCAACCCGGACCTGGTAATGCTCAGCACCAGCAATCAAGGACAATCCGGACCCCACTCCCGGCATCCTGGCTTCGGCTGGAACCTCAGCGGCCTGGGAGGGTTCAATCACCTGACTGGCTGGCCGGACAGGGAGGGTGTGGAGCCGGTTTCAGCCTATAATGATTTCGCTTCCCCCTGGTTCGGGGTGGTGTCTATTCTGGGGGCCTTGGGCTACCGCGACCGGACAGGGAAGGGACAATACATAGACCTGTCCCAGTATGAAGCGGGCCTGTGTTATCTTTCCGTGCCGCTACTCGATTTTGCAGTGAATGGCAGGGAGTGGAACCGCCGTGGCAACGAGTCCGACGAAGCATGTCCGCATGGCGCATTCCCTTGCCGGGGTGAAGACCGCTGGTGCGTTATAGCTATACATACTGAAACGGAGTGGCATACTTTATGTCAAATTATGGGGAAGCCAGATCTGGCTGGCGATTCGCGTTTCGCTATGTTCAAGGACAGGAAGCAGAATGAGGAGGAGTTAGACAGGCTTATTGGACTGTGGACGCAGGAGCGTTCCGCCGAAGAGGTGATGGCAATACTTCAGCGCGCAGGGATCGCAGCAGGTTTAGTGGAAAATATGCAAGACGTCCTGGAGAAGGACCCACAGCTCCGCCACCGGAATTACTTTCAGCTACTGGAGCATCCCACAGCAGGGACGCTCTACCATACGGGCTGGTCAGCCGCCTTATCCCGCACCCCGTATAAACTCCGCTATGCCCCCTCTCTGGGAGAGCACACCGATATGGTCTGCCGGGACGTCCTTAAGCTTTCAGAAAAGGAGATTGAGGAGCTAAAGAAGGCGGGGGTGCTGGAATAAATAAAATTTCGAGTTTGGAGACCGCCGAAATAATCAGGGCACTATAGATACGGACAGGCAGTTTTACGGGGCAGAGGCTGGATGGCAGACTGGTTTATATTACTATTGGGCGAGGTACTATTATTCCAATATTGGGATGTCTATTTTAGTTCTCTCTAGCTCCGTCGGTAGACTCCCTTGAAAGTTCCCATGTCTTGCCCATTCTGACGGATCGTGCAATGTCACCGATTTAGACTATCGTGGCAATTAGCTCAATGACTACCCCAAATCAGCACCTTAGAAAAGCAAGCTGAAAACGCACTATTGGTTAAACACGATCGCAATCATCGCGATGTATATCGGCGCGGTTACATTAGACGCCGGTATATGGTATGATAATATTTTAGAAAGTCCAGCTTAGTAAAACAGGAGGTAAACATGAAAGGGGACCCGAAAGTCATTGCAACTCTTAATTCTCTATTAGCCCGTGAGTTAACGGTGGTCAGTCAATATATGGTGCATGCGGAAATTTGCGATAATTGGGGATACAACAGGCTTCATGAAGCTATCCAGAAGCGCGCCGTAGTTGAGATGAAACACGCGGAAAAACTCATCGGACGCATACTATTTCTTGAAGGCATTCCTGTAGTCAGCGAGCTACAGAAGATGCATATCGGCGCAGACGTGCCGAAAATGTTTGCCAATGACCATGAGGCCGAAATTGATGCCTCCAAGCAATACAACACAGGTATCCTGGTATGTGGCGCCGCTAAAGACTATGCGACGCGCGAGATCCTGGAGCATATCCTCTCTGATGAGGACGGCCATATCGACGATATTGAAACGGTCCAGGACCAAATCACTCAAATGGGCATCCAAATTTTCCTTTCCGCCCAGGTGAAATAAAGACCATCGCTTCTATCGATTAATTTGGCTCCACCAACGACGCAGGTTGTAAAGTAAGCAATCTTTATCTCGCACGTTCGTCTAAATTGTTTCTAAGATGACCTGTTTAGACAGAATGCTCAATGACTGTAGTTTGAACAGCAAAATTAAATAAGGAATGGCTTATTTAACAAAGGCCAAGGTAACTACAGAAACAGATCAATCGCTGAAAAGTGGAATGTAATGTAACTCCAAGTATTAGGCGGAAAAAGAATACCTGCATTTTGAGGCAAGCCAAATGGAAACTCAACCAAGGTTCTTCACACAAAACGAATTGAAGCAGTTTAATGGGAAAAAGAGTAAGCCTGCGAATGTAGCTTTTTGAGGAAAGGTCTATGATGTCTCGGATAGCCATCTTTGACAAGATGGTGACCATCGAGATCGCCACTTTGCCGGACATGTTTTAACTGAAGGCATTATAAACGCACCGCATGATGAGTCAGTAAGCGCCTTAAATGCTATGAGAAATGTCCCTGTTGTTTTTTTACCCCCGCACCACCTTCACCGCCGCCTCAGGGCAGTTCTCCTGGCACAAAAGACATTCGGTGCAATCCTCTATATTAAAGGGGAAGGCAAAGTCGCCTTCTATATCCAGTACGCCGGGGTCGCAGACATCCACGCACAGGCCGCATCCGACACACTTCTCTTTATCAACGATTACTTGAGCCATAATATATCTAATCCTTCTTATTTACTTTTTTGTTTAGCCAGCCATTGTTGAGCCGGCTCATTGAAGCCCCGTCCTACCGAGATGAGACCACTGAAGACATCGGGTATCTCCTCAACAGCTTTATCAATCAATTTTTCCGAGCTTACCATATCCAGGAAGGTAGGTGTGGCCTCGGCCCAGGCAATCATGGATTTGCCGATCGTAGCCTTCCATTTATCTTCGTATATCTGTAGGCCCTGGCTGGACACATCGCCCTTCTTGATCGCCCGTGCTGCCTCCTCACCGGCTATATGGCCGGCAGTCATGGCCATAGTTACTCCGGCTCCGGTGTGCGCCCAGATATGTCCCGCCGAGTTACCTGCCAGAAGGAGGCCATTGGCTACAGAGGTTTGAACCGGCCCGCCGGCCGGCCAGGCGCCGCCCCACATAGCTGTGGGAGTAGCTTTTTCCAGCCATTTGCTGACTACAGGATGTTGCGTAAATCTCCGGTGCATCTCCCTCAATGAGATTTTCTCCTTATTGTATTTGGGGATAAATCCCAGTCCGAGATTGGCGGTATCGTTGCCCCGCATCAACACCCAGGCATGGCCTCCGGGGCAGAATTTAGGGCTGAGAAAGATAGTGTAAACAGATGGGTCCGGGTGCTTTACATTGACCATTTCTATGTTTATGCAGTGGGTCATCAGGGCAGGCTTTTTCAGACCAGCCCAGCGGGCGGAGTTTGCCGAGAACCCATCGGCGCCGATTACCACTTTAGCCCCAATCTTCAACGTCTCACCGGCGCTGCGGGCTATTACACCGGTGACAAATCCTTTTTCCTTAATCAGACCGACCACCCGGGTGTTAATCATGATGTGCGCGCCCGCCCTGCCTGCTTCCCTGGCCAGATGTTTATCGAAAATATTCCTGTTGACCCCTGTGGCCATCATCGGCCTCTGGGCTATTTTCCCCGATGGAGAATAGTCCCTGATAGCCTGGAACTGGTTGTTTATGCACGAGGGGTCCATTTTTAGATTCAACTTGTGTTCATAAGCGGGCATGTTGATAATAATGGTGCCGCAGCGCACGGGCGAACCGATATCCAGCTTCTGCTCGATAATCAAGGCTGAGCAACCATTCTGGGCGGCTGCCCTGCCTGCCAAAGAGCCGGCCGGCCCGGCGCCGATAGCAATTACGTCATAGTTCCGTTCATAGCGCATAGGGTGTCTCCTTCAATTTGAAATGGCTTCGTATATAAAAGATAAAATCTTGCAGATACGTAAGAATACTTTCACCGCCGAGAGCGCTGAGGACGCTGAGATTTCTGTATTTTCTCTGAGTGCTCTGTGTTCTCTGCGGTGATAACCTCATTGTTTCCGATTTGTCCTGGTTGGGAAACTTGCTATTATAATAGTTGAAAAAAACTTCCTGTGTCAATAAGTACGGTTTTGGGCATTGTGAACTTTTTTTCAACTTGACATATTTCTCTCATTGCGCTACAATCAGTCAAATTTCCCTATTCAGATACTTACTTTTAGATTAGTAGAGGGAGGGGTAATCTATGGCTGTACAGGCCCAATATAAAGTAGAACCTTTAGAGACTTACCGCTGGGCTAAGGAGATGCGGTCCAAGCACTTCACAGAGATTATGAAGGCCAAAGAGGAAGGCCGTTTGCTGGTCACCGGGAACATGAATGCCCACAAGGACTTGATGGCCGGTATCGGCGATTTTGCGTTTATGGGTGGCGAGCCCTGGGCGGTAGCTGTTATCCGGGAGGGAGAAAAAGGGTTGGCCCTGCCTGCCCTGGAGGCTGTTGAAGAAAGGGGCTACGCCAGAGACTTGTGTGCTTTTACCAGGGCGTTCGTTGGCTCTATGTTCCTGGGCAAGACGCCGTTTGGCCCTTTCCCCAAACCGGATTTTGTGCTGTGCGCCAACCAGTGCGATAGCAAGGGAAAGTGGTTCCAGATTGCAGCCGACCATTTCAAAGTTCCTTATTTTTGCATTGAATATGGCACCTCCGGCGACGATGGTAAAGTTACCGTTAACGAGAATGGTGTTAATTACATAACTGCACAATTCAACGAGTTTATTGACTGGGTCCAGAAGTTCACCGGGCGGCCCTACGATGACCAAAAACTCGTGGATGCAGTGGTCAACATGTACAAGGTCCGCTGCTACTGGGGAGAAATTCTTCAGTTGCAAGCCAGCATACCGGCGCCTCTTGAATACAAATTGCTCCTGCCTTTCTTCCTTAACCTGGAGTACTGGTCTTATAAGCCGGAGGTCTTACGCCTGATGGAGGCATTGAGAGACGAGACCAAATACCGGGTGGCCAACGGAATAGCCCCAATGCCGCGCGAGAGATTGCGCGTCTTGCACGATGGCCTGCCCCCCTGGTATGCCCTCTATCTTTTCCGCTACTTAAGGGAACATGATGTGGCTGTAGTGGGTGGGTCTAACCATTTTATGTTTATCTCGCCGGTGCAGAAGATACGGGATGGCATATTCCGCCCTATGGACCCGGTGGATTGGGAGGGTGTTCCTAAAACCAGGGAGGAAGCCCTTCGCTGGCGGGCTATTGTATCCTGCTTCTCGGAGCAACGCAGCGCCGAAACCAAGTTGAAATACCATTATACTCAGGCGGCCATTGAAGCCTGGAAAGCTAACGGCATCATCCTGGAATTCGACCGTGGCTGCGAAGGTTTTACCCTTCACAACGCCGAAATAAAACTAGCTTTACAAAAAGCGGGCATTCCCGTCATGACATACGAGGCAAACCGGGCCGATTTCCGAGAGTGGAGTTGGAGCCATGTGGCGGATTCAATGGATGCTTTCCTGGAATCCATGGGTGTGCCACGTTCTCAAATAAAAAAGGAATTGGGCGGCAAAGGCAGCGCAACCGAAAAAGAATAGGTTCACCAGAGACCTCTGAAAATTTTTCAGGGGTCTTTTTATATCCAGAATCGGAACCAGTGCAGGTCAAGAGGAGGGGTTAAAATGGTTAAGCGGTTTTGTCTAAGCCTGGCAAGACTTACGTTCTTATTGCTGGTTTTAGTATCATGTGCTCCCGGTAATGCTCCTACGCCTGCCACTCCAGCGCCTGCCGTTCCTGTTCCGGTGGTAGCGCCCACCTCCAACCTCTCACCACTCGCATCTCAAGATGCTGCCTGGGAGAATGTGTTGCAAGCAGCGACAAAGGAGGGCCGGGTAACAATTTACTCCTTCAATTTTACCGGTGACCTCGGTCTAATGCTCCAGAAGGCATTTGAACAGCGTTACGGCATAGACCTGGAAATTATCACCGGCCGCGGCGCTGAGTTCATTGAGCGGCTCAAGACAGAAAAACGTGTAGGTCAGATTACAGCCGATGCTACCGAGGGCAGCGCCATCCACGTTAAAGCTATGAAGGTTGATGGTATAACGGTAAGCGTGGCAGCAGAGTTACCTTCCCTGGGAGAGAAAGGTAAGTGGATGATAGACCCGTTCGCTCTGGACCCCCAGGATAAACACCTCATCGTCCACTTCATTTCGACATATGCCCCGCATTACAATACCAGGCTTGTAAAACCGGGGGAAGAGCCAAAAGTATGGAGTGATCTCCTTGACCCGAAATGGAAGGGAAAAATGACACTAACGGACCACAACATCAGCGGTGGCCCATATCTGCTATTTCCTCCTCTTATAAGAGAGAAGATACTGGATGAAAGCTTTATCAAGGCTCTGTATAAGCAAGACCTGCGTTTCGCGACGAGTGTTGTTGATGAGACAGCCCAGCTAGCCAGGGGTGAGCAGTATCTTATGATAAGGGGGGCTGACTCGATATCGGCGAGGTTTGTGGCTGAAGGTGCGCCTATCAAAGCTGCCGAGATGCAGGATGGCACTACCCTTAGCCCAGGAACCGCTGCGGCTATCAAAGGGTCTTCGCATCCCAATGCTGCTAAGGTGTTCTTAAACTGGATAATGAGTCAGGAAGGTCAAACAGTTCACGGCGAAGGTAAAAAAATGGGGTCTGTACGGACCGATGTCAAGGACTTCCGTCCTGCCCCTATTGCTTTCGTCCCTAGACGCCCTGTAGTAATGACAGTGGAAGACAGCGACGATGGCACCCGGCTTTTCAACCAAAAGTGGATTAACAAATTGATAGGTCAGTAGCTTTTTAACAGGATTATATAATACAATAGTACATTGAACTCTGTCGGGATTACTGTTTATCATCTTATGTGGAGGTATGTGTGGTCACCTGACAAATAGAATTTACATGGCAATGACAAAATTAAAGAATATCGAACAGGAGGATAGCAAACAGTTACCTATGAAAAAATCGTTATCAACTACTATTTTCGGAATAATTCTGGTGTTATTGATTGCTTTGACATCGTGTACACCCCAGGCTACACCAACGCCGTCGGTAACTGTGGCTCCATCAGTACAACCAACGGTATCTCCTCCCACCTCTAACCTCCCGTCTCCCGCTTCTCAAGAGGATGCTGCCTTTGCCAAAATAGTGGATGCAGCCAAAAAAGAAGGCAAGGTAACAGCGTATAGCTTCAACTGGGTTGGGGATACTGGTCTTGCCGTACAAAAGGCGTTTGAAAGTAAATATGGCATTAAACTGGATATTATTACGGGAAGAGGAGCCGAGTTTCAAGCCAGGATTATGACTGAGAGACGGATTAAGCAGCAGGTGGGAGATTTTACCGAGGGCAGTACGCTCCTTAACCAAAGTATGAAAATAGATGGAGTGCTGGCTGATGTATCAGCCGACCTGCCTGCATTGAAGGAAAAGGGGGTATGGCTTGCTGATCCTACTACCGTAGACCCGCAGGCTAAAACTAATCTAATATGGCGGTTAATTGTCTTCTGCCCCTATGTTAACACAAAGGAAGTTAAACAGGCAGATATACCTACATCCTGGAAGGACTTCCTGGATCCCAAGTGGAGCGGTAAGATGAGCTTCACCGACCCTAATATTGGCCCGGGCACCAATCAATATATGGTCGTGTTGATGGAAAACGGGGTGTGGAACGAGGACTATATCAAAAATCTGTACAAGCAGAAACTGGTATTTCCGGGCAGCGTGCCTGATGAATTCAATTTACTGGCCAGAGGCGATAGAGTGTTGATGGTACGTGGGTCTGATTCCGATGTAGGCAAGTTCGCTGTTGAGGGCGCGCCGATACAGGCAATAGATGTAAAAGAGGGGGTGGTCTACTCCACCGGATCTATGGCGGCTATTGCCGGAGGGCCAAACCCCAATGCTACCAGGGTTCTTATGAACTGGATACTAACTAAAGAAGGCCAGATAGTTACCGGTAAAGCGCAAAATATGCAGATGTTGCGTAATGATGTACCCGATTTCCGTCCCAAAGCAGCCCAGATCAAGTTCACCAAGACCTTTGTAGAAAGTATAGATAACGTGAACAAGGCGACACAGATGTTCCGTGACAAATGGTTCGACAAGTTAGTTGGAAGGTAAATGTGGTTATTGATAAATATTTTGTTGGGAGGAATGTGCGATGAAAAGATGGTTATCCGGTAGTTTGATTATAGCTATAGTATTTGTGATAGTGGCACTGGCAGCCTGTACACCCAAAGTTGTGCCGCCTGCTTCGAGCCAGGCGCCAACAGCTTCTACGACGCCGGTAGCTCCCACATCCAACGTCTCGGCCCCCGCTTCTTCAGATCCTGCCTGGGATAAAGTGGTTGAAGCCGCTAAAAAAGAGGGCACGATTAATTTCTACAACTGGTATTTCACCGAAGGACGTGGAGGCAGGGTGCTTGAGCAAGCCTTTGAAGCGAAGTATGGTATAGAGTTGTCGGCTATCCAGGGCCGGGGCGCCGAGTTCACCGAACGCTTGAAGACCGAGAAGCGCATTGGTCAGATGGTAGCCGATGTAGTAGAGGGTTCATCGTTGCACATGGAGAACATGAGACTGGCTGAAC
>Ga0082335_1007346_pt1 | contig 13378 bp, 13 predicted proteins | sample Subgrocontami58m_FD_72375 | JGI IMG/M metagenome (GOLD analysis project Ga0082335, IMG submission 72375) | Subsurface groundwater microbial communities from S. Glens Falls, New York, USA - GMW37 contaminated, 5.8 m (SPADES assembly) (version 2) ...
GGTGGAACAGAGGCTCATGGCGGCCGTATTGACGATGCTGGCTGCCCTGCCGTTCGCGCACGGGCGGGCATTTTTGCAAGCGGAGGTCATGTCGTGAGCAATACCGATATTTTTATCGTGCCCGAGGCGCCAGTGGGGCAGCAGACACCGGTCACCGGTACGCGCAAGGCGGCCGCAGAGGCCATCCGACTGGGAATCCTCGATAACAGCAAAGGCAGCGCCGATCATTTGCTCGGGCTCCTGATCGAAGGATTGCGCGCAGCATTTCCCATCGGCGCGCTGACGTCGCTGCGAAAGCCGAACGCTGCGGCTGCGGCGGACTCGAGGCTGCTCGACCAGCTCGCCGCGGAGGCAGACCTCGTCGTCAGCGCAATGGCGGACTGAGGGGCGTGCACGTCGTGGAGTGTCCACGACATGGCCGAGCTCCGGCGCCGCGGGCCGATGACCGCGGTGATTTGTTCCGAGGCTTTTCTGAATCTTGCGCGGACGCAGTCCAGGGTGTTCGGCGTGCCGGACATGCCTTTGATCGTCATTCCTCATCCGCTGGGCGGCATTGCTATGGCTGAAGTCAAATCGCGCGCCGAGCGTGCACTTCCCCAGTTGCTCGATCTGATCCGCAATTTTGCGCGATGAGCGAGCTGACGCATCTGCTGGGCGATCCCGGCGTGAGTTTCACGGCGGAAGACGATTTCCAGGCGCTTAACGATTTGTTTCTGGAGCGCGGATGGGGCGACGGGCTGCCGATCATTCCGCCTAACCTGCGCCGCGTTGAGCACATGCTCGAATATTGCGATCGCCCATGGAACCAGCCGATCGGGCTTATCCCGCCGCGCTGGGGCGAGGCGACGCCCTGGCGGCTGGCCGCGAATGCCGTGATGGCGGGATGCCGGCCGGAGTATTTTCCGCTGGTCATGCTGGCGGTCGAGGCGATGTGCGCGGAATCATTCAATTTGTACGGCATCCAGACCACGACCCATCTGTGCGCGCCACTGCTGATCGTCAACGGGCCGGTGGCCCGGGAACTGAACATCAATGCCGGGCACAACGCGTTCGGACCGGGACGGCAGAGCAATTCGACGATCGGACGCGCGATCCGATTGGCGCTGGTGAATATCGGCGGAGCCGTGCCGGGTACCGGCGATATGGCCACTTTCGGCTCGCCGGCGAAATTCAGCTACTGCATCGCCGAAAACGAGCGGGCGAGCCCTTGGGAGCCGCTGCATGTCGAGCGCGGTTTCCCGGCGGATGTGAGCACGGTGACCATGGTCGGAGCCGAAGCGCCGCATAACGTGAACGATCATGAGAGCACTACCGCCGAGGGCATCCTCCGAATGATCGCCGCGACATCGGCGACTCCCGGCACCAACGATATTGCTTACTCCGGCGAGCCGGTGATCGCCTTCAGTCCCGAGCATGCTGCGACGGTTGCGGCGGGGGGCTATTCGAAAGCGGATGCCAAACGCTACCTCTGGGAACACGCGTGGATCCCGCTCGGACGTTTTTCCGAAGAGAATATCGAGCGGCGCATGCGCGTCAAGTATCCTGAGCGCCTCGGCAACGCCGGCCCGGACGCGCGCGTACCCTTAGTGCAGCGGCCGGAAGATTTCCTCTTTATCGTATTGGGCGGCGCGGGAAAACACACCGCCTTCATTCCGACGTTCGGTGCGACGCGCTCGGTGACGCTGCCGCTGCGGCGTCACGATGGCCGGTTTGTCGGTTCGGTACAGGAGTTGCGGCGAGCGTGACGCCTGGCTTCCGCAAATCCTCGTCGTCAACCCCTCTGTTCCGGCCCAATCAGCTTCCAGAATGCTCAGTTGTTGCTTCGCCGGGGCAGCGTCACCTGCGCCCAACCGCCGGCAGTCGATTCGCCCCGCTGATCGACCGTCTCGATCTCCAGCTTGACCGTGCCCGCACGGGCGTCGCGATCCTCCTTTGACACGACTTTGCCGCGGCAATAAGTGAGATCTCCAATCAGGTTGAAACGCCGCACTTCGCAGTACAGTTCGGAGAGGAAACCGTCGTCTCCGATCCAGTTCGTCAGCATGGTGGCGAGCCAGGCAATCCGCTCCGGGCCGTAGTCGTACGCTTCGGGCACGCCGACCGCGCGCGCCAGCGCCGAGTCCCAGTGCACGGCCTCAGGGGGTTCCGGAATATTGTATGCGTTGGGGATGCCGGCCGCGGGGTGACGGCGCAGATAGTCGAACCAGTATCCGTGCGCCTTGATGAAGAGTCCGCCCCACCCCTGTTCGAAGGCGACCGCGGTGGTCGCGGTGTACGGGCCACGCACGATTTGCGGCAGCGCCTCGCCGATCGTGACATCCTCGAAATAACGCGGTTCGGCGCCGCGGCATTTTTCCTCGGCATAGATCCGGGCGATCTCATCCAACTGCTGCGCGGTGTAGGGCGCCGCCAGTTCGAGCTTCTTGTATTTGCTTTTCTCCCTGGCCGCGCTGCGCTCGACGCGCATGCCCCACGACTCCGCCTGCGCCAGTTCATGGCCGTCGCCGGCTGGAAAACGGATCAGCGAGAGCTGCTTGAACATGCGGCCTGCGAAGCGGCTCGGCAACTCCAACAAGTCCTTGAACGTCACCTCCGGAGCGATGCGTTCGCCCAGGCGTATCGGTTCATGCCAACGCCAATGCGAGCCGGCGAAGAAGGCATGTACGCCGGGCAGCCCTCCGCGATAGCCGATCGATATTCGGCTGAAGGCATAGAGCTGGCAAGGCGGCGCGATCAAGCCGCCATGGCGCGATGCGCGCGCATAGCTCTCATCGAGGAAAAGCGGATTGCGGTCTCCGGTCGCATGCGCCCAATGGCGGATCGAATCGCGCGTGACTTCGGTCAGGTAAGGCGGCTCGTGGATAGTCACCTTCTGTCCGATCTTGGCTCGCACGCGTGCGAGCTCTTCTTCGGTGGCAAGTCCGTGCTCTGCCGACGTGATTTTTCCTTCCTTCAATTCTTGGTCGAGACACGCGGGGAGTCGGCGGGGCCGCCGGTAGCGATCAGCCCTGCGTCTTCCGCTTCGTCACGTCCCAGCAGCGTATCAAGCACGTCGTCCGGGTTGATCTCGAGCGCCATCGCTCCATCGGCGACGCTGGGCTTGATCTCTTCGGCACGAATCTTCGTTACGGCTTGCTCCGGGGTTGGGGTCACCCCCGCCGTGATCAGACGTGTGATCGCAGCGTCGTCAAGACCGGCCATATTTCCGAGGACTTCGCGCGTATGCTCGCCCAGCAATGGCGGCGGATCGACGCGCAGCTCTTCAAATAAGCCCCGAAATCGCAGCGGAGAGCCCAGAACCTTGATCTTACCGGCAGTAGGATGCTCGGTTTCCCGCAAAAATCCTCTCTCCTGAATAATCGGCTGGTTGAGCGCCTGCCCGATGTTGTTGACGGGGCCGTGCGGCACATCGGCGGCATCGAGAATCTCTTGCCATTCCGCTCCGGTGCGCGTCATCATGATCTCGCCGATCAGCCGCTCGAGCTCGGTGCGGTTGTGGTGTCTATCCTTGACGGTTCGGTAGCGCGGATTCGAGATCAGATCCTCGCGCCCGATCGCGCGGCAGAAATTGCGCCAAAAACTCCCCACATGCAATGCGAGCACGATATGTCCGTCCTTCACGGGCATCAGACCGTAGGGCACGATACTGTGGTGGCTGTTTCCCATGCGGCCGGGGTTTTCTCCGGTGACGAGAAAAATCTCGGCAAGATATCCGAGCAGGCCCATCAAGCCCTCGAGCAGGCTCAAGTCGATATTGGCGCCGCGTCCGCTCGCATGCCGCTCGTTGAGCGCGGCGAGCACGCCGATCGCCGCCCACAGTCCGCCGCCGAGATCGCCGAGCGGCAGCCCGAGCTTGGTCGGCGTGCCGTCCGGGTAGCCGTTGATGCTCATGACGCCGCTCAAGGCCTGAGTCACGAGATCGAACGAGGGTTTGTCGCGCATCGATCCTTTTGCGCCGAAGCCGCTGATCGAGCAAACGATGATGTCGGGCTTGAGCGCCTTCAGCCGCGCGTAGCCCAGGCCGAGGCGGTCCATCACCCCGGGCCGGAAATTCTCGATGACGACATCGCAATTCGTAACGAGCTTGAGCAGAATGTCGCGGCCGTCGGCGGTGCGCGCATCGAGCGCCACACTTTTCTTGTTGCGATTGATCGCGAGAAAGTAATGACTCTCGCCATTGACGAACGGCGGTATGGTCCGCGTCTGATCGCCGCCGCCGATTTCTTCGATCTTGATCACTTCGGCGCCCAGATCCGCGAGGATCATCGAGCAGAACGGACCCGCAAGGACTCGCGAAAGGTCGAGCACGCGCACGCCGCTCAAGGGTCCACTGCGCTTTTCGGTATTTGCAGCTTCTGTCATAGGCGTCTCCGGTGGTCCCGATCGAAATTACTGGTCGCTGCTTGAGCGCGAGCTTCAGTTGATCCGAATGCCCGCCGCTTTAACAATCCGCGTGTATTTTTCGATGTCGTTGCGGATCACGCGTTCGAATTCGGCCGGATTGCTGCCGACCGGATCGGCGCCTTCGGCTGCGAGGCGCGCCCTCAAATCTGCGCCTTGCAGATGCTGCACGATCTCTTGATTGAGCCGCGCAACGATAGGCTTCGGGGTGGCGCCGGGCGCCAGCACACCAAACCAGTTCGTCACGTCATAGCCTGCGACTCCCGATTCCGCGATGGTGGGCACCTCGGGCAGGGCGGACGAGCGCTTTAGGCTGGCGACCGCGATGGCTTTCAATTTGCCCGCTTTGAGTTGCGGCAAAGCCTGGATCACGGTGCTGAATAACAGTGGCACTTGTCCACCAATGACCTCGGCGAGCGCGGGCGCCCCGCCTTTATAAGGAACGTGGACCATCTTCGTGCCGGTCATCTTCGTAAATAGCTCGCCGGCGAGATGCGGCGACGAGCCGTTGCCGGAAGACGCGTAATTCAGCTGTCCCGGTCGCGTCTGCGCAAGGGCGAGCAGCTCCTTGACGCTGTTGGCGGGCAGCGAGGGATGCGCGACGAGCACGAAGGGCACCGAGGCCACCTGCGTCACCGCCATGAGGTCTTTGACGGGGTCGAACGCGAGCTTGTACACGCTTGCGTTTACAGCGTAGCTCGCCGAAACCATGAGTAGGGTGTGACCGTCCGGAGAAGCCGTCGCGGCAAGCTCGGTACCGAGATTCCCGCCTGCCCCCGCGCGGTTATCCACGACGACTTGTTGTCCCATGCTTTCGCCGAGCTTCTGGCCGATCACGCGCGCAAGAATGTCGGTGCCGCCGCCCGGCGCGAAAGGCACGATCAAGCGAATCGGCTTCGTCGGGTAGTTCTGGGCCGCGGCCGGAAACGGGAAAGCGAATGCAGGAGCAAAGATTACCGCAATGATCACCCGATTCGCTCGAAGAAATAAAAACCTCACTTTAAACATGCGCAATCCTCCTTGATGACGGAACCCCATGTCATTTCCCGTCTGCCCGCCATGCAAGCCGTGCTGCGAAGAAAACGGCTAATACATGAACTGCCCGCCGTTCACATGGATGACCTGTCCGCTGATGAACGACCCGCTGTCCCCGGCGAGAAATACGCATGCCATCGCGATGTCGTCGACGCGGCCTATTTTTTTCATCGGGATCTGGCTCAGGCGCATTTCCAGCCAGTTCTTGGGATACTGGCTCCAGTCGCGGGTCGTATCGATCGAGCCTGGGGATACCGTATTCGCAGTGATGCCTTCAGAAGCAAACTCGACTCCGATCGCCTTGGAAAACGCGTGCACGCCGGCTTTGCAAACCATGGCGTGCGCGCGGAAGGGAACGTGCCCCTGGAACCCGTCTTCGCCGGAGATATGGATGATGCGTCCCCACTTCGCTTTCTGCATCCCGGGCAGCACGGCCCGCGCAAGATAGAAGGCGGAGCTCAGGTTTGACTTGAGCGTGGCATCCCACTCCTCCAGCGTAATGTCGTGAAAGGGCTGGCGCAGCCTGACCGAGACGTTAGACACCGCAATATCCACCTGGCCGAATTTGTCTTGAGCCTTCTTGACCATGGCCGCAACCGCCTCCGCGTTACCCACATCCGCGAGACAGGCCAAAGCCTTGACACCGAGCTCCTCGATCTCTTTCGCGACTTTATCGATAGCGGCCTGGTTGCGGTGCCCATTGACGACGACATTGGCGCCGGCCCGTGCGAAATGCAGCGCGATGGCCTTGCCGATATTCTGCCCGGACCCGGTGACGATGGCCGTCCGGCCGGCGAGCGGTTTGCTCAGATCAACATTGCTTGCAGTGGTAACAGACACGCTTGACTCCTTTGCTTCAGTAAACGATGAGGCGGACCGCTTTCACAGGATATGCGCTGGCGGCCGCGGGCTGCGCAGAGCTCTGGGCCCACACATGAGCAGCGCCACAGAGTGCGGTCAGTGCAATTGCAGCTGACCAGGCTCGGCATGAATTCGGCGCCCGCTGGAGCCGATGTATTCTTGCAGGCGCTGCTTGTGTTCGTACCATCAATCGGCCTTGATCCCGGCGGCTTTGACCACTTTCGCCCAACGCGCGACTTCCAATTCGATTTTCGCGATAGCCTGCTGCGGCGTGCCGCCGACCACGACTGCGCCTTCGGTAGAGAGACGGTCCCTGACATCCGGAAGCTGCGACGCCTTGATCATTTCGGTGCTCAGCCTGTTTACCACAGCCGCTGGCAGGTTGGCAGGGCCAAGCACCACGAAAAATGTCGCTGCTTCGAATCCCGGGAAGCCTGATTCGGCAACCGTTGGCAGCTCGGGCATCGCGCTCGAGCGCTGCGGGCTCGCCATCGCGATCGCCCGCAACCGTCCGCTTTTTACGTGCGGTATCGTCGGCACCGGACTCGCGAACATCATGTCGATCTGACCCCCGAGCAAGTCGATCAATGCGGGGCCGGTTCCCTTATAGGGGATGTGCATCGTTTTGACGCCGGCGCTCAGATTGAAAAGCTCACCGGCGAGGTGCACGATGCTCGCCGTGCCGCTCGATCCAAAGTTGAGCTTGCCCGGGTTCGCTTTGGCGACGGCGATCAACTCGCTCACCGTTTTTGCCGGCACGCTGGGATGGAGCGTCAGCATCATCGGCGAGGTCGCGAAAAAACACACGCCGCTGAAGTCTTTCACCGGGTCGAACGGCAGCTTGTACACGTTCGGATTGATGCCGTGACTGCTCGTTGCCATGACGAGCGTGTAACCATCTGGCTGTGAGCGCGCAACAATCTCGGTGCCGATGATCGTGGAGCCGCCCGGCCGGTTGTCGACCAAAACAGTTTGCCCCAGCGGCTCCGATATTTTTTGAGCAATGAGTCGAGCGACGAGGTCGCCGCCGCCACCCGGGGCGAGCGGAACCACAAGCCGGATCGGCTTCACCGGGTACGATTGAGCGAGCGCAGCAGAGCCGAGCGCGCCAACGAACAAAGCACTCACCAACTGAACTTTCAAACGGCCTATTGTCATGACTCCTCCTCGATGTTTGTCTTAACCGGCTACTGCTGCACGCTGCCGGAACGCCTGCTGAGCCGTGTCTACCAGATTGCGCAGGTTGTCAGCGACATGAACGCCTGCCTTACGCAGCGCCTCGACCTTCGCGGCCTGACTGTCAGCCTGGGAACCCACCAGCGCAGCCGCATGTCCCATTTTCTTGCCGGGCGGCGCGGTGGCGCCGACTATCATCGCTGCGGTGGGTTTTGCATCCGGGCGCTCCGCGTACCGCGCGACCGCGTATTCGTCGCTGCCTCCAATTTCGCCGAGATAGAGGATTGCCCTGGTCTCAGGATCCGCGTGCAGCAGATCGAGCGCCTCGGCGGCATTGAGTCCTTTCACAGGATCGCCACCGATACCAATCACGGTGCTCTGTCCCAGGCCGGCCGTCGTGAGACGCCATCCTGCTTCGTAAGACAGTGAGCCGCTTCTGGAGATGACGCCGAGTGGGCCTGGGGTGTAGCAGAACGAGGGCATGAAGCCGAGCTTGGACTTGCCGGGGGATATCACGCCTGGCGTATTGGGGCCGATGAGAACCGCACCATGGCGCCGAGCCGCCGCTCGAAGTTCCACGGCATCCTGGACCGGCAAGCCGTCGCCTGGGTACACGATCACTTTACAGCCCGCATCGAGCACTTCCAGCACCGCGTCGAGAGCAGCAGGGGCGGGAACATAAACGAGAGCGACATTTGCGCCCGTCGTGGTGCACGCGGCGCGCGCGTCCTGGAACACCGGCACGCCCTCGACGTCGCGCGTATCTCGTCCCGGCGCGACGCCGGCAACGACTTTCGTTCCGTACGAGGCCAAGTCGCGAGCGGAGAACCGGCCGAAGTTGCCCGCGATGCCGCAGATGAGCACCCGGGACGCGGCGTCTATCAGCACGCTCATTGGGTCCTCACTGCTGCTACCACCGCATCGACTGCCGACTCGAGCGTCGGATGATTGTGCAAACCGGCGGCCCGCATCACCGCGTCGGCCTTCTCGCGGCCCGTGCCGTTCATTCGAAAGACCACCGGTTTACGCGACTTCCGCTTCATCATGATCTCATTCATCACCTTGGCCACGCGGTCAATCTGTGTGCCGCCGCCGAAAATGCTGACGAGTATTGCTTTCACCTTCGGCTCGGCATCGAGCACATCGAATGCGAGCTGGTAACCGGCAGGCGTGGGATTTGAGCTGCAGTCGAGGAAGCACGCCGGCTTCAACCCGGCATCCGCGATCATGTCCATTGCGGCCATCGTCATGCCCGCGCCGCCCGACATCAGGCCTACCTCGCCGTCGAGCCCAACCATCATCAGATTGCCTGCGAGCGCTTTCGCTACCATACGCGGCTCGCGCTTACGGGCACGCTCGATCTCAACTGCGACATCGGCGTGCCTGAATGCTGCCGACTCATCGCGCACGATCTTCGCGTCGAGCGCAAGCAGCTTCCCGTCCGGCAGCACCGCGAGCGGGTTGATCTCTACCGTTACCGCATCGACGGCAGTAGCGACGAATAGAAGACGGCGCGCGAGCGCAACGATGCGCTCTCGCAAAGCGCCGTCCGGCTCAACTTCGGCGAGCATCGAACGGAACTCGTGCGCTCTAAAGTCTCGCGGCGAGCCAAACGTATACTTATGCGGCGCTTGGTGCTCTACGTCGACCCCGCCCGCTGGCGCGTACAGAATGACATATCCACCACTCTGTCCGTCTACAGTGACGGCGAGAAAGAGCTCGCGCGAGTGCTCGACCCACGGCTCCATGAGGAGCGACGCAGGGCTCTCTCCGCCGAACTCGCGTTCGAATAACTGCTGCGCGGCCGCTTCCGCCTGCACGGCATCGTCAGCGCGCACGACGCCGCCCGCCTTGCCGCGGCCGCCCGACGAGACTTGCGCCTTGAGTGCGACAGGGTAGGCGCCACTCCATCTCTGCACGTGCCCGCTTTTGCGTATGAGGATACCGGCCGGAACTGGCACGCCGTGAGCCTTGAGCAGGCACTTGCCTGCATGCTCCGTCATCAACATTGTTTGCCTTTTCGAAATATAATGCATTATATTCCCTGTTTGGCCAAGCGGTGGGGACGTGGTCTAGCCAATTATCGGTAGTTAACCTTTTTTACAACGCGAACAGGAGCAGGATGATGGGATCCGTGGATGAAGCAACCACAATGCGGGATGCGCCGACTCAAGGAAAAATTACGGATGAGGCGATCGCCGCAGCGAAGGCGATGATCGGGATGCGGCTGCGGCCGGAGGGGCCTTATTTGCAGGACGTTACGATCGATACGATACGTAACTTCTGTAACGGGATAGGCGAATTGAATCCGCTTTACCGTGACAGCGAGTACGGCCGCAACAGTCGCTACGCGAATGTAATCGCGCCCCCGATGTTCCCCATGGCTTATGGGTGGCTGGGACGCACGCGCTGGGGTCTACCGGGCGTGCACGGCTTCTATGCGGGTAACGACTGGGAGCTCTTCCGCAATCTGCGCCCCGGCGACCGAATCAGCGCCGAAGAGCGGGTCGTCGCGGCGGATGAACGGCAGAGCGAGTTTTCCGGGCGGCTTGTCATTCAGTATGTCGAAGCCCATTTCGTGAACCAGCACGACGAGCTCATCGCGCGCGTTCTCGGCTGGTGCACGCGGCATGAGCGCAAGGCTGCACGGGACAAGGGCAAGTACAAGGACATCACGACACACGAATACACGGCCGAGGAGCTAAGTGCAATCGACAGGGCTGTCGTCGAGGAAGACCAGAACATCTGCGGCCGCAACATCCGCTATTGGGAAGACGTCGAGGAAGGCCAGGAACTCACTCCGATCGCGCGCGGACCGCTTTCCATGATGGACACGATGGGTTTTCTCGTCGGCTGCGGCCGCGGTCATACTCATGGCGTTCTCCTGAAAGGTGCACTGCGCCATCCCGGTCATTTCTTCCGCAACCCCGAAGCAGGTGGCGGCGTCGAGTACACCGGCATCGGCCATCATCGCGAGTCCGTGGCGAAGGAAGTGGGTGTGCCGGGCATCTATGATTACGGTCCGCAACGCTCGGCCTGGGTTGCAACGCTGGTGACGAACTGGATGGGCGATGCGGGCTTTTTGAAGCGCATCAAAACCGAGCTGCGGCGCTTCAACACGATGGGCGACACGACTTGGTGCAAGGGCAAAGTCATCAAGAAGTACCAGCAGGACGGCTTCCCGCTCGTCGACATCGATGTATGGGCAGAGAATCAGCGCGGCGAGAAGACGGTCACGAACGGCGGCGCGACAGTGATGCTACCGTCAAAGGACATCAAGACAAAAATGTTCCGCGACGGTTCGGGTGTCGATCTCGGCTACGCCATTTACAAGTAACAACAGCGAAGGACGAGGGTCATGGATCTGGAGCTCGACGGCAGGATTGCCGTCGTAACGGGTGCGAGCAGCGGTATCGGCCGGGGAATCGCGAAAGTGCTCGCCGGCGAAGGCGCGCAGGTAATCGTCGTATCGCGTCGCATTGCGCTGCTGGAGTCGCTGCAGGCGGAGGTGGTCAAGAGCGGCGGCAAGCGGCCGGTCGCGATCAGCGCCGATCTTTACGACCGCGCGACGCCGGCGCGTATCCGCGATGAGGTCCTGCGGGAGTTCGGGCGCGCAGACATACTCGTCAACGGTGCGGGCGGCTCGCGGCAGCTTCCCACCGACGCGCCCGATGAGGCGTGGGATGAATCCTTCGCGATCAACTTCACCGCGGTGAGAAAAATGACGCACGCGTTGCTGCCCTCGATGCAGCAACAGCAGTGGGGCCGCATCCTCAACATTACGGGCTCGATGGAGCCGCGCACGTTCAATGCGGCGAACGCGGCGAAAGCCGGCGTGCATGCATGGGCCAAGGGGCTTTCGCGCGTGATCGGCAAGGACGGGATCACGGTGAACTCGCTGCAGCCGGGCCGCATCCACAGCGAGCAGATCGATCAACGCGTGCATCCCACGCGCGAGGACCAGGAGCGGTTTGCGAAAGCGAACATTCCGCTGGGTTTCTTCGGAGATCCCGAAGACATGGCGTATCTCGCGGCGTTCCTGTGTTCGCCCAAGGCGCGTTACATCACCGGCCAGCGCATCTATGTCGATGGCGGGCTGCACCACGCGATCTAGATGATCAGCGACGAACGCAACGCTCCGCTCGCCGGCTTCACCGTCGTCGAGCACGCAGCAGGCGTGGCTCCCTCCTATGCCGGCCGCATGCTGGCCGTCATGGGCGCGACCGTCATCAAGGTGGAGCCGCCGGGCGAGGGAGCCACACTGCGTCGTGCCGAGCCTTTGCTGACGCAGGAGCCGGCTGCGAGCGCGCTCTTTCATTACCTTAACGTCGGCAAGCGATTCGTCACGTGTGACGTCGAGTCGGCCGATGGCCGACGGCTTTTGGGCGAGCTGATGGCGCGCGCCGAGCTCTTCATCGACGACACGCCGGTCGCGTGCCGCGCAGCGTTGCAGCTCGAACCGGAAGTCATTGCTGCGCGACACCCGCAACTGGTCTTTCTCTCGGTGCTGCCTTTCGGGGCAGCGGGCGCGCATGCGGACTACCGAGCCTACGAGCTCAACGTATTTCACGCGGGGGGTGAAGGCTATCTCATGCCTAATGGCCTCACGCTCGAGACTTTTCCGGACCGGCCGCCGGTGAAGATCTACGGTCACTTTGCAGAGCTGATCGGTGGGACTTCGGCGGTGTGCGCGGGCGTATCGGCACTGCTCGCGCGCGACGAGATCGGCGGGCAGTTCGTCGACGTCTCGGTGCAGGACGCGAATATCTCGGTCGGCTGTTTTGCTGTTCAGCGCCTCGGCGACGGCGTTCTGGAGAACCGTCATGGCCGCTCCTTCAAGTACGGTGGCGTGCTCGAGTGCAGCGACGGCTATGTCGGGCTGCTGACACTCGAGCAGCGGCAGTGGGAAGGACTGGTCAAGCTTATCGGCGATCCCGACTGGGCGCACGATCCCGCGCTGCGCGATCCGCTCGAGCGCAGCCGTCAAGGCGCGGAGATCAACAAGCACCTGCGCGCGTGGGCGAAGAACCAGCGCGTCGAGGACGTCGTAAGGAAGGGCCAGGCGTTGAGCGTGCCGCTCGCGAAATACAACGAACCTGCCGACATACTGGAGTCGAAGCAATCAAAGGCGCGCGGCATATTTGCGCCGCTCGATCTTCCCGCGTTCGGAGCGGTGCCCGCGTTCACCGCTGCGTTTCAGTTCAATGGAGAAGCGCCCGCGCTTACACGGGCCGTGGCTGAGCCCGGCGCCGACAATGAGGCGATCTGGTGCGATTGGCTGGGCCACGGGACTGCTGAACTCGAGCAGTGGGGGCAGCGTGGGGTCGTCTGAGCAGGCGGCAAAGCCAGCAACCGCCGCGTCGCCATTACGTGGCGTGCGGGTTGCCGACTTTACATTGCATGCAGCGGGCCCTTTCTGTGCGCATATGCTGGCTTTGCTCGGCGCTGAATGCATCAAGATCGAAAGCGCCGGGCGCCTGGACATCTTCCGCAAGCCGCATCCGGTATATGGCCGCATGGACGCGGCGACGTTCGATCAGGTCGCTTCCAACAAGCTGTCGGTGCAGCTCGATTTGAAGCAGCCGCGCGGCGTGGAGCTCGCAAAGCGCCTGGTTGCGGTGAGCGATATCGTCGCGGAGAGCTTTCGGCCGGGCGTGATGGACCGGCTGGGCTTGAATTATGAAGCGCTGAAAGCAGTGAAGCCCGACATCGTCATGGTTTCCGTTTCGGCATCAGGGCAGACAGGTCCGGAGCGGGGCTACGCGGGCTATGCTCCGCTATTCGGTGCGGCGGGCGGGCTCGGCACCCTGACCGGCTATGAGGATGGCCCGCCGACCGAGATCCGGCACGTGATGGACCATAGCACGGGCCTCACTGCGGCAATGGCAGTGCTGGCGGCGTACCT
>Ga0082335_1007347_pt1 | contig 13377 bp, 12 predicted proteins | sample Subgrocontami58m_FD_72375 | JGI IMG/M metagenome (GOLD analysis project Ga0082335, IMG submission 72375) | Subsurface groundwater microbial communities from S. Glens Falls, New York, USA - GMW37 contaminated, 5.8 m (SPADES assembly) (version 2) ...
CGGAACTCCCCCAGTCCGAGCGCGCGGTCGATCATCCGCTGCCGGTGCCCCGGCACGAACATGAGCGAGCGCATGAACACCGACACGAAGTGCCTCCTCCTAGTAGCGCGAGCGTGGCATACCGGACACGCTCCGTGCGGCGAAGGCACGCACGAGGTCGTTCGGGCCGAGCTCGTGCGCGCTCCCCGTCGGGCCTCGCGCACCGTCCCACATCGTGCGCCAAGTGTCCCAGATTACGGCGTCTGGACCGCCGTGAGCACGCTGGATCCCCGACCGGGCCCTACGCCGACGCCGGCGCGCCTCCCGCGCCGCGGTCCGGCTCCGCCGGCGTCCCGGAGCGGGCGCTCACACGAAGACGGCGACGTTCTTGGTCTGGGTGTAGCTCAAGAGCTCATCGAGCGACTCCTCGGACCCGATGCCGCTCGCCTTGTAGCCACCGAACGGCGCGCCGGTGAAGTGCCGGCCGTCGCCGTTGACCCACACGTAGCCAGCCTCGATCTCGTCCGCGAGACGGTGCGCGGCGCGCAGGTCGTTCGTCCAGATGTTCGCCGAGAGGCCGTACGGGACGTCGTGCGCGACCTGGAGCATCTGCGCCTCGTCGGTCCAGGGCAGCACGGAGAAGACCGGGCCGAAGATCTCCTCGCGCGCGATGCGCATCGACGGATCGACCCCGTCGAAGAGCGTGGGCGGGTAGAAGAAGCCGCGCGCGAAGCGCGCGTCCGTCGGGCGGGCGCCGCCGCACACGAGCCGGGCGCCCTCCGCCGTGCCGAGCGCGACGTAGCGCTCGACCTTCTCGAGCTGGGCTCGCGACACGAGACAGCCGAGCTGGGTGTCCTCCTCCGTGGGGATCCCCATGCGCAGGGCCTCGAAGCGAGCGCGAACGCGGTCCACGAACTCCTCGTAGACGCTCGCGTGCACGAGCGCCCGCGACGTCGAGCCGCACGACTGGCCGAGCGTCCAGTCGAGGTTCATGCCCGTCGCCGCGGCGGCTGCCGCGCCCTCGATGTCCGCGTCCGGCAGCACGATGATCGGGTTCTTGCCGCCCAGCTCGAGCGACAGGACCTTGATCCCGCTGTCCGCCGCGTCGCGCGCGATCTGCTGCCCGGTCTCGACGCTCCCGGTGAAGGCGATCCGCTTCACCCGGGGGTGGCGGACGAGCGGGCCGCCGCAGCGCTCACCGCTGCCGGTAACGACGTTGAGCACCCCCGGCGGGAGGACGTCCGCGACCGCGCGCGCGAACTCCAGCGGCGCCAGCGGGGCGAGCGACGAGGGCTTCAGGACCACGGTGTTGCCCGCGATGAGCGGTGCGGCGATCTTCTGCGCCGCGAACATCAGCGGGTGATTGAACGGCGTGATGCGCACGACCACGCCGTACGGCTGGCGGAGGGTGTAGTCGAGCACGCCGCGGGCGACGGGGATCGTCTGGCCCTTGAGCTCGAGCGCGACGCCGCACATATAGCGGATGTAGTCGACCGCGCTGCGCACGTCCTTGCGCATGCCCTGGAGCGGGTTCCCGCAGTCTGCCGAGTCGAGGTACGCCAATCGCTCGCCGTCCGCTTCGAGACGCTTGGCGACCTGCTCGAGCAGGGCCGCGCGCTCGCGCGGGCCGCGCCGCCGCCACTCCGGCGCTGCCTGCCACGCGGCGGTCACCGCGCGCTCCGCGTCCTGGTCGTTCGCCGCCGCGACCGTCGCGAGGAGCTCGCCGGTCGCCGGATTCCGGGTCTCGAACGTCTCACCCGAAACGCTGTCGAGCCACTCCCCGCCGATCAGCAGCTGCTGCTCGGTCCGCGCGCGCGGCGCATCGGTCAGCGTCATTCGCCCCTCCTCAACAGCCGGCGCCGGATCTCATCTGACGAGTCTCACCTGAACAGGTGGAGGGAGCCGCCCTCCGTCATGCCGGAGAGATGTCACGGTCGCCGCTCGGTAGTCTCGCCCGCTCGTCCTCCGGACGCCGGCTCCGACGCGAAGTAGCCGGCCGCAGCGCGCAGGGCGTCGTCCGCACCGAGTGCCCAGCCGGCCTCGCTGAGGGCAAGCACACCGGCGACCACGAAGGGGTCACGCTCGGCCACGGCACGGGCGAGTGCGGACGCCGCGGCGACCAGCTCGCCACCGTCCACGAGCCGGTTCAGCAGACCCAGCCGGTGGGCCTCGATCGCGGAGACCAGCTCACCCGTGAGGAGCCACTCGAGCGCTGCGCTCCTGCCGATGAGCCGTGGCAGGAGGCGGGCCGCCGCGGGCACCATGCCGAAACGGATCTCCGGGAAGCCGAGGCGCGCCGAACGAACGGCCACCCGGAGATGGCAGGCCAGCACCAATTCGCAGCCGCCCCCGACGGCGTCACCGTTGATCGCGGCGATCACGGGCCGAGCGGACCGCTGGATCTCGCGGACCGCCTGGAGCGGAGGCGGCACGTCCCCGAGCGCCCGCACTTCCGCTCCGGTCATCAGGGGCTGACGCAGATCGGCCCCGGCGCAGAAGGCCCGATCGCCACTCCCGGTCAGCACGATGCAGCGCACCGCTTCGTCGTTCGCCGCGGCGTGGAGGCGGTCCCGTAGCGCCAGCCAGCCCGCATGGTCGAGTGCGTTGCGCACGGCGGGCCGATCGATCGTGAGCGTCGCGATACCGCCCTCGACGCTCTGGCGGATCACCTCGGCTGCGGTCATCCGGTCTGCCCCGCGCCGGCCCCAACGGCCGCCGCGCCGGATCGGCCCGGAGAGCACCGACGCAGCCGGTCCATGAGCGGCCGGATGCTCGGCCGCCTCTCGATGGCCATGATCTCCTCCACCACAGCCTCGGCATCCGGTCGCGCCAGCGTGCCCTCGGCACCCGCCGCGAACTTCGCCGCCACCTGTGCCGGCGTGAGGCGGTTGTTCGGGTGCCCCGGCGCGAACGGCATCTCCGCGACCGTAGGCTCACCGGACGCCGGGTGGAGCACCAGGCGGCACGCGAGATCCTGCGGCCCGCCGTGCCCAAGGTCCGACGCGACACGCACCTCGACGCGACGCATCAGCGCGACGACCCGCGGATCCTCCCAGCGGCGGTCGTCGAGCTGCCGTGGCGTGACCTCGCCCTCCAGGAGCGCGACCGCCACGAGGTAGTGGAGGCTGTGATCGGCCGTCTCGCGCGTGGACGGCCGCCGCCGCGCGGTGTCCCCGATATGCAGGCGCACGAGCGGCGCGTCGCAGGCCTGGATCTCGATGCGCGAGAGGTCGAGCACGGCGCCCCGGAGCCTCTCGCGGGCCAGGAGCGCGGCGGCCACGACCGACTGGGCCGTCCCGATGCAGGGATACGGCTTGATGCTGGCCTCCATCAGGCGGGGCCGTGCCTCCTCGGCACGGATGAGGCGGTCGAGCGGCGCATCGGCGGGCAACAGCGCCCGCAGCCCCGCCGCGGACTCCATGATCTCGCTCGGGCCGCTGATCCCGTTCGCTGCCAGGAGCGTGGCTTGGACGCCGAGCTGGGCCACCACCGCGTTGGCGAGCCCCTTCGCCGCGGACAGCTGCCCCGACCGTACCGCGGCGAGGGTCGGTGCCCAGAGGAGCCCCAGCGCCAGCGCGTTCGCCAGGTGGTCCTCGGTCAGCCCGAGGAGCACGCCCGCCATGGCGGGCGCCGCCAGCCCGGTCGCGGTCACGTGATCCCAGCGGCCCGTCGGATCCATGAGGTCGAGCAGGCGGCAGTAGAGCTCATAGCCCATGACCACGCTGCCCAGGACGGCCTGGCCGGAGGCATCGGCCTGCTCGGCCGCCGCGAGCGCGACCGGAATGTTGTCGCTGGGATGCCCGAGCAGTCCCGGGCCGGCATAGAAGTCGTTGAGATCGAGCGCCCGCGTGAGGTGCCCGTTGGCGAGGACGGCGCCCGTGAGCGACGTTCGCTCTTCCCTCCCGATGACGGTGCACTCCGGTGTTCCACCGGACCGTGCCACCACCCGCACGGTGGCCTGCGCCGTGGCGGCGTCACGGGAGGCGGCCAGCGCACAGCCGACCGCGTCGAGGATCAGGAGCTTGGCCTGCGCCGCGACCTCCGGGTCGATCTCCGCGCCACGGCGCACCAAGCACCAGCGCGCCAGCGCACGCGTGCCGGCGGGCTCCTCAGAGCTGGGCACTGGGACGCCAGCGGAGCGTTCGATCTTCCAGCCAGCGCACCGCGCTGAAGAGGAGGGCACCCACGATCGCCAGGAGCGTCATCATCGAGAACAGGCGCGTCGTGTTCAGCACCCCGTTCGCCTGCACCATGATCCAGCCCACCCCCGCGGTCGCGCCCACGAACTCACCGACGACCGCCGAGATGAGCGCCATCGAGATGCCGGTCTTCAGCGCGGCGAACACCCAGACGACGGTGAACGGGACGATGACCATCCGCAGCACGTCCAGGTGCGAGCCACCCATCGCCTTGATGCTGTTGACCAGGACCGGATCGACGCTGCGCACGCCCGCGAACGTGTTGAAGAACACGACGAAGAACACCACCATGACCGCGAGCGCGATCTTGGACTCGGGCCCGAATCCGAGCCAGATGATGAACAGGGGCGCGATCGCGATGCGTGGCATCGAGTTGAATGCCACGAGGATGGGCTGCAGCGCATCGGACAGGCGCACCGAGATCGCAGCCCCGAAGCCGACGGCCATGCCCCCCAGCGTTCCGATGACGAGCCCGGAGAGCGCCTCGAGCAGCGTGATCCCGAGGTGCGGAAGAACGTAGCCCGTTGCGAACACCGCGTAGAGGTCGCCGATGACGCGCGTGGGCTGGCTCACGAAGAACGTGTGCACCCAGCCGACGCGGACCACGAGCTCCCAGGCACCCAGCAGCACCGACACGAGGACCACGCGATCGACGAGACGCCGGACGCTCTCACGTCGCCTCTCGGCGCGGACTTGGCGGAGGAGGCTCGCGTCGTCCGCGGAGTGCTCGAGCGGAAGCGTCGGCGTGGTGACGGACATCAGGCGTCGTCCAGCTTCGCCTGCACGGACAGCTCGGGGCGCAGGTCGCTCCAGATCCGCATGTGCAGCGCCTCGAAGTTCGGATGGAAGCGCGCGTCCACGGCCGAGCGGGGCCGCGGCAGATCGACGCGGTACTGCATCTTGATGCGGGCGGGGCGGGCGGTCATGACGATGACCCGGTCCGCCAGGCTGATCGCCTCCGGGAGGTCGTGGGTGACGAAGAGCACCGTGCGTCGCTCCGCCTCCCAGACGCGGAGCAGCTCGTCCTGCATGAGGACCCGCGTTTGCGCGTCGAGCGAGCCGAACGGTTCGTCCATCAGGAGGATCGACGGGTTGTACGCCAGGGTCGTCGCCAGCCCGACCCGCTTGCGCATCCCGCCGGACAGCTCGTGCGGATAGGCATCCTCGAATCCGGCGAGCCCCATCATCTCGAGCAGGTGAGCCGCGCGCTCGCGTCGGCGGAGCGGGGCCACCTTTCGGATCACGAGGCCGAGCTCCACGTTCTCGCGGACCCGTTTCCAGGGGAGGACGGTGTCCTGCTGGAACACGTACCCGACGTCGAAGCGCGCTTCGGCCGGGGACCGCCCGCGGATCGTCGCGCTGCCACGGGTGGGCTGCAGGAGACCCGCCAGGATGTTGAGGGTGGTGCTCTTCCCGCAGCCGCTCGGGCCGACGATCGCCACGAACTCGCCGGGCGCGACGTCGAACGATACGTCCTGGAGGGCGGAGACCACCGCGTCGTCCCTGGTGACGAAGCTCTTCGTCACACCGTGGAACGCCACCGCCGCCGCCTGGGGAGTGTCGAGCGCCTGCGCCATCCTGCTACGGCTTCGCCGGGTACTGTGCGGCCGCCTTCTCGGCAAAGGACGTGTTCACCAGCAGGTCGTACGCCATCGGCTTGTCGAGGACGCCGATCGCCACCGGGAACTTCATCGCGTTGTCGAAGGCGTCCTTCGTGATCACCACGGACTTCGGGATGGCCGTGATCATGCGGCGCAGCGACTTCACCATGAGCGCCTCGTCCGACCCTTTGAAGCCCTCATACCCGAGGATCAGCTTGGCGATCTCCTCGGGCGAGTGCTCGCTCGCCCAGACCGTCCCGCGCTGGATGGCGTTCACGAAGCCCTGGACCACCTCGGGCTTCTGCTTGATGTAGTCCGAGGAGACCATGATCTGATTGTTCAGATAGGTGTCTCCGATCAGCTTCTTGTGCGTCGCCACGTCCGTCAGGTCGATCAGGAACGCCGCGTCGCCGGACTCGACGAGCTGGAAGTTCTCGGGGTCCGCGAAGGACATCGCGTCCACGCGCCCAGCCTTGACGGCGCCGATGACGTTGGCGCCCGTGCCGACCGGAATGAAGTTGAAGTCCTCCTTCGTGAGCCCCGAGGCCAGTCCCATGTAGACCGCGAACTGCCAGGTGCCCGAGCCGACGCTGGTCACGCCGACGGTGCGATTGAGCCCCTTCTTCAGGTCCGCCATGGACTTGATCTCGTTGGCGATGGCCTTGCGGACGATGACGGAGTTGCCCAGCTTGCTCGTGAGCATGGCCACGCCCTGGATGTTGATGCCTTCCCGGTTGAGGTTGACGGCATCGAGGACCTGCCCGGTGGAGAACTCCACGGCCTTGCCCGCAAGCATCTTCATCGCGTCGGAGCCCGAGCTCGTTCCGATCACCTCGAGATCGATGGCCGCATCCTTGAAGTAGCCATTCTGGATGGCGACGTAGAGCGGCAGGCGGAAGGTCTGCGCTCCCGCGTGGCTCATACGCACTTTCGTGAGCTGCACGGGTGTCGTCGGCTTGGGCGCTGCCGGCGACGCGGCGGCGGACGCCGGCGACGCGACGGCCGGCGCCGGCGACGCGGCGGCGGGCGCCGCAGGACTCACCGCCGCCGGCGCGCAGGCTGTGCCGATGATCCCCAGGGCAAGAACGAATGCGAATGCGTGCGTCAGTCTCATCAGGTTCCCCTCTCCATCGCTTCCATCACGCCTGATCCACCCATGCGCCTGCCGTGCGCCCGATACGCTCCGTGGACCGCAGCCTCGGGCGCCGCCCTCGGCACGACCCTGTCCGTCCCGTAGACCAGCTCCGTCCCCAGCGGAAGCGACAAGCGCTCCAGCCACGACAGGCACGGGCGCCCGCGATCCGCGTCGACGAGCTCGGGCCGCTCGACCGCGTTCACGATCGGCCGGACCGCGACGGCCCCGAGTCCCTTCGCCTCGAGCGCGACCTCCAGGAGCACCGACTCATCGGAGAAGGACGCGTGCTCCATGTCGAACCCGCAGTGCGCCACGCTATACGCGATGACCTTGTCGCGGTAGACCTCGATCCCCTGCACCGTATGCGGGTGGTGCCCCACGACGAGGTCGGCGCCGGCATCGATCGCGGTCCGTCCGAGCTCCGTCTGGTACGGCACCAGGTGCTGGTAGCCCATGCTGACGCCCCAGTGCCACGAGACGACCACGGCGTCGGCCCGTCGTCGCGCCGCGGCGATGTCGCGACGCACGTGCTCGAGGTCGGTGGGATCGGGAGTGGTCGTGACGTCCTGCGGCGACCCCGGCATCTCGCGGGCCCGCGGCGAAACGCGGTAGGTCGTGTCCACGCGCACGACGGCCACGCCGGGCCGGTCCTCCAGAGCTTCGAAGCCGGGCGTGAACACCGAGGTGTACGCCAAGAAGGCCACGCGACAACCCGCCGCCTCGACGATCGCGGGCTGGTGCGCCTCGTCGAGGCTCCGCCCCGCCCCGCAGTGGCGGATGCCGGCGGCGTCCAGGACCTCGAGCGTCTGCAGAAGCCCCTCCGGCCCGTAGTTCATCATGTGGTTGTTCGCGAGGCCGACCACGTCGAAACCACCGAACCGGTAGGTCCGGACGTGCGCCGGCGTGGACCGTACGACGCGGCCGGCCTTCCCCGGCCAGGGCGTCCCTCGATCGGTGAGCGGCCACTCGCAATTGCAGAAGCTGATCGCGGAGGCTCGCAGGAAGGGCGCGATCCGCTCCAGCACCACCTCGGGGTCGGCCACCTCCATCGCGACGTCCCCGACGATCGCCAAGCGGGGGTGCGTCGAAGCCGCGCCGCTCATCTCGCGACCGCCGTGGCGGTCACGGCCTCGCGGAGCTTGGTCTTGTCCACCTTCCCGTTCGGCAGCTTCGGCAGGCTCTCCGTGAACTCGATGCTGCGGGGCTTCTTGTAGCCGGCGATGTGCCGGCGCGTGTGCGCGATCAGCTCGTCGACCGTGGCGGCGGCGCCGTCGCGCAGCACCACGATCGCCTTCACGGACTCGCCCCACCGCTCGTCCGGCACCCCGATGACCGCAGCTTCCAGCACCGAGGTGTGCAGCTGGAGGGCGACCTCGACCTCGCGCGGGTAGATGTTCTCGCCGCCCGAGACGATCAGGTCCTTCTTCCGATCCACCAGGAAGAGGAACTGCTCGTCATCGAGCACACCCACGTCGCCGGTATGGAGCCACCCACCGCGCATCGCCTCGGCAGTGGCGTCCGGGTCGTTCCAGTAGCGGAGCATGAGGCCGGGCCCGCGGAGCAGCACTTCGCCCGGGACCCCCTGCGGGCAGTCCGCGTCGTGCTCGTCAACGACGCGCACCTGGTAGGTCGGGCTGACCTGACCGGCCGACGACAGGCGGCGCACCTTCTCGGGTGACCCGTCGAGCACGTGCTGGTGCCGCAGGAGCGACGTGCCCATCGGACCGCTCTCGGTCATGCCGTAGTGCTGCATGAAGATGGGCCCGAACACCGCGACCGCGCGCCGCAGCAGCCGCTCGGGCATCGGCGCGGCGGAGTACACGATGGTGCGAAGGCTCGAGACATCGAAGCGACCGAGCGTCGGGCACTCGACGATCGCGCGCACCATCACGGGCGCCAGCAGGATGGTCGTGACGCGCTCTCGCTCGATCGTCGCGAGGACGGTCTCGGGATCGAAGGCGGGCAGGATGACGATGGTGCCGCCCCGCCAGAGCTGGCCGAGCTGGGCGCACTTCGCGCCGACGTGGTAGAGCGGCATGACCAGCAGCAGGCGGTCGTCCTGCTGGAGGGACTCGTCCTCGCAGACGATCCGGGCCGTCGCGATCGCCCCCGTCTGCCCCAGGAGAACGCCCTTCGGGCGGCCCGTGGAGCCGCTCGTGTAGATGAGGTACACCCCGTCGTCGGCGGACGCCCGCGGGGCCGGGGGCCCGGGCTCGGCCTCCGCCAGCACGGTCTCGTACGGCTCGGCCCAACCCGGCCCGTCGCCGACGCACAGGTAGTGCCGGATCTGCGGCAGCTGCGGCCGTAGCTGCGCCACCACCGCGGCGTAGGCGGCCTCGAACACCAGCACGGTCGCGCCGGAGTCCCCGAGCACGAAGGCCATCTCCGGCGGCGCGAGCCGGTAGTTGACCGTGGCGACGATGAACCCGCCCAGCTCGCCGGCGCCGTACACCTCGAGGTACTCGCCGCAGTTCTGCGCGAGGATGGCGACGCGGGCCTGGTGGGCGACCCCGCGGTCGTGGAGCGCTTGGACGAGGCGACGGACCCGTTCCGCGAAGACGGCATGCGTGATCCGCCGTCCGCCCGAGATGACGGCGGGCTCGCGCGGATACAGCCGCGCGTTGCGTTCGATCGCGTCGCCGACGATCACGCGGGCTTCCCGCTCGCGGAGCGCGCCCATCGGCCGCGGCTCTGCGCCAGCCCGAGGCTCACGAGCGTGGCCGCCAGCCGGATCGGCGCGCCGATCCCCTCGACCACCGGAACGCCCAGCTCGCGCATGAGCCAGTCGGGCTTCATGTGCACCGGACATTGGCTGATCCCCATGGGCAGGATGACCTCGGCCCCGTCCTTCTCGATGAGCGACCTCGCCTGCGCGACGAAGCTCTCCACGACCGCGTCGTGATTGGCGGCGAGGTCCGGCAGGTCGAAGCCGGTGTCGCGGAACCCCACGACCCAGGGCTCCATGCCGTAGCGGCGCACGATCGCGCGCGTGAATGGCAGCAGCTTGCGGTGATAGACGATGATCCCCAACCGATCGCCGAGCAGCGCACCGATGTGCAGCATGGCCTCGGTCGGGCCGATCACCGGGATGTCCACCGCGGACTTGCCGCCGTCGACCCCCAGGTCGAGCGTCCCGAGCGGCACCACCGCGTCGTACCCCTCGCGCTCCGCTTGGCGGAACGCCTCGATGAACGCCGGTGCGACGAGCTGGATCTCCGCCGGCGTGAGCCCGTACACGTAGGGCGTCTCGGCGACCGTGATGATGCCCACCTCGACCTCTGCCGAGGCATAGGCCATCGCGGCATCGATCCGCCGCTGCCGCTCGGCGCCCGGGTACTGCCCCACGACGAAGGCCACCCGCGTCACGACCTCACCCCCCCGCTCACTTCGCGCTGGCCGCTCCGCGGGAGTCCGTCGAGCAGACGACCCCAGCCGGCGTGCGGGCTCCGCAGCCCGAACTGCCGCAGGGCCGACCAGAAGGTGGCGCTGGGATTCGTGACCACCGGTCGGTCGAACTCCGCCTCGAGCTGCGGGATCACCTGCAGGCTGAGCCAGGCACCCCCGGCAAGGAGCAGCCCGTCGGCATCGGGGGCGGACCGGAACGCCTCGCGGCCCAGACGAAGGGCGAGCTCGATCCCCTCCTCGGAAGGGAGCGCCAGCACCTGCTGGGCGGTGTGCGCCTCGGCGGTGCTCCCGACGACGTCGAGACCGGCATCCGTGAGGTAACGCCCCACCGCGGCCATGAGCGCGTCGTCCCACTTGGCCGCGACGGCCACCCGGCGCACGCCGAGCGAGCGCAGCGCCTCGATGGACTCCTCGAAGTCCGCGCTCACCGGGATGCCGGTGCGGCGCTCGGCTTCCGCGACGAGCCGGAGGATCCGGTCGCGGCCCGCGTGCGCGGACACCGGGATGCCGCCTTGGACGATGCGCTCGACGCCGCGGCCGCGGAGGAACTCCACGCCTTCCCAGAAGCGCTCGAGCGCGGCGTCCACCGCGGTCGGCGTGAACCCGGCGAGCCCGAGCGGATACGCCACGAGCAACACGTCCGGCGGGAACACCCGGTGGAACTGGTAGTAGACGGTGTCGCCGACCATCACGGGCAGGAGGTACCCGAGCTGGTGCGCTGGGCGGATGTCGATCATGGGCACGTTCCCGCAAGCGGTCGCAACAGCCCACCCCCAGCGCGGACCGGGTGCTGCTCCCACGGGATGTCGCAGCACGTCACGGCCGGCCGAACGTAGGCCCGCGCCTCGCCGCTGTCCATTGCCCCGATGGGCCGTGATCCATGCCTGAAGCGCATAGATCAGGCACCTCCAGACAACGCTCTTGCGCCATTCAGGGTACCGTTGCCGCTCGTAGGGGGTCGGAAGCGTGCCTTTTACGGTGATCGAGCTGGAGATCCTCGCGGGCTTGCGCGACGGGAAGACGCTCACCGAGATCGCCGCGGCGGTCTACCTCGGCCAGCCGGCGATCACGCGCGCGCTGCAGGCGCTGCGACGCAAGGCGGGCGTCCCGCTGGTGGAGCATCGTGGCCGGCGGGTGTACCTGACGCCCGTGGGGCTCGACATCGCCCAGTCGGCGCAGGAGGTGCTCCTGCGGCATCACCACCTCGACCGTCAGCTCGACGACCTGCGGGCGGGCTCGGGCGGGCCACTCAACCTCATCGCCACGACGACGCCGTCCGGATTCATCCTGCCGCCGGTGGTGGGCGAGTTCCTGCGGCGCTACCCCTCGATCCGGGTCAACCTCCGGACGGCGCCACCCGAGGAGATCTGGGACATCTTCGAGGCCGAGCGCTACGACCTCGGCGTCGGCCCGCCGCTGCTCGCGAACGGGCCGTGGACCGCGGAGCAGCTCTACGAGGACGACGTCACCTTCTTCGTCGCGCCCGATTCGCCCCTCGCCCACGGAGCAGCGGTCGATTGGGAGGACCTCGAGCGGGAGACGCTCATCGGCCCGTTCTCGGCGCCCTACTGGGACAAGGTCGTCGAGGCCCGCCTGCGCGGGATCCGGCGCATCGACGTCCGGCCGGCGGACGCGGTGAAGCTGCTCGTCGAGTCCGGTGGAGGTGTGGGCATGCTGCTCGGCGCGGCCGTGCGCCGCGAGCTCGCGGAGGGGCGCCTGGCGCGCCTCCACATCCAGGGCTTCGCGGGAACCCAGCCGTTCTGGCTGGTCCGCCGCAGCACCGCCTTTGCGCTCCCCGTCGTGGAGCAGTTCGACGTGCTGCTGCGCGCGCGCGTGCGTGACCTCTATGCGCAACGAGCCTGAGCCGATACCGTCAGCCTCGGGCAATGGGAGGAGCAACATCGTGACCACCACACCGGAGGGGCGCAAGGGCGCCGCGAGCGCCGCCGCGGGTCCGGCGGCCACGCCGGCCTACGAGACGCTGGCGCTGGAGCGCGACGCCGATCACGGGGTGACGATCCTCACGCTGAGCCGTCCCGCGAAGCGCAATGCGATGAGCCCTCGCCTGCACGAGGAGATGACGGAGGCGCTGGAGTACCTGCGCTACGACCCCGCGACGCGCGTCGTCGTGCTCACCGGGGCCGGCACCTCGTTCTGCGCGGGCATGGACCTCAAGGAGTTCTTCATCGACCTGCGCGAGAAGCCCGCGGAGTACGACCGGATCACCCGACTGGCGGTGGAGTGGCGCGGGAGGACGCTTCGATTCTTCCCGAAGCCCACGATCGCCATGGTCAACGGCTACTGCTTCGGTGGCGCCTTCTCCATCGTCGAAGGATGCGACCTCGCGATCGCCGCGGAAGAGGCCACCTTCGGGCTGTCGGAGATCAACTTCGGCCTGTTCCCCGGCGGCAGCGTCAGCAAGTCGCTCGCGAACCTGCTCCGACCCCGTGACGCGCTCTTCTACGGACTCACGGGCACCCCGTTCGACGGGAAGCGGGCGGCCGAGATCGGCTTCGTCAACTACGCGGTGCCGCTCGCACACCTGCGGGACGACGTGCTTGCGATCGCCCGGACCATGGCCACCAAGGACCCTGAGGCCCTCCGAGCGACCAAGGAGGCCTATCGGCACTCCCTGAGCATGGACTGGGATGCGGCGATGAGCTACTCGTTCGCTCGCGAGCAAGCCGTCACCCTCGCCCAGCATGATGCCTGGCGCAAGGAAGGCATCGGCGATTTCCTGCAGGGGCGCTATCGCCCCGGTCTCGGCGCCCGTCCGACCCCGACCGAGTAGCGCGGCTGCTCCGCCGCCGAGCAGCCTCGGGCTGGTGCGCCCTAGATGGCCTTCTCGGTGCGCAGGCCCTCCAGCTCACGGTCGGTGTAGCCCGCTTCGCGGAGCACCGCCTCGGTGTCGGCGCCGAGCTTCGGCAGCGGACCGGTCGCGACGGGGCTGTCCGAGAGACGGAGCGCACTCTCGATCGTCGGTAGGCGCCCGACCTCGGAGTCGATCTCGCGGACGAGCTTCCGCGCGGCGACCTGCGGGGGCGCGAGCACCGCGCCC
>Ga0082335_1007350_pt1 | contig 13374 bp, 10 predicted proteins | sample Subgrocontami58m_FD_72375 | JGI IMG/M metagenome (GOLD analysis project Ga0082335, IMG submission 72375) | Subsurface groundwater microbial communities from S. Glens Falls, New York, USA - GMW37 contaminated, 5.8 m (SPADES assembly) (version 2) ...
GTGACGCGCCCGCGAGGTCGGGTGACGCGCCCGCGAGGTCGGGTGACGCGCCCGCGAGGTCGGGTGACGCGCCCGCGAGGTCGGGTGACGCGCCCGCGAGGTCGGGTGACGCGCCCGCGAGCCGCGGCATGAACGAGGGAGGATCCCGTTGCGATCCGGCACGTTGCGCCCGATCGCAGGGTCCGACGGCCTCTGCCGTGGATGGTTCGAACGCTACTTGCCGTTCCCCTCGTCCTCGGGCACCCCGACGATCTCCACCAGCTCGAACCGCGTGGTCGCCTCGTACGCGCCGAGCAGCACCGAGCCGCTCCGCCCCGCGACTCGCGGCGCGTACGCCTGGTGGGCGACGCGGCCGTCGACCGACCAGACCAGCCGGCCGTCCTCGGAAAGCGCGATCTCCTGCTCGATCGACTGGTCGGTCTGGAGCGGCGGCACAAGCCCCTCCTCGACCGTCTTGCCGTCCACGCAGAACATCATCCCGTCCCCACGCAGGATGCAGGCCACTCCCCAGTTGCCTTCCCAGTTCCCTTCCCAGTGTGTGTTCAAGTACACATTCACGTGCGGGGTCCATTCACCTGCAAGACAGGTCGCCTTGACTCGGATCTTCTCCACCCGCAACGCGTGCCGGAAGCGGACCACGGCGGGCTTTCCTTCCGACACCTCCAGGGAACCCTCGCGGACCGTCGCCTTTCCCGTCTTCCCCTCCGCATCCAGCACCAGCTCCCAGTCGGCGAGTTGACCCGCGTCCTGGAAGTCGTACCTGAACCGCAGCCGGCCGTCCGCCAGGCGCTCCACCGAGCCCTTCGTCGCCGGCAGCGGGCCCCGCTTCGGGGTCGTGTCCCGCAGGGCGAACCAACCGCACGAGAAGAACACCACCCCCGCAAGCGCGCCCGCGGCGATCCGCAGTCCGGTCCGCCGGCGCAGCGGCAGCGGTAGCCGGACCCGCGCCGAGGCGGTCGTGGCAAAGCCCGCCGGCGCGCCGAGCGCCTCCACCACCTCGGCCATCGAGGCGAAGCGCGCCTCGGGGTCGATCGCCATCATCCGCCGGTAGGCTTCGACGGTCTTCTCGGAAATTGCCGGGACCACCGCCCGCGGATCGGGCCGCGGCTCGTTCGCATGCAGCACCGCCATGGAGACGATGCTGTCCGACTGGAATGGCGCGCGAGCCGTGAGCGCGTGATAGAGCGTCGCGCCCAGGGAGTACACGTCGGATCGAGCATCGGCCTTGCGCGGGTCGGCGACCTGCTCCGGGCTCATATAGGCCACCGAGCCGAGCACCACGCCCGAGGCGGTGAGCGTCGTGCCCTCCTGGACGTAGAGGTGGCGGGCAAGACCGAGGTCGGCGAGCTTGGGAAGGCCCTGCCGGTTGAGCAGGATGTTGCCCGGCTTGACGTCGCGGTGGATCACCCCCTTCTCGTGGGCGAACTGGAGCGCCTGGGCGACCTGGGCGACGATGGCCACGGCGACCGCTTCGCGTATCGGGCCATCGGAGCGGATCTTCTCCTGGAGGGTGACGCCTTCGACGTACTCCATCATCAGGTACATCGTCGGCCCGTCCTCGCCGACGTCGAACACCTGGACGATGTTGGGGTGCGAGAGGGCGCCGGCGAGCCGGGCTTCGCGCCAGAATCGGGCGCGGCCCGCCGGATCGAGCCCCTTGGTGACCTTCACCGCGATCAGGCGGTCGAACTTCTCCTGGCGCGCGAGGTAGACGATCCCCATCCCGCCCTCGCCGAGCACGCGCAGGATCTCGCATCCGCCGATCTTGCCCGGCAGGGCGTCGGGGAGAATCGTGGTCTCCTGCGCGCTGTCCTCGGCGTCCGGAGGACGCGCCGGGACGGTGGGATCGTCTTGCACGCGGGCATCGTACTCGGCCCGTCGGGGGAGCGTCAGCGATTTCTCTCCTCACCTCTCCTCGCACGGCTGCAGCCGCCGCACTCGGGTCCCGTCGCTCCACCGGCCCATGTCTCGCTGCTCGGGACCGCAGCCGAGCGCGTAGGCGCGATTCTTCCCCTGGAAGGCGGCGTCAAAGAGGCCGTCCGCGAGCTTCCAGTAGCCGAGCCAGTCGAGCGCGTCGGGGGAAATCACGTCCAGGACCCGACCGCGGGCCTCTCCGGTCAGGGCCCAGCTGAAAACGGCGGCGACGCGCGGCAGAGCGGAGCGCCGCGCATTCCCCCGCGCGCGCGCGGCCATCGGCGAGTAGTGGTCCGCGAGCAGCGGGATCGAACCGTGCGCATCGCTGCGCACGAGGACGAAGCTGCGGTCCTCGGGCGCCACCTGCACCGCTTCCGCGAAAATCCGCCGGGCCAGGCGGTCCCCCACGAGCGTGTCGCGATCCCCCGCGATGGTGAGCAGCAGCGTCCCCGCGGGGATCCGGCCTGGATCCTCGAGCATCGCGCCGCCCGCGCCGAGCCACGAGCCCGCGTCCCCGGGCTGCACGCACACCACGGCCGAGAAGCGGGGCAGGCCGGCGCGCCCGCCCCGGCCCGCGAGGTTCGCGGCGATCACACCGCCCATGGAGTGCCCGAGGACGCCGGCGCGATCCCGGTCGGGGCGCACCGGCCCCTCGCGCTCGAGCCGAACGAGCGCCTCGCGGACTGCGGCGTGAGCGGCGTCGGTCATGCGGGAGGGCAGCGTGAGCAGCGTGGCCTGGTAACGCGGACAGATCACCAGGTTGCCGCGCCGCGCCAGATGCTCGATCCAGGCGGCGTAGCCGTCGGTCGAGAGCGCCGCCCAGCCGTGCACGAAGACCACCACGGGAGCGCGCTCAGGAACCGGGTCCGCCGGCAGAAAGGCGCGCCAGGCCTCGTCGCCGCGGCCGCCCTCGACGACGGTGAACCCGCCATGGGAGTAGTCGCTGCCACCGGGTCCGCTCGCCGGCTGGCCCGGCGGGAGGACCTCCTCGGCGGAGACCGACGTCGCGCAAAGGACCAGTGCGAGACACAGGGCACGCATGCCTTATCCCTTTCGCGCCCAGAACAGCACGCGCGGATACGCGTAGAAATAGGGATCGCCCGGCTCGAGCCGCACCAGCAGCCGTTCCCGGTACCGATCGAGGAAGCGCGCGTAGGTCGCGGGCGGAAGCCGTTTCTCGTAGGCGGTGAGAAGCGTGCCGCGCACCCATTCGACCACGTCGCCGGGGGTGGGGAGCAGGTGCCCGTAGACCTGCAATCGCACGTTCTGCTCGACGAACCCGAGCCGATGGAGCAGGGTGGCATATTCCTCCGGCCGCAGGACGGAGTGCCGTCGGACGAAGCCGCCGAGCGGGCGGGAGAACTCCTCTTCCTCTGCGACCTCTTGGGCCACGAGATGGGACGGGTGGTCCTGATTCGCGGGCAGTTGCACCGCGAGCTGCCCTCCGGGGGCGACCGCGCCGGCCAGGCGCGCGAGCAACTCGGGGTGGTCGGGCACCCACTGCAGGGCGGCGTTGGAGAAGGCCAGGTCCCAGGCTTCGCCCGGGCGCGGGAACTCCTCGATCCGGGTGATCTCGAAGCGGAGCCCGGCGCCCGCGAATTTCGCGCTGTGGTCGAGCATGGCAGGCGAGGAGTCGAGCCCCAGGGTCTCCGCGGCCGCGAGCGTGCGGTGCAACTCGCGGGTGAGCTCGCCGGTGCCGCAGCCGAGATCGACCACACGCATGCCGGGGCGCGGCCGGACCAGCGCCAGCAGGTCGCGGAAGGGCTGTGTGCGCTCGTCGCGGAAGCGCTCGTATTGCCGCGGATTCCACGCGTCGTTGCTCACGGCGGGGGCTCCGGGGGGTGCGCAGTCCCGACCCTGAGCGAGGGGATCGTGCGCGGCGGGATCGCGGTTCACGGGTCGCCCTCCCTGGACCGCGGTCGCGCCAGACACGGGTCCGGATGAGCCAGACCCAGATTTGGCTGGTCCAGGCCAGAGTCTGGAAGGTCGGGATCCGGGTCGGGTCGACTCCACCATGCTGTGGGGCTGGCCGTCCTTGCGGTAGGCGATTTGTAGGACTTCGGCGAGGATGCTGAGGGCGATGTGCTCGGGGGAACGGTCGCCGATGTCGAGGCCGATCGGGATGCGCACGCGCGGGTCGTCGCGGACGGCGACGCCGCGCTCCTCGAGCTTGCGGAGAGTCCCGCCGACCTTGCGCGCCGAGCCCATCATGCCGATGTAGCGCGCCGGGGTCTCGAGCGCGGCTTCGAGGCAGAGCTCGTCGTAGTCGTAGGTGCGCGAGACGAGGACGATGCAGTCCCAGCGCCCGACGCCGAGGCGCTCGAACGGCGCGGTGTCGATCGGGCAGACCTCGATGCGGAAGGCGCCGGGGAAGCGCGAAGCCTGCGCCAGTTGCGGCCGGTCGTCCACGACCGCGTAGGGCATCTTGCAGAGCTCGCACAGCCGCGCGATCTGGTGGCCGATGTGTCCCGCGCCGACGACGATCACGCGCGGCCGGGGCAGGACGGTGTCGACGAAGATCTCCACCGAGCCGCCGCAGCGCATTTCGCGGTAGCCGTCGAGCTGGAGGACCAGCTTGCGCGGGGGCTCGTCGCGTGCGATCATGTCCACGGCCGCGCGGATCACGTCCGCTTCGAGCGGCCCGCCCCCGACGGTCCCGTGGAAGGTACCGTCGGCGAAGACGATCATGCGCGCGCCCGGCTCGCGCGGCGCCGAGCGCTCCACCGAGACCACGGTGCACAGGGCGAAGGGCACGTTGTCGCGCCGTTTTCGCGCCATCAGGTCGAACAGGTCTTCGTCGATCATGGGGCTTCCGTCCGCAGCGCCTCGAAGTCCGCCGGCGTGTCGACGTCGCGCAGGATCCCCGGGTCCTCGACCTTCACCTCGATCACCCGCCGGGGATCCCGGCGGACGACGGCGCGCGCCCCTTCCGCGTCGGGCGCCGCGCGCAGCTCGGCGAAGACTTCGCGGCCGAAGACCACCGGGTGCCCGCGCCGCCCGCCGCAGGTGGGCAACACGATGCGGTCCGGCGCCGCGGCGCCCGCGAGCGCGCGCAGCGTGTCCCCGCGGACCGCCGGATGGTCGACCAACGCCATCATCAGCCACGGAGTCTCCACCGGCAGCGCGGCCAGCACCAGCCGCAAGGACGAAAGCGGTCCGCGCTCGGGCGCGGGGTTGTCGAGGATGCGCGCCCGCGGCACTTCTGCGGGGACCTCCGACGCCGCCCCGCGGGAATCCGGCCCGAGCACCACCCATAGGTCCGCGACACCCGCTTCGCGAAACCGCTCGCAGATCGTGCGCAGGAACGTGGAGCCGGCGTAGGGCAGCAGCGCCTTGGTGCGCCCCATGCGCCGGGAGAGTCCCGCGGCAAGCACGGCTGCGCTCCCTGGTGGTGTCTCGACCATCGTGAAAACCGTTCGAAGGGGTCAGGCGAACCGTGACATCGTTTAGCGTGAATGCCTCGTCACGTCGGGCAGAATATCACAAAAACCGCTGGTACCGCAGCCTTCGACTTCCGAGTTCCTTCGAGTCTACGCCCCCTCGCCCCCTTGGTTTCGTTGCCCGCGAGTCGTATGATCGTGCATCGACTCCTGGGAGGGATCCCCGGTTGCCCCCCGTGAATCACGAACCCAGCACCACCCGCCGGCCGGGCGACGCCGCGGCGGATGCCCGGACCGCGCCCGGGGAAGGCGCCATCGTGCCCGATCCGCCCCCCGGCGGCACGCCGTTCGGCCGCTACGTCCTCCAGGCCCGGCTCGGCGAAGGCGGCATGGGCGTGGTGTGGCGGGCGTGGGACCCGGAGCTCTCCCGTCCGATCGCGCTCAAGCAGGTGCTCTGCTTCGGGGAAGTCCCGCGCGAACTCGCCGATCGCTTCGCGCGAGAAGCGCGTCTGGCCGCGAGTCTCCACCATCCCCACATCGTCGCGTTGCGCGACGCGGGCCTGGTCGGCGGCTGCCCGTTCCTGGCCATGGACCTGGTGGAAGGCCGTGCCTGGGTGGAAGACCTGCCGCCCGTCGCGGCCCGCGAGGGCGGTCCTCCGCCGGATCTGCGCCGCCACCTCCGCATCCTCGCGCAGGTCGCGGCCGCGGCGGGGTACGCCCACCGCCAGGGCGTCGTCCATCGCGACCTCAAGCCCGCCAATGTGCTGATCGATGCGCGCGGCGACGCATTCGTCACCGACTTCGGGCTCGCGCGCAACCTCGGCGATGACGTGCGGCTGACCCGGACCGGCGAATCCCTCGGCACGCCCGGGTATATGAGCCCGGAACAGCGCGCGGGCCTGGACGTCGGACCGACCGCCGACGTCTGGTCGCTCGGCGTGATCCTCTACCAACTCCTCACGGGTCTTCTTCCCTGGCCGCCGGAGGACCTGGACCCCGACCGACTGCTCGTCCCCCCTCCCTCCCCGTCGCGCGTGCGCACCGACGTGCCTGCAGATCTGGAAGCAGTCTGCCTGCGCGCCCTCGATCCCGAGCCCGCAGCCCGCTTCGCGGATGCCGGCGAGTTCGCGGACGAGTTGGAACGCTGGCTTGCCGGCAAGCCCGTGCGGACGAAGCCGCCGGGCGTGTGGAGGCAACTCCGGCGGACGCTGCGACAGCCGCGCGTAGCGATCCCGGCCGCGGCAGCGCTGCTCGTTCTGGGGACGCTGCTGTGGGGTCTCTCCGAACGGAACCGGCAGTTCGAGCGCCAGAAGGCAACGCTGGAGACAGCCCAACGGGAGGCCGAGCGCCTCGAAGACGATTTCTTCGCCACCCCGATGTCCCAGGAGAATCGCGACGCTGCCGCGTCCCAAGTCCTCGCGCTGCTCGACCTCCGGATCAAGGAAGAGCCCAGCCTCGCCTCGGCTTGGGCCTGGCGAGGGCACCTGCGCCATCTCACGGGGCGCGCGCAGGAAGCGGCCGAAGACCTCGATCGCGCCTGCGCGCTCGCTCCGGACGGCGCCCTGCCCCATCTCCTCCGCTGCCGCCGCCAGGTGGACCTGTACTCCCGCCGCCGGGCGGTCCCGCCGGTGACGCAGAACCGCGGGGTGGCGAGGATCGGGTCCTTGCCTGCGGAGTCCGCCGGGGAGCGAAGCCTTCGCGAAGGGGCCGAGCGCGACCTCGCGATTGCGAGAATCGGGGTCCGCGAGGGAGCGTTCCCGGCGGAGTGGCTTCCCGTCCTGCATGCCGAGCTGGTGCTCCGCGCTTCGGCCCCGGATTCCCCGAAGCAGGCGTTGGAGATGCTCGGCGACTTGGCCGGTCCGCGCGCGGACCGGCTGCGCAGCTCAGCGCTGCTCCACCTGGCGCGCTTCCGCGAATCGGTCGAGGCCTCGGGCCGGGCGCTGACGCGTTGGCCGGAAGACACCAGTGCCCGACTGCTCCACGCCTCCGCGCAGTTCTTCCTGGGGCGGGAACGGTTAGGCCGCGGCGAGAACGGGCACGAGGATTTCCTCGCCGCGCTCGCCACGCTGTCGCACCCGATGGACCCTTCCCTGTTCCCTCCCTCGGTCCACCGGATGCGCGGTGAACTCCACGGTGCGTGCGCCGAGCGCGCACTGGCGACCGGGGCGGATCCGGAGCCGGCCTTCGGCGCGGCCTTCGCAGCCTACGAAGCGGCGCTGGCCGCGGGCGACTTCCCGCCCTCGGTCCTGCGCAGCCGCGCGGTGACGCTGGGAGTGCGGGCGGCGTCCCGTGGCCGGCGCGGAGTGGACCCGCTCCCGGACCTGCAACGGCAGATCGCCGACCTCACCGCGGCGCTCGACGCCGGCGGGGACCGTCCCGACCTGCTTCGCTTCCGCGCTCATGCCCGCGCCCAAGCCGCATTCCCCGGACGCTCCGCGACGGAGTTCGCGGAGGGGATGGCCCTCGCCCTCGCGGACGTCGATGAAGCCATCCGCCGGGAGCCGTCGCACGCGGACGGGTACCTCTGCCGGTCGGGTCTGCGCGCGACGCTCGCGGAGCAGGCGCTGGCGGGGAACACGGACGCGCTCCCGGCCTCCCGCCAGGCGCTCGAGGACGCGGAGGCCGCAGTTCGGCTGGATCCAAAGGACCTGCGGTTCCGGGTCGCCCTCGCCCGCGCACGACTCCTGATCGCCGAGTCCGAGGTCCAGCACGAGCGGGATCCCCGCGATCAGTACCTCGAGGCGGTGCGGGACCTGGACGCAGTCCTGGGAATCCGCCCGGCCAACGTCGAGGCCCTCGAGCTGCGTGCCTACGTCCGCGAGCGCTGGTGCCGGGAAGCCGCCCGCCGCGGTGAGGACCCCACCCAGGCCTGCCTCGAAGTCATCGCCGACGCGGAGGCGACGCTCGCGCGCGATCGCCTTCAGACGCGGGCCCACTCGAGCCGCGCCGGGGCGCTGGAGATCCTCGCCACGCGGGAGGCGAATTCCGGCAACGACCCTCGGCCCCGCGGACGCGCCGCGGCCGCGAATTACCTCCAGTGCCGTGAGGCCTACGGGCTCTCGGCCGCCTGGAACGGCGCGCAGATGCTGGACTGGCTCGCCACCTGGGCCGCCCGCAAGGGCCTGGATCCGTCGGAAGACCTCGACGCCGCCGACGCGGCCTATTCCGACGCGATCCGCATCGAGCCGCGCCTCGCGCTGATCCGGACGGCCCGTGGCCGGCTGCTCCTGCGCCGCATCGCGCGCAAGCACCTCCTCGGCCAGGACGCGCAAGTGGACGTGGTCGCGGCGGAGACCGAGCTCCGCGAAGCCGTGCGCCTCAGCGACCTGACCGCATCTCCGGATCTGGTGCACCTCTACCTCGAGTGCGGCCGATGGACCGACGCGGAATAAGTCTTGAATTCGGTCGCGAGCGGCCCTGCAGAGGTCCTCGAGCGGGTCCGGCGGCAACGGTCCGAGCTGCCGATCTGGCGCGACTTCGCCAATCGCGGGTGGGTGGCGGCGCTCCGGCAGGCGGGGCGGGCGCAGACCGCGTGCGACCATCCGCAGTTTGCGCGTCTGGCGGACGAAGCCCTCGCCGTCTGGGCCCGTGAGCCTGAGCGCGCAGACCTGGAGTCCCTCGCTGGGGTGCGCGCCGTCCTGCGCTCGACCCACGAGCACGCAGCACTCGTGGCGCTCGCTCAGTCGGAGAAAGACGCCAACGCGCAGGACACCTCCGTCGACAGAGCCTTCGGCCACCTCACGGAGGCGGTGCGCTTTGGTTCCACCCGATCGTTCCTCGCCGACCCAACCTTCGCCTCCCTGCAGTCGGACCCGCGGTTCGCGGAGCTGGTGCGACGCGCCGCCGGGGATTGAGAGCCGACGAAAGCCGTCGCCTGCACGAGCCGCCTGCACGAGCCGCCTGCACGAGCCGCCTGCACGAGCCGCCTGCACGAGCCGCCTGCACGAGCCGCCTGCACGAGCCGCCTGCACGAGCCGTCGCATGCCGGGCCGCCGTTTGCGCGAGACGTGCCGCGCTGCGACACGGCGGATCCGATCACCGCGGACCGGTCGGTCCCTGGGCTGTATCCCGTCCGAACCGGTCGGCGAGCGCGCGGATGTGGGCCGGCTGCGTGCCGCAGCAACCACCGAGGACGCGCGCTCCGAGCCGGACCCACTCCCGGGCCGCCCGCGCGTATGGCCCCGGCTCTACATCATCGGTCAATGTCCAGCCCACGGCCGGGTCCTCGACCCCGACATTGGCGTACGCTCCGAGCGGCAGCCCGGTCCCGGTCCGGAGTCGCTCGAGCACGCGTGCGATCGCGGCCATGGGGGTGCAATTGACGAGCACGGCGCAGGCGCCGGCGGCCTCGACCGCGCGCGCCGCCTCCGCCGGATCCGCGCCGTCCAGCAGGCGGGCGTCCACTCCGCACACGAAACCGGCGAGCACGGGCAGCCCGACGGCGTGCGCCGCCTCCGTCGCGATCGCCGCTTCGCGCACGGTGTTCATGGTCTCGACGAGCAGGAGGTCGGCGCCGGCCTCGGCCAGGGCCGCGGCCATTTCGGCGTGTTCGGCGCGCAACTGGGCGTCGACCGGCACGAGGTCGGACCGGTAGCAGTCTTCGACCGGAGCGATCGAGCCCGCGACGAACGGCGCGCCCGACGCCCGCGCGAGTTCCACGGCCCGACGCGTGAGCTCGCGCCCGCGTCCGAACCGCCCCGCGCGCGCCAGGGTCCGGGGGTTGGTGCGGAACGTGTTGGCGGTCACGATCTCCGCCCCCGCGGCGACGTAGTCGGCGTGGATCGCCGCCACGAGGTCGGGCGCGTCCAGCAGGGCGCCGGCGGACCAGAGCGGAAGCGCCGTGCGAAAACCGCGGCGCAACAGCTCGGTGCCGGTCGCGCCGTCCAGGATCAAGGGCGGTCCGCTCTGGAGTCGGGCGAGGAAGGGTCCCCGGGCGGCACGGGCGGGTTGGTTCATCGGCGGGACGTCCCCGGCTCCTGGGGAGTTCGCAGCGGGATCGCGCTCGGCCCGGGCGGATCCGCGCCCTCCGTCGCTGTCGATGAGGCGCGGAACAACGACCGCAGCGCAACTTCCCTCATCTCCCCCCGCCGCGCCTGCAGCGCGGCCAGCTCGCGATTCGACGGCCCCCGCGTCCAGCATGTCGCGGCCGGAAGGGTCTCGATCGGCGGGCCGATCGCATTGAGGATGCAAATGTCCCGACGTTCGACCTCGCCCTCGCGCGGGACCGATTCCATCCACCTCAGGGGGAGCCCGTAGGTGCGACACACGTGCGGTCGCGCCTCGTAGATCCGGCAATCCCCTGCCGCACCGAGGCACGCGCACCCCCCCGGCGGGTGAGGGTCCCCGCGCTCCAGCAGGTCCGGGAATGCGCGCCGAATCCGGTCGGCCTCGACCTCCCAGACGATCAGGCCGTCGAAGCAGCAACCCGAACATCCCCGGCGACACTGCAGTCGCCCGACGTGGAGAAGCCGCAATCCGGCCGCGCGCGCGTCGATCGCGCGATGGAAGGCCTCGAGTGCGGCCTGGTCATCGTCCATGCCCCGATGCTACCACGGCCGCCGTCGGATCCAGTCATCCTGGCCGAGCTGCCGCAGGTCTCCGGGTTTCCGGTGCAGGCGTGGCGTGTCGCTGTGACCGTCCCTGATGTCCACCGGACTCACATCGGCCGTCCATCCGTGAAATCCGTGAAATCCGTAGTTTGGTCCTCCTTCGGCGGACCGCGCTCTCTGCAGTTGGCCGCCCGCAACTGCGGTCATGCACCCCCACAACCCCACAACCCGTCGCGCTTGCCTGGCGAGTCCACGAAGCGTAGAGTCGCGGCACGTAGGTTGGCAGCGATCCGGCAGCCCGCCGGGAGGCGCACGCATGTCCTTCGACCCGCACCGGGACGACCGCGCCTTCGGGCGGTATCGCCTGGTGGCGAAGCTCGGCGAGGGGGGATTGGGGGTCGTATGGAAGGCGTTGGAGTCCGGCCGCGAGCCCGTCGTGGCCCTCAAGCACCTCCGTGCCGAGGCGAAGGACGACCGGGCGGCGGTGGGGCGATTTCAGCGCGGAGCGAGTCTCGCCGGGCGGCTGATCCACCCGCACATCCTGTCGCCGTGGGACGTGGGCGAAGTCGACGGCCTGCCCTACCTGACGATGTCGCTCCTTGGCGGCGGCAGCCTCGCTGCGCGGCTCGCGGCGACGAGCGGGACCAAGCGGGCGGGCGCGGATCCGGGCGACGAGGCGCGGCGCCGCGAGGTCGCGATTCTCGCGGACGCGTGCGCGGCGACCGCCTACGCGCACGAGCACGGGGTGATGCACCGCGAACTCACGCCGTCGAACGTGCTGCTGGACGGCAGCGACACGTACTTGACGGACTTCGGGTTGGCCCCGGAGATCCGGCGCGAGGATGCGGAGGGCCCCGACCGCGAGTGGCAGCCGCGCGGCCCAGTGCTGGGCGCGCCGCTCTACCTGAGCCCAGAGCAGGCGCAGGGAGACGCCGGGCGGATCGGCCCGGCCTCGGACGTTTGGTCGCTGGGGGCGATCCTGTACGAAGTGCTCACCGGCGAAGCGCCCTTTGCGCATGCGGGGGCGCCCTGGCAGGTGCTGCGCGCGGCGGCGCAGGAGGATCCGACACCGCCGCGAAGGCGCAATCCGCATGCGCCTGCGCCGCTCGAAGCGGTGTGCCTGCACGCCCTGGAACGCGATCCGCGGGACCGGCTTTCGGCGGCGGACTTCGCCGCGGACCTGACCCGCTGGTCGTGCGGCGAGCCGGTGTGCGCGCGACGCCCGCGCCTCCTCAGCCGCGTCTGGCGACTTTTCGCCGGGCGAGGAGGGAAGGCGTGACGGGGGACCGGCGTTACGCCGTTACCGCCGCTGGCCCGGGCGACGACTGGGCCGGCAGTCGCCCCCGGCAGGAGTCGACCATCCTCGCTGACGCCCGTGGCCGCAGCGCACATCGCCGGCGCTCGATGGCGGTGGGGTCGAGTCACCCATCGGCGCACGGTGGCCTGCAGGTTCGGGTCCGGCGCTGAGCCGCGCCTCTCTCGCTACACCGCCTGTTCGCTCATCCCCACCGGCCGCCACACGATCGGTGGCGCGGTCCGGTAGGCGAAGCGCCGGGCCGATTCCCGGTCGCGGTGAAACAGGTTTCCCACCAGCCGGCCGTCTTCCCAGCTATAGAAGAAGAGCCCGCTCGCGAAGGGCTCCCAGCTCTGGATCCGCATCAGCTCCCAGCCGCCCGACTCGTATGGGCACGGCGTGAATCCCAGCCGCATCTTGTACGGCGCAATCCCCAGCGAAAGGTGATGCCCGTACCGGTTCGTGTCGATCCCGAGGGAAAGATACCGGTTCCGCTCCGCGATGCTCCGCTCGAGCACCTGGATGATCAGGAAATGCTCGAGATCGAGGTGCCGCCGGTGCTCGGGATCGAACGCGCCGTACGCGACCGAGAGATGGCGCAGCATGCGGTGGGCGAGCACCCCGGCGACCATCTCCTCCCCGTCGAACAGGTAGTACCCGACGAAGTCCTCGGTGAAGTCGTGCTCGTGCTCGCCCAGCCGGTCGATCCCTCGCGGCTTGCCGACGATCGTCCGCTGATACAGGGCGCGGAACTGCGGTTCCCAGCGCGCCTCCTCGTCCACATGCAGCCGATAACGCTTGGGCACCTCGCGCAGCAGCCGCTTCACGTGCCAACGTGATCCCGAGCGGAAGAAGGCTTCCAGATAGAGCTCGAGCGACTGCGGCACCGGCAGCACGTACATCACGTATCGCGACTTGTAGTACCACCCCTCCCGCGTGCATGACTCCACCACCGGCAGCGGAGGATTGTCCATCCGCACGAGGTGCGCCTCGGGCGGGGCAGGCTCGCCCGGGGACACCGTGGCGATCGTGAGGTCGAAAATGCGCTCGATCATGCAAACCCTTCTCCGGGCACGGATGATACCATCCCCGGCAGCGGGGCGGAAGGAGGCGGCCGCTGGCCCGCTTGCAGCCGCCTGCCGGGTGCATGACCGCAGCTGCGCGAGACCGTGGCGTGTCGCTGTGACCGTCCCTGATGTCCACCGGTCTCACATCGGCCGTCCATCCGTGAAATCCG
>Ga0082335_1007351_pt1 | contig 13373 bp, 17 predicted proteins | sample Subgrocontami58m_FD_72375 | JGI IMG/M metagenome (GOLD analysis project Ga0082335, IMG submission 72375) | Subsurface groundwater microbial communities from S. Glens Falls, New York, USA - GMW37 contaminated, 5.8 m (SPADES assembly) (version 2) ...
GGCTGCCAGCTGTTTGGTTTGCTCTTGTCTGGAAATCTGCTGAATGCCATTTTATTATCGGTATCTTGCTTCTTTTGAAAAAGAAGAAGAGTTTATAAAGCTGATGGAAAAATAACTAATGCCCCAAACTTAACATCTGCTTCCCATTTAATAATGTCAATATTATAAATTTAATTCATACATCTTTTTCTTATGCTCATTCAGCAATGCAGAAATAGAGCATTAATTATTAACAGATATTATTTATTACAGCAGCACCAGCGCAAACGGAACACCCGAAACATGCTTGACGCCCTCTTGAGAGATTAAGCCAGCCTTTAGCGCGCAGCTAATCGTTTTTTTCCCGACAAGATTAAAAGTAGAATCTTCCATAGCTAAATCCCGCATAATGTCTATCATCTCACTTTCTGTTTTCTTCTCGCCATTATAGAAATTTTCCCGGACATCCAGCTGCTTTATCCCCTCCTCGAACTTTTTTCCCAGAATTTCCGAGTCGCATACAGCAACAACTGCCCTGTATGCCTTGTGAATTTTTATGAGCATATTCAAAGAGAATAAAATGGATATTTAAACATTATGATACTATCACTATTCCCCCTTCAAAAACCAACTCAACCAACTAAAATTAAAAATAAATTAAATTTTGTTATTTCTTTCCAAGCATGCAGCAGACAGTTGTCCCGCAGTGAGGGCATTTGCCTTTTGCCATTCTTGTGCCTCTCTTTGTCTTGGTTTCCTTAGGGTCCTTCATTTGGACTTTTTTCTTGCACTTAACACAATATCCTTCAGTCATTTTATCCTCCTTTGATTATTTAATATTTCCTCGCTAGTTTTTAAATCTTTGTTTATGCGTTTTCACTGTATTTTTGCCCTAACTGAATGCTTTGCTCCGCAAGCCATGCAGTGGACAAACATAAACTCGCCCTGCTTGACTAACTCGGTGTCCGGCTTTTTGCATTCTTTGCATATAACAAATTCCTGAACATACTCGCTGATTTTTTCATTAATCTTGCCGGACATTATTTTTCTCTGAAGAATTAGACTGCTGCCTTCTAACTTTCCCGGAGTTGCCAGCTCCCGGAGCAGAAATTTCAGAACATGTTCGCAGTTCCGCCTTATATGCGAGCATATCTGCTGAAAATTTGTAATTACCGTCTTGTTTCCTTCTATCATCCCCTGAACAGAAGGAATCTCGAATCTCTCCGAACTCGCCTCTATCGGCTTTACCTTCTCGTACGCTTCCTCAAGTAATTTTTCATAACCTTCCATGATTATTTGTTGTTTATGGGGTTTTTAAGGCTTTTTGGTATATGGGCAAGTTTTATATAAACATACAAACTACTTTATCAATGGCAATTAACCTTGAAGAAGAAATAAGAAAGAGAGAGGAAGAAGAAAGAGAAAAAGAAAGACAGGAAACTGACAAGACCCTGCCCGAAGGAAGCTTAGAAGAGCTTTCTCCCTGCTGCAAAAAGCCATTGGTATATACAGGAAAAGAATATCCTACCTGCTCCTGCTGTAAAAGCGACGTTATTGTAGACTATTGTTCTTAGCCAAGATATCTTATTTTTCCCGGGCGGGGCTCGTAAGCAAGCCCGTCGTCAAGCATTTTCTGGATTTCTTGGCTGATTAAGTCAGGGGAAACTTCAGTCAGCGTATGATACAAAGAGTCAGTGTCTAATCCGCCGTCTGTCTCTGCTTTTTTTATCATTTCTATAATCTGATCCTTAATTGCAAGAATCTCGCTCTTGTCAACCTGCTTTGGCTTTTCTTTATCAAGCTCAAGCTTTCTTACAAGAAGATATCTTGGGTCGGTTGGTCTAACTATCTCGGGCGAGATGTACATCTCATTATTGTAGAATCTTAAAGTTCCTATGACTATTACGGTATTTCCCTGGGTGATGTTCGCGAATCTCGCAACATCATCGCCCCATGTTTTAAGGCGAATTTGTCCGGATGCGTCGTCAATTGTAAAAGAAAGATACTTTTTTCTTTCTTCGCTTGGCTCTGATTCATATTTGTCAATAATATTCGCAATGATATTAACTCGCACGATATTTTTGTCTCCAAGTTCAAGAAACTTGAACCTTGGCTGTTCCTGCTCAGGAACCTGCTCTGTAATCGGTTTTCCTCTAAGCACATCCCCTATTCTAAGCTTGAATGCTGTCTGCCTCTTCATTGATTCTGCCATTTTTAGTTAAAATAATGCCCCATCATTAATTGCTGCAATTAGTTTTCTATAATCTCTCGGATGATAATAATCTTCCGGGAGGTCTGTTCCAAATGTTTCTTTCCAATTAAGGATAGTTACGAACGCCTCGGAGCGATTTGCAAATCCTTGCCGCCTATGTTTTTCGTCCATATGTGCTATAAATTCTATCCCATTCATTGCCATTTTCTCTTTTTATTTAACTTGTCTAGGTTGTTTATAAATATAATTATACTGAACTTGCGATTTCGATTGCTTTTAATGCATTTTCCCGCGTGTTTTCAAAAGTTTCCTCAAAATTATTCAAGTCTTCTTCTGAAAACCATTTTAGTTCTGTGCCTTCATCACACTTTTCTCTCTGAGTTCCTCCAACGATTTTTCCTATGTAAGCGAGGTTGATATGGTGGTGGTCTGGTTTGATTACATCAAGCTGAATATTAAAATTCTGAATAAGATTTTTATGCTTTAGTTTTCCTGAGTCAACCAGCATGATATCAAAACCTGACTCTTCTTTTGCTTCCCGTATTGCTGCTTCACATGGCAGTTCGTCGGGGTCTACATGCCCGCCTAGCGGGATGAACTTTTTCAATTTATCGTGGAATCTAAGCAAAACTTTTCTGTCTCTGATTATATAGACTGTTGATAGGAATTCTCGTTTTGGCTTTATTTCTTCTGTCATTGCAAGTTATGTCTCTGCCTTAATTTTTCAATCTTGTTTTTAACTGCTTCTTCTAAGTTGATTTGATTGTTATTTGCTATCTTTGTAAGCAGGAGAAGAACGTCTGCTATTTCTTCTTTTAGGTTTTCTTGGTCTACTGGAAATTTTCTGATATTTTTATTATTAATTTGCCTTGCTATCTCTCCAAACTCCTCTGATAGGTGAATTAATGTGTTCTCATCATGGTGTTTTGTACCAAGTTTTTCATCAATTTTGTTGATTATTTCTTCACTTTCTTTTTGCAGCTCATTTAAGTTCATTTTAATTTACATCCTCTGGATAAATCCTTTTCTTGGATGGAAAATATCCCCGGAAATCGTTAATTTATCCAAAGCGTCCTCAATCTCCTTGACATCCACTTTTCCTTCGAGTTCCTTCATGACTTCCTCAACCGGAATCAGCTTTCCTAATCTGGATTCCAGTTTCGACACAGTATCCTTCACAAGCATAATCTTTCCTCTCTGCGAAGTTGAAACACCTGTCGCAATTCTATCTATGTCAAATGTTTTCGTCTCGTAGTCATATCCCACCTGCATCAGGTAATATTTTATAAGGGTTATTGCTCGTTTCGCATCGTCTTTAGTAACCTGTTCGCTCAATCTCGACTTTGCGCTCGCCTCTGACATTCTTATTAAAGCGTCAAGCTGCCTTGCTGAAATCGGCAGAGGTCTGGTCTGGCTGTCCCCGGAAACCTGCGCATTTCTCAGGTCAACGTAGAATTTTTTTATTTCTCCAGTTGCTTCAGGCAGGAGTTTCGGCCGGATTTTCTGTTTAGCATAGGCAATATATTTCCTAAACAAATTCCTGTCAACCTCATTTTTTACCCTGCTTTCCGTATTTTCAAGAAGCACATGCTCCGCTATTGCCTCATCCCTTGCCCTGTCCGGAATATCTTTCATGATAAAAACAACATCAAACCTGTTGATTAATGTCGGCGGAATATCAATCTGGCTCGCTACTGTCTGATACGGGTCAAACCTTCCAAACTTGGGATTTCCCGCAGCAAGAACAGTCGTCTCAGCGCGGAGTGTAGCCTGAACACTCGCCTTGGAGATTGTGACCGACTGTTGTTCAAGCGCCTCGTGCATTGCGCTCCTGTCCTGCGGATCCATCTTCTCAAGCTCATCGATGCAAATCATCCCGTGATTTGCAAGAACCATCGCTCCTGCTTCAAGGCTCCACCCCCTCAGATATTCATCTCGAACCACCGTTGCTGTAAGCCCCGCGCCAGACGTGCTCTTTCCAACAACATACCTTCCTTTGGGAGCAATTCCTGAAATAAACTTCAGCAGTTGCGACTTCGCGACTCCCGGATCCCCCACTAATAAAATGTGTATATCCCCTCGCGTTTTATTGCCGTCCGACTTTGTTTTTTTTACCCCGCTGAACATCTGAAGAAGAATTGCCTGCTTAATTTCCTCATATCCGTAAATTGATGGCGCAATACTTTCTGCAAGTTTCTGAAATACTTTTGGGTCTGCCGATAATTCCTGAATCTGCCTCTCATCCTCTTCAGAAATATCTAAATCTTCAAAAGTTTCTTCCAACGGAATAATATTATTCGCTTCTATCGCAATGTCATATCTTACCATCTGCGTTCCTGTCGGACCGTGCCTTGCAATCTCATTTAAAACTCCTATCACATTGATTCTTGCTCCAGGCGTTGTTTTGTCCTCCATTTTCGGCTCAACTAAATCCTCTCTCAAAAGAACAGCTATTCTTCTCGGTTGTTCGCCTCCTGTTAAATTTTCAGGGGATTCCTCTATGACTAATCTCTGCGCATCAACCATATCCCTGCTTATTATTTTAAACTGCCCGCGCCTCCCGCACGAGCATCTTGAAGGCTCGCGGAACCTTGACTCTGTCTGAAGAACAGAAATTATTGTCCCGCAGCTCGGGCATTCAAACCTCGCGTTTATAACCTGCGGCCTGACTTCTGAAGCCTGTCTCACAATACCCTCAACCTGAACAAGATGATTAAGATGCTTTGCCCTGAGATTTCTAATTTTTTCAGTTAATTCCGCTGGAACTCCCTTTAATCTGACTCTTGGTTTTGTAATCAGCCCAGAATCCTCCAGGGAAACTTCCAGAATCTGGAATGCCTGCTCCGGGCTTGTAACAAGAAGTTCAGACAGCACGGGAGAAAATGAGGCAAGGTCATTAAAGTTGACATAAACAATATTCTTTCCTGTTCTGATATCCTTTCCGACATCCTTCCTCAAATAAGTAAAGAAATTTCTCGCCTCAAGCAGCAAGTCCTCTGTCTTAAGATTTTCAGCCATTTTTCACTTCTTTTTCCTCTTTCCTCAGTATTGGTTGTATGGCTGGGTTTTTATGCTTTATTGTAGTAGATTATAGGATTATCCCTAAAGTTAAGAGTTGTATTAATTGGTCTTACGATTATTAAGTAGAAAAAGCGATTATTTCTTATCTCTCATAATTCCACCGACAACCATTGAATTTCCTGTTGGTGGTTTTGGAGGCAAGGTCCGCTCGGTTTTAAAATAGATTTTACCAGAATCTAAATAAAAATCTCCCTGAGGCTGCCATCTAAACCCCCCGCTTTTAGAAACATAACCATAAAAATCTTGATTCCATCTTACTAAAAAGTCTGAGAGATTATCAAAAATTAATCGTTGCTCTAATTCAAGAGAGATATGTTTGTTGAATCTGTCTCTTGAATCCGAGATTATCGAAACTTTCGGATCTTCTGGAACTTGAGGATAACCATACTCTGCATTAAGTTTTCTTCTTGTTTCCTTGTCATGATGCTCAAATGGAACATTTCTCAAGCTGATTACTGCAATAGTCCCATACAGAGCGTCTCTCATCGCTTCTTCATTTTCTTTAGCAGTAGTTCCTTTGAATAACAGCCTCCCAAATCCCACAATTGTTTTAATTGGACCTGCTTCAGCTAAACAATATCCTAAATATGACCAAGACTTTGGATTAAACATCTTTGTTAGAAATTTCTTCGTCATCAGTTTAGTAACAGCGTCGCTTCTTCTGCTAAACTCTTCTATTAACTAAAAAGAAATCTCCAGCCTTTTAGGCTGGGGTGGTCCCGCCCAGTCAGCGAAAGATAGATATTTATTCTTTGAATGATTATGAAAAGTGAGCTTGTTCTAGCTCACTGAATTTGCGATTCATAGTTAGAACTTTCTCAAACTAAATAAACTTTGCGGTGCGCGTTCGCGCTCCGCGCGGAGAATAAAATGGAACAACAATTACAACTTGGTGAGAGCCATATAGAAAATAAAAAACATGAGTATACTCACTTTGCTCATTCGGTTGGAGTGATGATGCTTCATCTTGAATGGAAACCAAAGTATGGCTACAAAATGTTCAGGAAAGAAGACCAGAAAAATCTTATGTCTGCTTGCATAAGAAGAGCAGCCTCGCTGCATAAAATAAAAATAATTGTACTATCTGTAATGCCGGAGCATATTCATTGTGAAGTGCAGATAGCTTTGAGCATGGCTGCATCAATGGCTGTGCAAATTTTGAAAGGTTTATCTTCAAAGCTTTTCTTTGAGCATAATCCTAAGGCAAGATTGAGATATCCAAAAGGACACTTTTGGAGCAGAGGAAAATTCGCTGCTTCAGTAGGATTTGTCCAAGAAGAAAGAGTTAGGAATTACATCCTAAACCAAGAGGAACACCATAGGGAAACCCCACTCCGCCGCAGCGGATTTTTTGCCTCAGCAAAAAACTTTTAAGGTGGGGAGGATGTCATTTCTTTACTTGGACTATAAATCTCTGTCATTTTCACTCCATCACCTTCACTTGCCCAGAAAAAGAGTTGATTATAGACTTATCGCTTCTTATCCGCAATCCGCTTCAGTGTTTCCTTGATATTCTTAATCAATTGCTTCATTGAATCATCAAGCTGCTGCTTGTTCTTTGTTCCCGTGCACACTAACTTTCCATTAGAGAATAAAAGAAATGTCGCGGTCGGCTCTATAAGCTTGTACACAAGCCCTGGAAACTGCTCTGGCTCGTATTCAGTATTTTCAAGCTCAAGTGCAAGAACATTAAGATTAAGCTGCATGTCAATCGAGCCGCTTGCCACAATATTCTGCACATTTATCTTCGGCTTTTCAGTTATCTTAACATTGATTTTTTTCAGCTGTCTTATAACTATTTCTATGACTTCCCTGACCTGCTGAATTGATTTTGTGCCTGTACAGACAAGGTTTCCCGAAGTAAAAACAAGAACAGCTGATTTAGGTTTCTTAACTCTTAATATCAGTCCAGGGAATGTTTCAGGATTATATTCTGTATTTGACTGCGTCCTCGCAAGCTTTGTAAGGGATATTGGTTTTCCGAGAGAAGTTGTAGCAACAATATTTTGAACTTTAAGAGAACCTAGCGCCATAACCATTTATAAAGGCAATGGGTTTATAAACCTTTCTATCGCTCTCCTCGATATTTCAGCCCTACTTGTAATATCCTTGCCCTGGTCCCGGAGACGGACGGAAAGAAACAAACCCAAACTGGGTTGCAGGCGGCTTCACTGAAAGATAGCTTTGCCTTCTTCTAAGAAGATAAATTATCGCAATTATCACAACCGCAATAAGAATAAGTATAACTGCAATCATAAGAATCCATGCAAAATCTATCGAAGGCTTATACTCGCAGGTTCGGGTTTCAGTTTTAGTGCTGCCTGCAGTAGTGTTGCAGCTGTTCCTATCGCGGCATATCTGTGTCTGGGTTTCATTTTTAGGGCACTTTTCAGGCATCCAGGAAGAGCAGTTCCATAAAACAGAGCATGTTACAGGAGTAATGCAACCTCTTGTCTCAGTTCTGCTCAGCGCGCTTGAATTGCATCTGTTTGTATCATTGCATATTCTTGACTGCTGCCCATTTACGCATACGCTCCAATTAAAACAGATGCTCCACGAAGGCGTGCAGTTTATGCTTAGAGTTGGAGCAGAAACAAATTCCCGGACAGCAGAGTTAGTCAATCCATCAACCTGAAGATAATTTCCAGTTATGTTGCACTTTATCACTCCAGTCAAATCGGGGCAGTCAATAATTGATTCTGAAGAAGCAGTGCAATTTGAAGATAATTCATCTATTGAGGAAACTTCCGCGTTTTTCACGCAGATTTCTGTCGAGTTGGCAATCCTATTTACTAATACTTTTTTGTTAGCATTAATTCCTCTTACAAGAGTATGTCCTCTTGAAGCAGAAGAGCCCTGCCTCCCAACAGAAATGCTGTCCAAATCAAGAGGCGCAGAAAAATTCCAGCTAAAATCAACAATGTCATTTCCATCTGCCCTAAGCTGGACTTTCTGAATTTCCCTGAAAATCCTGCTGATATTCGATGAGTAGTTTATGTAGAGTGTCAGCGAAATTCTTGACGTCATACTGCTGGCATTTCCGATTATTCCGTCATTGTTAGAGTCGCATCTGTATGTTGCATTTGCAGCAGCGGCAGTTCCGCACGAATTTAAATCAACGGAATACTGGGTTTTCCTATCATCTGACGCGCACGTCGTGTTTCTCGCTGTCCAATTCGGGATGCATGCTGGAGGACTTAACAGGGAAAGGTTTCTTGCCAGCTGCCCCTCATCCCGTGTCAAGTTTTTATTGATAGTTAGTCTGTCTCCATTTTCTTGCAATCCTTCTGCAAATGAAAACTGAATTCCTGACTCAGTCCATTTTTGTGAATCTCCCGAATTCAACTTGAAATAAAAGTTTGACTCATCAATCGCTTTTTGAGTTGTATTTACCGCTTCTGTCCGATTTCTTGAAATTCTTCCAAGATAGCTGAATAAATACCCTGCAAAATTAGCAGCATGATAACTTTGATAGTCAGATGCATTTAGAGTTAAATTGTTGCTGGTATCTACTATTTCAAAGTATCCGTAATCAATGTAGCTCCTGTTTGTCGCAGGAATCAGCCAAAAATTAACATACCATGATTTGTCATATCCCGCCAAGCCGGAATATTTTATTGCTTCAATATTTTCACAATATCCCTGCGTAACAGCATTGTTCGTTTTTATTATTACATCTGCGAATGGCTCTTTCATTATGCTTTCCCACAATATCTGCATAGAATAGTTAGAGCAATTTGACGGCAGATTAGATAATTCCGGAGATAAAGATATTTGTTTTATTCCAGACAGCGAGACAAAAATTAAAACCAAAACAATTCCAATTGCCAGAACCAATACTGATGCTATTACCTCTTTTCTCATGGATATAAATGCGTGACTTAATTTATAAATTTATACAACTCTCCACTTCCAGCTCTTTTCAGCTTCCCGCTCTACCTCTTCGATTGTGGCAATATCCTTTACTGAGCGGTCCGGCCTTAGAGATATAAATCTTGGAAATCTTAAAGCAAATCCGGACGAGTAGCTTGGGGATTTCTGTATATCTTGATATCTGACTGTGACTACTATTTCAGGTTTGACTGTAACTTCCCTTCCATTCTCACTGGTTATTAATTTTTTCAGCTTTTTTGTCATTTCTATAAACGAAACTCCCTCCTCTTCTTTCTCCTTCAATCCCGTTGAAACCTTTCCTATCTCAAGCAGTCCTCTATCGCTTCTGCATGCAACAGTATAGCTTGTAAGCCATCCGCCTCTCTTTCCTGTTCCTGATTCTGCTTTTACTATGACTAAATCAAGCTCATTGCTTGCTGGCTTTAACTTTAACATGTGCCCTACCCGCGCGCCAGGTTTGTATGGCGCGTTCAGCGCTTTAATCATTACTCCTTCTTCACCTTCCTTAAGGGCTTCGTCATAGAATTTTTTTGCTTCTTTTTCATTGTCAGTTATAATCTGTTTCGCAAGAACTAACTTGTATTTCTCGGGGTGGATTATTTTTTCAAGCAGTTTTCTCCTTTCTATAAACGGTTTTTGGAGCATGCTTTCTCCGTTATAGTAAAGAACATCAAAAACATTTAATTCTACAGGCAGCTCTTTTCCAATCTTCTCTATGTCATACTTTCTTTTTATTCTCTGCGAAATTTCCTGAAAGGGAGTATATCTTTTTGTTTTTGGATTGTATCCTACTGCTTCCGAATCCAAAATGAACGAGTCTCCTTTGACGTGCTTTTTCACATAATCTGCAACTTCAGGGAATTGCTTGGTTACTTCCTCTAATCTTCTTGTGAATATTTTTATGTTTCCTTTCTTGTCCTTGTTTATCATCATTCTAAAGCCATCGTATTTATATTCGAAAGCCGCCATTTTCCCTGCCTTTTCGAAAGCGTCCTTTATGCTCTCTGCCTTTAATGCGAGCATGACTTTTAGCGGTTTGCCCGGGGAGATTTCTAAATTCTCGAGACTGTTTTTTGATTTGCATGCTTTTTCAAATACTTCTGCAAAGTCGGTTGTAGTGTCGTATGCCTGCTGAACGAGATTGAAATCTTCCTTGTTTTCTTTATCTAAGCATGCCCATACAATTGAATCCCTTAAAACTCCCTCGCCTGCGCCTGTTCTTAAATCTGAGAGAAGAGTTCTGACAATATATTTTGCTTCGAGAGGGCTGGCTGATACAAGCAACTCTGATATTAGATTCATTTTCTTGTCAACCGTTCCCTTTCCGACGAGCGCGGGCAGTTTTTGTAAATTGCCGAGGACTTTTTCAGTTGTCAGTTCGTGCCTGAACAGAGATGACTGCTTTTTCTTTCCCGTCGCCTGTTCTGCAACAATTCCTAAATCTCCTATTTTTTTCCACGACTTCACTATTTCCTTCTCTTGAATTCCGGTTGCCTTTGAGAGAGCCTTTATTGCAAGCTGAGTTGATATTCCTATTTCACGGGTATCATAATCCGGGAAGATTCTCCCCTTAAGCAGGTAAATAATTTCAAGATTTTTCTCGTGCTTCAGTTTTTTCAGAAATTCCGCGAGAATTTCTGTCTTCTTCAGCCTTGAGGGCTCTTCTTCCATTTCCTTATATACTTTGCATAATTCGAGATATTTCATTTTAATTCACCAATGCGGAATGTCTATATAAACTTTTGATTTATTTGATAATACTTTCTTGATAAAATTATCTTTGCCATTGTAATAAATCCCATCACCTTCATTATCAATTATTTCTTCTCCAGTTTTTAGGTTTTTGTAGACAAATCTTTGGATAAAATCTTTCTCTGCTTTGAGCCCTGCCTTTTTAAAGAATTCAGTTTTTACTGTAAATCCAAGTCCAGTATTGCCTTTTTTCTTCAGATATTTAATCATTTCTTCAATTAAGGTTCTTCCGTATCCCTTGCCTTTTTCTAAAGAGAGGATGCTGCAAATTCCCATAATCTCATATTTCTTGCCCAAATAAGTTATTGTAATTGGTCTCAAACATCCAAAAGACAACGTTTTATTGTTATATTTAACAAAAAACCATTCCGTATCTGGTTCAAAATCTTTCTCAAAATCTTTCCTATTCTCCTCGCCCCAATCTGCAACTCTGGAGTTGTTGATAAATTCTTTCTCCACGTTTTTGAGACTTTTATTTTTTATTAATTCCACGACTAAGAATAATCTCATTAGTTTGTCATTTATGTTCATCATAAATTTGTAACACTCTTCTGCATAAGAATTATCAAACATTCTTCCATAATAAGTTATCCCGTTTCTTGCCTTTCTAAGCTCATTTACAAAAGAGGCCTCATAGTCAGAAAAATTTAGAATTTTCATGTATGCAACTTCTGCTTCGTGAGCAAAATTCCCTGATGCATTAAAACCGTTTAATAGCATTTTTGCCCTAATTTTCTGCACTATCACGTCATGAATATCTTTTATAAGAGAATTGGCGCTAAATTCATCTATGCCTAATTTTTCTACTCGGTTATTTATTCCTATAAAAGATTTATCTGCTTCCTTTATCAGAAATTCTGCTCTTGAGGGATTTGGAGATTGTTTTTTAACGATTCCGTGTTCGATATAATAATCAAACTTAAATGGCAGATTCATAGCCTAATGCCTCCTTTTAAGACAATCCCGTTAAGAATATTTTCCCTTAGATTTTTATGTATCTTCTCAAAACCATCATAAAATTGAACAATTATTTTTTTATTAAGAATCTTTTCAAATGGAGCTAAATTAATCTTTTTCTCTTTGGCCCCTATTATTGCAAAGTCTATATCTGAGTTATAGGTATCTTCCCCGAAAGAATAGCTTCCAAATAAGATAATTGTTGCTCCAGGCAATTCGTCAAACAAAAATTCTGCTAATCCTGAATCATATGTAATATCTAAGTTCCCAACTCTTTTCATAAAAAATACCTTCTCATTCTTAAAATTAAGCCCTATCTCGAATGTTTGCGAGTTTTTGTCCTTATTAATTTCCAACAGATTAGTTTTATCAAGATTTTTAATTGATTTTGCAATGGCTGTAGGAGAGACTTTCAATGCAATCGCAATTGCTCTTTGATTTGATTTTTTACCGGAATTCATGAATAAATATTTTAAAATTTCTCTTTCCAGCCGTGTAAACTTTTCTTTATATATGTCCATTATAGTTTATGTATATAAACTTAAGTTTATAAATGTTTGGTTTTTATTTTTATTTTTTCCTCACCTTCCATGCGCAGAAAGAAGGTCTTTTTAGGTAACTTTCATAATCTTCTGGAAAATCTTTTTTTGCGATTTTGATTGGAGGGCAGTCGCTGTAACCTATAATCTCAAATCCGCTTTTTAATATCCTTTTAATTAGGGTTTCGTAGGTTATATGGTAAGCAAATACTTTTGCTTTTCCCGTTTCGGTATCCCAGAGATAGTTAAGTTTTCTTTCGGTAAAATAATTGCCATAAACCCTAAATGTCTTGCCTTTGTACTTGATTCTTTCAACTGATTCTGACATTGGATTTCCAGTTGAAAAAATAAGAATTCCTCCTTTTTTCAAAACTCTTCTTATTTCTTTGAACATTACGCTCCAATCTTTGAGATAGTGAACAACTAACGAAGCAAGAACTATATCAAACTGCTCATTAAATGGGATTTTATCCGCAGAACCAACCTTCAAGTCTAAATTGGGATTTTCTCTCTTTGCAATTTTAATCATTTCAGGAGAAATATCAAAACCTTTTACTATTGCCCCCTTTTTTGTCAATAACTTTGCATATATTCCGCTCCCGCATCCTAAATCAAGGATTTTTTTGCCTTTGACATCCCCTAATAAGCCAAGAACAGATGGCATCTCAGTCATCTCATTGTAAAACCATCCGTGAGGACATTTCTTAGTTCTTTGATTGTGATACGACTCTGCAAGCGAGTCATAAACTCTTATTGCCTCCTTTTCTTCAGGTTTCATGTTGAATTATTCGGAACGTGCACCGGGTGCGAAAGTTTTGATTTTGCGCATTCCTTTTTTATTAATAGTTATACCCTGTGCTCTTGGCACAGGGAGAAAACCAAGGAAAACTATTAAACCAACAAATGCTTGGTTTTCTTATGGAAAATGAGCTCTGTAAATCTTATCATAAAGTTTTCAG
>Ga0082335_1007352_pt1 | contig 13372 bp, 9 predicted proteins | sample Subgrocontami58m_FD_72375 | JGI IMG/M metagenome (GOLD analysis project Ga0082335, IMG submission 72375) | Subsurface groundwater microbial communities from S. Glens Falls, New York, USA - GMW37 contaminated, 5.8 m (SPADES assembly) (version 2) ...
AGGACTGGTCGATCTTGAGCTTGCAGACCTGGAAGCGCTTGAGGTAGCTCAAGGATGAATAGCCGGTGCCGAAATCGTCGATCGACATGCGGATGCCGCGGGCGTGCAGGTCGTCCATCACCGCGATGGCGGCGAGCGGGTCGTCCATCGCCACGCTCTCGGTCAGTTCGAATTCCAGATGCCGCGGCGGCAGGCCCTCTTCGGCGAGGATTTGTTCCACCCGCTCGGGCAGGTTGGCGTGGCGGAACTGCACCGCCGAGAGGTTGACCGCCATGACGATGGGCGCCATGCCGGCGTCGAGCCAGGCCTTCATCTGCCGCACCGCGGTGCGCAACACCCATTCGCCGATCGGCAGGATCAGGCCGCTGTCTTCCGCCACCGGAATGAATTCGGCCGGCAGCACGGCGCCCAGCTCGGGGTGCTGCCAGCGCAGCAAGGCCTCGGCGCCGATGATGCGGCCGTCCTTGATCGTCAGTTGCGGCTGGTAGTGCAGCGCCAGCTCGCCGCGGTCCAGGGCATTGCGCAGCGCGCCTTCCAGTTGCAGCTTGCGCGCCGCATGCTTCTGCATCTCCGGGGTGAAGAAGCGGAAGGTATTGCGGCCGTCGGCCTTGGCGCGGTACATGGCGGTGTCGGCGCACTTGGACAGGACGCCGAAATCCTCGCCGTCGCTCGGATACATGGCGATGCCGATCGAGGGCGTGACCACCAGTTCGTACTGCTCGACGTGGAAGGTGACCGCGATCGTCTCGATCAGCTTCTTCGCCACATGCGCGGCGCCGTCGGCATCGGTGCCGGGCAGCACGGCGATGAATTCGTCGCCGCCCTGGCGCGAAACCGTGTCTTCCTTGCGCATCATGAGCTTCATGCGGCGGCCGACCTCGACCAGCAATTCGTCGCCGATGCGGTGCCCCAGCGTGTCGTTGATGTTCTTGAAGTGATCGAGGTCGACGAACAGCACCGCCAGTTGCTCGTGACTGCGCTGTGCCATGCTGATGGCGTGGCGGGCGCGGTCGTTGAGCAGGGCGCGGTTGGGCAGTCCGGTCAGGGCGTCGAAATGCGCCAGGCGCTGGATGCGCGCCTCGGCTTCCTTGTGCCGGGTGATGTCGCTGAAAATGGCGACGTAATGGCTGGGCTCGCCGTCGGCGCCGAGCACGCGGCTGATCGCCAGCCACTCGGGATAGACGTGGCCGTCCTTGCGCCGGTTCCATATCTCGCCCTGCCAGTGGCCGCTGTCGTCGATCGCCTGCCACATCTCGCGGTAGAACTCTTCGCCATGGCGCCCGGATGAAAGCAGGCCCGCGCCCTGCCCCAGCGCCTCGGCCTCGCTGTAGCCGGTGATCTCGCTGAAGGCACGGTTGACGCGCACGATGCGGCCGCGGGTATCGGTGATCATGATGCCTTCCTTGCCCTGCTCGAACACCTCGGCGGCAAGCCGGATGCTGGCATTGCGCTCGAAACCATCCAGCGCATAGCTGATGTCGGTGGCCATTTCGACCAGCAGCTTGCGCGCGTCCTCGTCGAAGGCGTTGATCTCCGCCGCATACAGGTTGAAGGCGCCGACCACCGCGCCGTTGCGGTGCAGGGGCAGCGCGGCCACGGCGCCCCAGCCGAACTGCCTGGCGCGCTCGTGCCAGGGTGCGCTGAGCGGATCGGCGAGGAAGTTCTGGTTCCACACCGGCCGGATCTCGCGGATCGCGGTGCCGACCGGGCCGCGTCCGTGCGGATCGTCGCCATCCGCCGTGATCATGATGCCGTCCAGGTAGGCCAGCCCGGTGCCGAAACTCGCTGCCGGGCGGACCTGCCGGCTCGCTTCGTCGAGCAGGCCGATCCACGCCATCTTCATGCCGCCAAAACGCACCACGTCGCGACAGATCAGCGGGAACAGCTCGGCCGCGCTGGTGCAGCGCACGATGGCCTGGTTGCATTCGCTCAACGCGGCATAGAGATTGGTCAGGCGCTTGACGCGGTTTTCCGCCTCCCTGCGTGCGCTGATGTCGCGATCGATACCGCGATAGCCCAGCAACCAACCATCGGCATCGAGTATCGGCGTACCGCTGGTCAGCGTGACATGCGGCCTGCCGTCCTTGCCCAGCACCACGTTCTCCAGATCGCTGAACGGCGCCTTGCCGGCCGCGATCTCAGCGAAAGCCTTGCCGACCGCCTGCGCCTCCGCGGGCGCCATGAAATCGAAGGGAGTCTTGCCGATGACCTCCTCCGGCGCGTAACCGAGCATCCGCTTCACGCCTTCCGAGACATAGGTGTAGCGGCCCCCGGCATCCAGCTCCCAGATCCAGTCGCCGGAGACTTCCGCGATGTCGCGGAAGCGCTGCTCGCTGTGGCGCAGTTCCGCTTCGGCAAGCTTGCGCGCGTTGATGCTCATGCCCGTGCCGCGCAGCCCGACCACCCGGCCGGCGTCGTCGCAGAATACCGCGCCGTACACTTCCTCCCACCACAGCTCGCCGCTCGGCGTGATGTCGCGATGCTGCAGGCGAAAGCTGGACTTTTCGGCGATGGCGCGCCTGACGATCTCGCCCACCGGGGCGATATCCTCGTGCGGCATGAATTCCATCGGCGTATGGCCGATCAGGGCCTCGGGCGCAAAGCCCTTCACCTGCGCCGACTCGCCGGACACATAGGTATAGACCATGTCGGTGCCGATTTCCCACAGGTAGGCGCCCGCCGCGTCGCTCATGTTGCGAAAGCGCTGTTCGCTGGTGGAGAGTTGCAGCGTGCGCTGCACGACCAGTGCTTCGAGATTCTCCTTGTACAGACGCAAGTCGACCAGCAGCTTTGCCAGATAGCCCAGCAGCAGGCTGAACAGCAGCGCCAGCGAGGCCTTGCCGGCCACGCCGTAGGGATCGCGCCAGCCCCTGAGCGGCGCGACGCTGAGCGTCCATTGGCCGTTGGGCAGCGCGAAGGACTGGTCCACCGGCGCGGAGAGGGCGGCGGCGGCCGACGTGGCGATGATCTGGCGCTCCCCGCTGTCGGGATGGATGCGCCACAGGTCATAGGCGTAGCCGTGCTCCGCCAGCTTGGTGAGGCGGGCGTCGTCGAGCACCTCGGGAAAGCGGATCAGCACCGTGGTGAAGCCCCAGAACGCCGGCCGGCCCTCGCCAAGATAGACCGGCAGCCGCCCGACCGCGCCCAGCCCGCCCTGCACCAGCGTGAACGGCCCGGCCAGCGTCAGCTTGCCGGTATCGCGGGCGATGAAGGCTTCCTTGTTGCGCGCCGGATCCTGCAGCAGGTCGTGGCCGATCGCCTTTTCGTTGCCGGCCAGCGGCACGACGCGCCGCACCACGCCGCCGGGCGCCAGTTGCAGCGAGGCGGCCCCGGGATAGAAAGGCAACATCTCCTGTGCCGTGGCTTCGAAGTCCGGCACCGCGCCCTTGCCCTGGCGCACCAGGGCCGCCAGCGCATAGGTGGCGGAGAGAGCGTGCTCGATGTTGCGCTGGATCACGTGGGCGTGGCCGCCGGCCATGTCGGCAACCTGCGCCCGCAGTCGCTGCTCGCGCTGCTGTTCCGATTGCAACACCAACAGGCCGCTGGTCACGGCGGCGATGAGGAAGACGCCGGCGGCCACCGCCAGGGGGCGGCGGTCTGGCGTCGTCCTGGAACGCGGCGGTGCGGAAAGCGGGGGCATGGTGCGCTGGCTCGGCAAAGGTTGGCGAAAGTGTATCCCGAAGCCGCCGCTGGCCCGTCAGCCGCCCGACAGCGCGATGGCGACGGTGAGTACGCCGAGTACCAGGTTGGTCAGTACCAGCGGGCGAATCACGTCCATCGCCGCGCCGCCCGCCGGCCAGGCCTGGGCCGCCACGGCGGCCTTGAGGCGCGGGGAGTAGCGCAGCAGGATGACGAGGTAGATCACCACCATGACGCCGCCGATGCCCGCCATCGCATGCCAGTGCCATGGCGCGGCGCTGCCTTTCAGTTCGCCGAAACGCATCAGGCCGGTGACCAGGATCGCCACGATGGCGATGCCCGCCGCGGTGAAGAAGCGGCCCAGGATCGCCGCCAGCAGCGGCAGGCGCCCCGGCGGCGGCAACTGGGCGGCGGCCACCGGACGCAGGCAAACGTGGGCGAAGAACATGCCGCCGACCCAGACGATGACGCCCAGCAGATGGATCAGGACGGCGATGCGCATGACTTGTCGAGCGCGCGCCACAGGCACTTGCCCTTGCTCTCTTTGGCAATCTCCGCCAGCACACGGGCATGCTCGGCCAGTTCCTCTTCGCTGGCGCGCAGCACCAGCAGCGGCGCGCGCACGCGCGTGCCGGCGCCGGCGCGCGCATGGACAGGGCTGTCGAATTCGATTTCCAGCGAGTTCTGGCCGCGCGTCATGGCCAGGTAGACCTCGGCCAGCAGCTCGGCGTCGAGCAGCGCGCCGTGCAGTTGGCGCCCGGAATTGTCCACGCCGAATTCCGCGCACAGGGCATTGAGGTTGTTCTTCTTGCCGGGCCGCATTTCGCGCGCGGCGCGCAGCGTGTCGATCACTTCACCGCAGATCTGCTCGACGCTTTCCAACTGCAGCAGGCCCAGTTCGTTGTTGAGGAAGCCGACGTCGAAGGCCGCATTGTGGATCACCAGGTCGGCGCCGCGGATGAATTCGATGAAGTCGGCCGCGATCTCGGCGAACTTCGGCTTGTCGGCGAGGAAATCATCGGACAGGCCGTGGATGCGTTCCGAATCGGCCACCGGGCGCCCCGGATTCAGGTAGCTGTGGAAGCGCTGGCCGGTGATCTGCCGGCCCCGCAGTTCGACGCAGCCGATTTCGACGACGCGGTCGCCGGTGCGGAAATCCAGCCCCGTGGTTTCGGTATCGAGTATGACTTTTCTCATTTCACTTTCCCGTGCGGACCAGTTCGACGCCGCGCCGCGCCAGCACGTCGGCGCGCTCGTTCTCCGCGTGGCCGGCATGGCCCTTGACCCAGATCCATTCTAAGCGGTGCTGCGCGGCGAGGCGGTCCAGCTCGCGCCACAGATCCTCGTTTTTGACCGGCTCCTTGGCCGCGGTTTTCCAGCCGCGCCGCTTCCAGCCGTGGATCCATTCGCTGATACCCTTCTGCACGTATTGCGAATCGGTATGCACGCGCGCCGCGACCGGCCCCTTCAGCGCACGCAGGGCCTCGATCACCGCCATCATTTCCATGCGGTTGTTGGTGGTCAGCGCCTCGCCGCCGAACAACTCCTTCTCGGTGTCGCCCTTGCGCAGGATCGCGCCCCAGCCGCCGGGGCCCGGATTGCCGCTGCAGGCGCCGTCGGTGAAAATTTCTATCATTGGTCCACCTTTTGCGTGATCGACACCAGGGCCTTGGCGCGCAGCTTGCGGTCGTGCCAGGCCGGCGTGATGAGGCGCATGCCCTGCTGGCGCTTGACCGCCTGCACGATGTACACCGCGCCGGCGATCGGCCACCAGCGGTCGCCGGCGGCATCCATGAACTGGAAGCGGCGCAGCCATTTTTCCTGGGTCACGGCGGGCGCGTAGCAGCCGAACACGCCCGCCTGCATCTCGAAACCTAGCAGCGAGAACCAGTCCTTCAGGCGCGGCACGCTGAGATAGGCGCCGCGCCAGGGTGGCAGGGCCTGGCGGCGCGAGAGCTTGCGCCTGGCGCCCCACAAACTGAAGGGATTGAAGCCGGTGACGATGACATGGCCCTCGGGCACCAGCACGCGCTCGACCTCGCGCAGCACCTGGTGCGGGTTGGGGTCGAATTCCAGCGTGTGCGGCATCACCACGAGGTCGATGCTGTTATTGGCAAAGGGCAGGTAATGCAGGTCGGAGCGCACTTCGGAAACGCCGTCGTAGCGTCCGTCGTCGCAGCGGAAGCGCAAGGGCATGCGGTTGGCGCGCAGGAAATCGTGGGTCGGCAGCGAGAGCTGCACCGCGTTGAAGCCGAAGATGTCGGCCACCAGCAGATCGTGCTTCTGCTGCTCCCAATTGAGCACATACTGGCCGGCCGGCGTTGTCAGCCAGTCCTCGAATCCCTGAATTGACATTGCGCCCCGTTTGGAGAAAATCGCTTCATGACTGAAATACTTGCCCTGCACGCTTTCGACGACAACTACATCTGGCTGCTGCGCGCCGATGGCCAGGTCGCCGTGGTCGATCCGGGCGACGCCGCGCCGGTGCTGCTCCACCTCGACGCCAGCGGCGACCGCCTCTGCGCCATCCTCGCCACCCATCATCACGGCGATCACGTCGGCGGCGTCGCGGAACTGCTGGCCCGCTTTCCCGTTCCCGTGTTCGGTCCGGCCAGCGAAAACATTCCCGGCGTAACACATCCGCTCAGCGGCGGCGAACACATCGAGGTGCCCGGAATCGGCGTGGGCCTGGACGTCATCGCCGTGCCCGGCCACACCCGTGGGCACATCGCCTATTATGGCCCAACAATCGGTGCCGACGGCGCGCTGTTCTGCGGCGACACGCTGTTCGGCGCCGGCTGCGGGCGCCTGTTCGAAGGCACGCCGGCGCAGATGCAGGCATCCCTGTCCCGAATCGCCGGGTTGCCGGCGCCGACCCTGGTGTATTGCGCCCACGAATATACCCAGGGCAACCTGCGCTTTGCCGCCGCCGTCGAACCCGGCAGCATCGCCGTGCAGCGTCGCTGCAAAGAGGTGGCGCGCGAACGCGCCGCCGGGCGGGCCACGGTGCCCACCCGCATCGGCATCGAACTGGAAACCAATCCCTTCCTGCGCTGGGACGCGCCTGCCGTGCGGGCCGCCGCCGCCGGGCGCCTGGGCCACGCCCCGGCCGACGCGGTGGAAACCTTTACCGTCATTCGGGAGTGGAAGAACCGCTTCTGATCTTGCGGCCGCGGATGCTAAGATGCGCCGCCTCCACGCGCACCCCTGACGGTGCCCCTCCCAGCCCCATGTCCCTGTTCCGTTTTCTTGCTCCACCCCTGCTGCTGATGCTGTCGGCGCTCGCCCATGCCGAAACGGCACTGCAACTGAGCGCCGAACTGGCCCCCGCGCAGGGATTGAGCTTCAGCCCGGCGCCGCCGCCGGTGCTGACCTTGCTGCCCGATCCCTCGCGGGAAGTGAAGGACGAACTGCCGCCGATCCCCACCATCGACCTCACCACGCCGCCCGACGACCTCTGGCAGCGCATGCGCAACGGCTTTGCCATGCCGGACCTCGACAGTCCGCTGGTGGCCGACCGCCAGGCCTGGTACCTGAACCGGCCCGACCTGCTCAAACGCATCTTCGAGCGCAGCCGGCGCTACCTGCACCACATCGTCGGCGAACTCGAAAAGCGCGGGATGCCGACCGAACTGGCGCTGCTGCCGGTGGTCGAGAGCTCCTTCAATCCGCTGGCCTACTCCTCGGCGCGGGCGCTCGGCATGTGGCAGTTCATCCCCGCCACCGGCAAGACCTACAAGCTGCAGCAGAACGCCTGGTTCGACCAGCGCCGCGACATCGTCGCCTCCACCGGCGCCGCGCTCGACTACCTGCAGACCATCTACGAAATGCACGGCGACTGGCACCTGGCGCTGGCTTCCTACAATTGGGGCGAGAACGCCGTCGGCCGCGCCGTGGCGAAGAACCACGCGAAGGGGCTGCCGACCGACTACCGCCACCTCAAGATGCCGAAGGAAACCGCCTACTACGTGCCCAAGCTGCAGGCGATCAAGAACATCGTGGCCCAACCTCGACTGTTCGGCATCGCGCTCGATCCGATTCCCAACCGCCCCTACTTTGCCACGGTGGAACGCAGCGGCAACATGGACATCGCGCTCGCGGCGCAACTGGCGGAAATCCCGGTCGAAGAATTCATCGCGCTGAATCCGGCCTACAGCCGCCCGGTGATGCCGACCGCGGCCAACAGCCCGCTGGTATTGCCGGCCGAGAAGGTGCAGACCTTCCTCGAAAATCTCCAGCAGCACGAAGCCGAGGACAGGCCGCTGTCGGCCTGGCTCACGCACAACCTGAAGAAAGGCGAGAAGCTGGAAACCGTGGCCAAGCGCTACGGCATCAGCCCGGTGCGGCTGAAGCAGTTGAACGGCATCACTGCGCGGACAAAAATCATTCCCGGGCTGGCCCTGCTGGTTCCCGGCAAGGATGCGGTCGGCCACGAATCGATCGCCGCGCGCCTGCCGCAGACCCCAGCCAATCCGCCCAAGGCCACCAAGTGGAAGAAGAAACCCGCAGTCCGGGGCAAGGGCGTCACGGGCAAGATCCGCAAGCCGGCGATCAAGCCGAAGAAACGCTAGGCCGCCTTGATGCAGCGCACGGCATGCGTCGTGCCGAAGCGCGTTTCCGCCGGGTAGTCGCGACGACAGGCCTCATCCGCCAGCGGACAGCGCGGATGGAAATGGCAGCCTGACGGAGGATTGGCCGGCGACGGCAGGTCGCCGGCGAGCTTCGGCACCTCGCCCATCGCGCCATCGATGCGCGGCACCGCCGCCAGCAGCGCCTGCGTATAGGGATGGCGCGGAGAACGCAGGACTTCCTCCGCCGTGCCCCGTTCCACCACGCGGCCGAGGTACATCACCGCCACCTCGTGCGCGAGGTAATCCACCACCGCGATGTTGTGCGTGATGAAGAGATAGGCCAGCTTCAGTTCGCGCTGCAGGTCGGACAGCAGATTGAGGATCTGCGCCTGCACCGAAACGTCGAGCGCCGAAGTCGGCTCGTCGCAGATCAGCAGTTGCGGATTCACTGCCAGGGCGCGCGCGATGGCAATGCGCTGACGCTGGCCGCCGGAGAATTCGTGCGGGTAGCGGCCGGCCATCTCGGCGCGCAGGCCGACCTGTTGCAGCAGTTCGGCGACGCGCGCCCTCATGTCGCCGCTCGCGGCGCCCAGCGCCTGCATGCCCTCGGCGATGATCTCGCCGATACGCAGGCGCGGGTTGAGCGAGGCGAAGGGGTCCTGGAATACCATTTGCATTTTCGCGCGCAGCGGCCGCAATTCACCGGCCGAACGCGTGGTGAGCTCGACGCCGTCGAGGCGGACGCTGCCGGCGGTGGGCCGGATCAGTTGCAGCATGGCCTTGCCCGCGGTGGTCTTGCCGCAGCCCGATTCGCCGACGAGCGCCAGGGTGCGCCCCGGCAGCAGTTGCAGCGAGAGGCCATCGACCGCGCGCACGGCGCCCACGGCTCGCTGCAGGACGCCGCGCCGGATCGGGAAATGCACTTCGAGTCCGCTGACGTCGAGCAGGAGATTCGACCCCGCGGCGATCGCGGCCACGCCGGCGCCGACTCCTGCGTCCTTCAGGCGCGGCGCCGCACCGGGCAGGTGGCAACGCACGCGCTGGCCGGTCTCGATCTGGCGCCACGGCGGCAGCGAGGCGGCGCAGGCCAGCACCGCCTCGCCGCAACGATCGGCGAAGCGGCAGCCGACGTGGCGCACGTCGGCCGCCGGCACGCTGCCGGGTATCGTCGTCAAGCGGCTGCCGCGTCGTTCGGCATCGGGCAGCGCGGCAAACAGGCGCACCGAATAGGGATGCGCGGGCCGGGCGAAGAAAGCTTCGCGCGGCGCTTCCTCGACCAGTTGTCCGGCATACATGACGCCGATGCGGTCGGCCATGCGCGCCACCACGCCCAGATCGTGCGTGATCAGCAGCAACGCCATGCGCTGCCGGCGGCGCAGTTCGTCGAGCAGGTCGAGCACCTGCGCCTGGATGGTCACGTCGAGCGCCGTGGTCGGCTCGTCGGCGATCAGGAGGCGCGGCGCGCCGGCCAGCGCGATGGCGATCATCACGCGCTGCCTGAGGCCGCCCGAGAGCTGGAAGGGGAATTCGGCCAGCCGCCGTCGCGGGTCGGGTATGCCGACCTGGTCCAGCAGTTCTTCGGCGCGTGACCGTGCCGCTTCGCCGCGCAGGGCCGAGTGCAGTTCCAGCGCCTCGACGATCTGGCGGCCCACGGTCAGCACCGGGTTGAGACTGGTCGCCGGTTCCTGGAAGATCATGCCGATGCCGCCGCCGCGCATCTCGCGCATGCCCGACTCGGGCAGGGCCAGCAGCTCGCGGCCCTCGAACATGACAGAGCCGCTCGCCACCTCGGCCGCGGCCGGCAGGAGGCGCATCAGGCCGAGCGCCGTCATCGACTTGCCGCAGCCGGATTCGCCGAGCAGCGCGTAACACTCGCCGGGCGCGATGTCGAAGCTGACGCCGTCGACCGGGCGCGCGGCGCGGATGTGGATGGAGAGGTCGCGCACGCTGAGGATGTTCATGCCGACGACCTCGGGTCGAAGGCGTCGCGCACCGCGTCGGCGAACAGGTTGGCGGCCAGCACCAGGGCGAACATGAAGCCGAAGGCCGCCGCCAGCGACCACCAGACCATGGGTTCGCGCGCCAGCTCCATGCGCGCAGTGTTGATCATGGTGCCAAAGGAAATCGTGCTCGGATCGACGCCGACCCCGACATAGGACAGCACGGCCTCGGCCAGCACCAGGCCGGAGAAATCCATGACCAGCGCGATCAGCACGATGTGCATCAGGTTGGGCAGGATGTGGCGGCGCATGATGGCGAAGCGGCCGACGCCGAAGGCCTGCGCCGCCTGGACGAACTCCAGCTCGCGCAGCTTCAGCGTCTCGCCGCGCAGCAGGCGCGCCACCCCCGTCCAGCTGGTCATGCCGAGGATCAGGCACAGCGCCAGCAGGCGCGCGTCGGCGCGCTCGGCCGAGGTGGCAAACCAGTCGGGATGGGTATCGATGATGACCTGCATCATCAGCACCGCGGCCGCAATCAGCAGCACGCCGGGGATGGAACTCAGCGTGGTGTAGAGGTACTGGATCAGGTCATCGACCCAGCCGCCGACGTAGCCGGCCAGTATCCCCAGCAGCACGGCCAGCGGCAGCATCACCAGCGTGGTCAGGGTGCCGATCAAGAGGCCGGTGCGTATGCTTTTCAGCGACAGGTAGAGCACGTCCTGGCCGACCTTGTCGGTGCCGAAGACGTGGTAGCCACCGCCGAGCGAGATCGCGATGCCGAGCAGCAGCAGGATGGGCAGCAGTGTCAGCAGCACCGCGCCGACCGTAGGGCCGACTTTAGTCGGCCAGGGTGGATGGCCGACTAAAGTCGGCCCTGCAGCCGGCCCTGCAGGCCCAAGGTGGCGCACCGCCAGCACCAGCAACAACCAGATGAGCAGGCCGCCCGCACAGCCGCGCGAGACGCGCACGGCGATATCGAACTCGTGACCGGAAAGATCCGCGTCGAGGTGTGCGCCGCCGTGCTTGAGGCGCGGGAATTCGCGCTGCGCCGAGTCGCCCAGCGCCTCCTTGGCGAAGAGGTGGGTCGCCAGCGGCGCCGAGTAGGTCTTCTCGCTGCGCTGGCGCAGGTCGGAGAGCAAGGCGTCGAGCGCCGAATTCACTTCGACCGCGTAACGCGCGCCGGCCAAGCCCTGTTCGCCTGGCGCGGCATCCAGCCGCGCCCGGTAGTGCAGCGAATCGAGCAGGCCGATCAGGACGAAGACCGCCAGCACCGTCGCCGCCGCCATCGCCACGCCGTCCTTCAGCACCCGCCCCCAGGCCGCGCGCAGCGCCTCCTGGCGCCGCGCCCACAGAGCGAGCCCGACAATCGCCGCGATCAGCACGAAGAGCAGTGCGTCCGACCACAGCAGTACCGGCTGCACTGGCAAACCCGTCATTGCAGCCGCACCCGCGGATCGGCCAGGGTGTAGGAAATGTCGGTCAGCAGCAGGCCGACAATGTAGAGCACCGAGCCGATGAAGACCATCGAGCGCACCACGGCGAAATCCTGGGCGTTGATGGCATCGATGGTGTAGCTGCCCAGACCCGGGATGCCGAAAAAGGATTCGGTCAGCAGGCTGCCCATGAACAGCGTCGGGATCACCACCACGACGCCGGTCAGGATCGGGATCAGCGCGTTCCTCAGCACGTGGCGGAACAGCACCACGCGCTCCGGCAGGCCCTTGGCGCGCGCGGTGCGCACATAGTCGCGGGTGATCTCCTCAAGGAAGATGGTGCGATACCAGCGCGTCGAGCTGCCGATGCCGCCGAAGACGCCGATGATCACCGGCAGGATCAGGAACTTTGCCGCATCGAGGCCGCCGCTGTAGCCCGAGATCGGTGCCAGATGCCAGACCTTGGACACCAGCCACTGGCCACCGATGATGTAGAACAGGCCCGAGATCGACATCAACGCCACGCACAGCACCACGCCGGCGAAATCCAGCGTCGTGGCGCGGAAGAACACCAGCAGCAGGGCAAACGATATCGCCACGAAAAGGCCGAGGACGAAGGTCGGCACCGCGATGGCGAGGCTCGGCCCCATGCGCGTGGTGATTTCGCGCGCGATGTCGCGGCCATCGTCGGCGCGGCCGAAATCGCCGACGAACATGCGCACCGACTTGCCGAACAGGATGGTGTCGGTCAGCCTGGCGCCGCCCGCCGCCGCCGAATTCCACACCAGCGGCTTGTCGTAGCCGCGCTCGGCCTTCCATTTCTGGATCGCCTCGGGCGTCACGCGCTTGACCCCGAGTTGCATGCGCGCCATGTCGTCCGGCGTATTGACGACGAAGAACAGCGCGAAGGTGAGCAGGTTCACCCCGACCAGGATCGGGATCGCGTAGAGCAGGCGGCGAATTATGTAGGCGAGCATCAGGGAGTCGGTTTGTCGCGTCCCAGCAGCATAGCCAAAAAATCGCGGCGCATCGCGGGCGAAAAGTCGTGATGGCTGACGAATTCGGTCGCCGCCCCCGCGCCGCGCCATTCGAGGCCCCAGATCGGCGCGATCGCGGTGGGCTGCATGGCGTAGCGGGCGTCGCCGAGGAAGCCGGGCCGGCGCCCATCCAGCACCAGGAAGCCGTCGGAAAACACCCGGAAACGTTCGATGTCGCGCAGGCGCCGCGCGTCGCCCGCCGCCAGCCGCTGTGCGCCGACGGCATCGAGCAAGGCCGCCGATTCGCCGGCGTAGTGGCGCAGCCTGGCGCCTAGGTGGAAGGCATCGACCTGCACCCGCCCGTCGTGGACGTAAAGCGAGCGCCACAGCACCAGGTTGGCCATCGAGGGCTTGACCGACAACTGCGTCGCCTGATGCCCGCGCGACTGCGCCAGCGCCAGTGCGGCCGTTTCCGCGCGCTGTTGCTGAACGAAGCTGAAGGCGAAGTAAGCCAGACCGAGTGCCAGCCCCCAGCGGATCGCCTTCGAATCCGGCCGGCGCAGGAAGAGGAACAGCGGCACGGCCAGCAGCAGCGTGAATAAGGGATCGACCACGGCGATCAGGTTCCAGGCTTCCCGGCGTTGCGAGAACGGCAGCCAGAGGTGGGTGCCATAGCTGGTGCAGGCATCGAGCAGTGGATGGGCCAGGTAGGCGACCAGGCAGCACAGGTAGAGCAGGCCGAAACCCATGCGCCGCCGCAGCAGCGGCCACAGCAACACGGCCGCGAGCAGCGCGCCGGCCGGCACGAAGGC
>Ga0082335_1007354_pt1 | contig 13370 bp, 17 predicted proteins | sample Subgrocontami58m_FD_72375 | JGI IMG/M metagenome (GOLD analysis project Ga0082335, IMG submission 72375) | Subsurface groundwater microbial communities from S. Glens Falls, New York, USA - GMW37 contaminated, 5.8 m (SPADES assembly) (version 2) ...
CCATCCGTAATTAATTCCTTCTTCATATTCCAATATCTTGAAAGGATTGATGGGGATGTGGTGCATAGCAGCGTAATTGATGTCCCACGCAATCCTCTCGAAATGATTGAATGTTGAATAGTATGTGTGATGTTCCCACCCGTAGAATAACGTGTAGAGTTCAACGGGGTCATACCCGATTCGTTCGTGGTCATGTTGTTCAGGGGGTTTATCTATCACGACGTGTTTTTGGTTTCGATTAGGGATGTGGAGTAACAACAGACCATCTTTTTTTAGAACCCTTTTGATCTCCTGCATGGCTTTGGAATCATCCTTAAGGTGCTCGAACACATCAACGCAAATGACAGCATCAAATGTCTCATCCTCATAGGGGATGTCATAGACGGTTCCTCTCGGGGACATCAGGAGAGAGTCGTTATCAAACGCACAATAACTATATCCCTTCTTCTCGGCTAAATCTTTAAATTCCATATTACCAGAACCAACGTCCAGCAGGATACCACCCTCTTTACGGGGAAGGAATTTTTTCACATACGTCCAACGGATGTAAGAGCCAATGTAGGATGGTCTTTTGATTTCTTCCGTCATGCGAGATTAAACACCTCTTGGAACGTGTGGATGATCAATCGTGCAACACGATCGTTGTCAAATTGTTCTGCGAAATGACGTGAATCTTTGCTGAGTGCTTGTCTCTCGGATTCGTACTCCAATAGGTGGAGAATACATTCACGTAAACTCTCGGAATCTTTCATCGGCACCAGCAGGGCGGGAGACGAATGGAGCCAATACTTTACGGAAGCTGTATTAGTCGTGATGACGGGAACACCGCACGCCATCGCCTCAATAGAACTATAGGCTGCAAACTGCTCTTTCCATCCCGGGGTATCGTACGGAGCACTAACGAATATCTTGGCTTTCGCCATCACGGTGGGAACTTCTTCATACGGAACATCCGAAAGGAAAACAGTATCGGGATAAGCCTCTTTGATATATTGGATGCCCTTCTCGGGAACCATTCTTCCGAGGAATAACACATCAATTTCCTTTTTTTCTTGGGGGGCAAAACGTTCTATCTCTATCCCCACTTGAGGGATGATGTAACCCGTACCATGAAACTCTGCTGCTTCATCGTTTCCTGCAATGACAAGATCGCATAATTTTAAAAATTCTTTTTCTTTATCTGTTGGTCGCTTGATGTTCTCCCAACAAAATTGCACATATCGACAACCCAGTTGGTTAGCCCACTGAAGCGATACCTTTGGTTGGTTACATTGAATATCATTCTGCTGATAGATAACATCAGGAGCGAACTCTTTTATTTTTTGAAACGCAAGATCGGAAAAGCAGTAACGAGACATATCGCCAGCATTCTGTACTTCTTCACAAAAAATTTCAAAATTGTTTTCTTTTTTTGATTCATTGTGATGTTTCCCCCAGGTGGTCGGACAGAGCATCAGGACGTCCGCATATTGGCTTAATGCTTTGCCGAATGCTTGTTGACGTGGTGCGGCGTTGCTGTGTGAAATCAAACATATCTTCATCGTTCCCTCTTTATTCTTCTTCTGTTGGTTTCTTTCTATCTAACGTTTCGTGATTGAAAAATCCCATGAGGGATTCAACTTCTTCCCAAAAAGCAACATTCGCTACCCTCAGGGTTCCCCGTACAATATCGACGTTAGGATGACGCATAAAGTCATACGAGAATGCACCATTGTTTTCGTTCGTGATGATTTTACAACCACATAATTTTGCTTCCGCCGAAACTCTGCCAAATGGCTCCGTCATGCTTGGGAGGTGCAGAAAATATTCAAAGCGAGAATACAGGACGGGCAAATCTTCATTCCGTACGTATGGCATATAATCACAATTAGGGGCATCGAGGTGCTCACCACTGCCAACAAACGTAAAATGTAGTTCTGGATGTGACTTCACGTATTTCTCAATATTCTCCCGACCTTTGAATCCTTCAAGGCAATTTACCCCAACGACAGTTCCGGGTTTACGAACCTGCCCTTCAACCGGTTTCCATAATTCCGTATCCAAACAGGAAGGAACAAAAACCTTTTTGAAACTCTCGAGTTCGGGAAACGTCACGAGAAACGCTTCATGGTGAAGGGGACTTAACCAAACGTGTCCCTTCGCCCTCTTGTAAAGGTCCAGCCAGAAATCTTTATCGATGCCCTGAAGATCGCCCTTAATCATGGGATAATAGAGACGAAAATTATAAAAATTGAAATCTTTGTGATGGAAGACATACTTGTACTTATTTGTTGTCTCGAGAATGAAGTCTCGAGGGAAACTAGCGATGTTAGAGAAGATGACGAGATCAACATTTCCAATCGCACGATGACGATAATTTCCTGGCGTGATGATCTTAATCTTATGCCCTCGCTCAATTCCTTTCTGTGTCATGCCGTTGTCGTTGAACGCTGCACCACCTATAAAGCAGCTCTGGCAATGATCCGTCACGTATGCAATTCTCATTTAAGCATCACCATCTGTTTTACTCTTTCGAGGTCATGTTTCATCATGATGGAAACAAGCTCCTGAAATAGGATGCTTGGTTCCCACCCAAGTTTATCTTTCGCTTTGGAATAATCACCGATCAAAAGATCAACCTCTGCGGGACGCATAAATTTTGCATCTTGTTTAACATATTGTTCCCAATCATTTATCCCCGCTACCCTAAAGGCTTCTCGGACAAATTCTCCAATCGTGTGGGTTTCACCAGTTGCGATAACATAATCCTCGGGGGTTTCTTGCTGAAGCATCATCCACATGGCACGGACATAATCGGGGCTATACCCCCAATCTCTTTTACTCCAAAGGTTACCTAACACTAACTCCTTCGCAAGACCATACTTTATCTTCGCTACCCCATCCGTAATCTTTCGTGTCACAAATTCAAGACCACGACGTTCCCCTTCATGGTTAAATAGAATACCACTACAGGCAAAGAGACCGTAACTCTCTCGGTAAACCCTTGTTAATTCAAACGCAGCTATTTTTGATGCACCGTAGGGAGATCGACTCCTGAAAGGTGTATTTTCGTTCTGAGGAGTCTCTCTCACTTTACCAAACATTTCACTACTAGCCGCATTATAAAATTTAGCATCAGGACAAAATCTCCTCATTGCTTCGAGTAACCTCATAGTCCCCAATGCGTTAATGTCAAATGTTGAAAGTGGTGATTTCCAAGATTCGTGGACATGGCTCTGTGCACCCAAGTGATAAATTTCGTGTGGCTGTACTTCTTTCATTATTTGATCTAAACTTGCTTGATCCGTAAGATCACCATTAACAATTTTAATCTTATCAAGGACATGGTTTATTCTATCAAGATGTGGGGTACTCGATCGTCTAACCAACACATAAACTTCGTATCCTTTTTCTAAAAGGAAATCAATGAGATGAGACCCATCTTGTCCTGTTCCTCCTGTCGCCAAAGCAACTCTTCTTTCCATTCTAATCACCCCTCACCCAAATTATATGCCACCCATTATTTTTGAGGAAATCGTCTCTGATAAAATCCCTTGAAATAGACTCCTCTTGGGAATGCCAATAATTTCCGTCATATTCAAAATTTATTTTAAATCGGGGGATAGCAATATCGAGGTAATAATGTCCTCTCACCTTTTTATTAACTTTATAATTCAAAAGAACAACTTCCTGGGGAAAGACTTTTTGAATTTGATTAAACATATATTTCTGTGGTTTAGACGGTGATTTTGCATATCTTCCGGGGTTATCTGTCAAATTAAGTAATCTTATCCTATTGGAATTACCATTCCAATGATTAGCCGCTCCAATCTTTTGTTTTGTCTCAAAAGAATATTTCTTGCCTTTCTGACCTAAACTGACCTTCTTTCTAAAATCTTCTTGTTTATTCCTCAATACAACGTCGGGTCTTTTAACTCCTACATTTGTTTTATGTCCCCTAACGAACGTACCTTCATTCCTCAAAGAATGAACATTACAATCACAACCTTCTTTATGTTTAAATTGAACTCTTTTGGTGATATTTACTTTGCCCGCACAATTTCTACTACAAAACTGTCGTTTAGTAAAGTGGGAAAGAGGTTCTCCCCTATTGGTCTTCCATATCTCCCTTACAAAATCTTTATGACATAATTGACAGATTTTATGTTCGACCATCTAAATCTTCCTCCTTAATCGTTCTTCCACTACCCAACTATAGACATCTTTGGTCGGAGACCAACCGAGAGCTTTCATTTTGGTGTTATCTCCCACCCATCGGGATGCTTCATAATTGGGCAATTCTTCTATCCCAACAGAATGAGATATTTTCCGAGCAACGTCAACTAATTTTTCTTCTTTCCCAGAACAAATATTGTAAACATCAAAACCTTTTTCTCTCGAGAGACGCAGAAGGGCATGACAGACATCCCAGACGTACGTGAAGTCTCGGGTCGTTTGGCTTCCATAAATGACAATCGGTTCTCCTGCTTTCTTTTTCTTGAACCAAAGGGGTAACACCTGAATGGGGTCATGTAATTCTTCAAATGGTCCAAAGACATTGGAAAATCTCGCCACCATAATGTCTAATCCGTAAAGATGATGATACAGTTTCAACATTTCTTCTATCATTGATTTAGACGCTGAATAAGGGGTATCGTACTGGAGGGGCATATCTTCCTTCCAGGGGGCAGGCTGTTGACCATAGACGGAAAAGCTGGAGGCATGGATAAGTTTCTTGTTATGTTTGCGACATAATTCCGCAACCGTCAGGGTAGCGTTGAAATTATTACGAATTATCCTCTCGGGAGATTTAACACTGAGACGATGTGCCGGGATGGCGGCAAGGTTATAGACTATATCTGCCCATTCGACAAGATCAGAAATTTCACTGCGATCAAGTTCCTCACAGAGGTCAAGAGGTTTATCGCCTCGCTTGTCAATTCCCTTCACGATCCAACCAATTCTTTCGGCTTCGATCTGAAGATTTTTTCCAATGAACCCTCCATTTCCAGTGATAAGTATTTTTTTCTGCATTTTATTCATCCATCTTGATCGTCCCTTTAAAATAAGGACACATCTTTCCTTCCTGAATCATCCTCTTAATATCAAATCCTTCTTTCTTTGGGATGGGACACACGAGACAATCATTGACAATCAAATCTCGAGCAATTATCCCCGCTTTTGTCCGTTGGATGACTTCGTTGTCACATCGGGCATACGTCGTGGGGGAACCAAAATGTTGTTTGCATTTCAAACAACTATATATCCGATTGTAGTTGTAAAGTTTCCCCGTAAACTGCACATCCAAACTTCCACATCCTTCGGCGGGACAACCTTTCTTTCCTACTTCCCCATACGACAATACTTTTTCTTTCTTGGCGTCTTGGGTATTTTTCGAGGTATTGATATTAAATTCTCTCATCCAAACACCGTTATTTTTTCTGATCTTTTTCGCAATTCTTCACCTGGGGGAGAGGGATTAAAACCTGCTCGACCAATTTCTTCCTCCACTTTTTGAAGTGTTGGAATCCATTTCTCCTCTATAATCTTTCCCCAATCAAATTTTTGAGCAAATTCTACGCACGCATCTCGATATTTAGTGCTACCCTTGCGATAAATCAATTCAATCTTATTAGCAATTTCTTCAGGATCGGGATGAGCCTTTCGGGCAAGAGATTGATCATACCCTAAAAATAATGGTTGAACTAAATAACCAGTCTTACCATCCTCGACCGTTTGTTTCATGGAACTAAAGTTCGTCGCTATCGAGGGAGTGCCACACGCAGCAGATTCGCAAAACATCATCCCGAAACCTTCGCCGTAACTTGCCTGAAGGAAAATATCACTTGCATTATATGTTTTACACATCTCTTCATCCGATATTCCTTTCACGTATGCGTAGGTATCAACCGCACGTGTTATTTCACGCAATCCAAATTCATCAAGCAATCCCGGGATATTAAAATCTTGGGGATTGGATAACCGCATACTGGTCTGGATGTAAACCCCTATCTTGACGTGAGGATTTCGTTCTCGGAAAATCTTAATTGCTTCAAGATTCTCTGCCCATCGTTTCCTCCACGATTTTATGTCACCCATCAACGTGATGACAAATGTGTCTTCCGTGAAACCTAATTTTAACTTCAATTTATTTTTTTCTTCGACGGTCTTCCACAAGGGCTTATAGATATTGAGATCAACCCCCGGGGGAATGTGTGGAAGAGTCTTCTCGGGAAAATATTTTTTTAGACAATCCTCACTATGTTGACTCATGGGAATAATCTTAAAAGCATCACGGAGAATTTCTTTATAGCGAGGATTAAGATCGTGTGCATCAATCGGCACATACGGAACCCACGGCATTCGATTATTTTTTAATTCTTGATGAAGTTTTCCCCACGCCCAAACGTCAAAGATGGAGATGAGACATTCAGCTCCAAAATCTCGGAGATGATTTGGCACCATTGATTCTTCAAAACCGCCTTCCCCAGGTCCATAAAATGTAATGCCTTTCCAGAAGTTTTCTAACTTATATCCCCCCTGGAGACCATAATTGGCAATGAAACAGAGGGGGAATTTTTCATTAATCGGTGGGACAATATTCTTGACAATCTGTCCGTAACCACATAACGCCCATGGGACATTTGAGAGAAAAGAAATCTTCATTTACCATCACCGTTTACCTTTTTGATGACGTGCGTAACGGCGTCGTGAAAATAAACGTGTGCGGAAGTTCCTTTCTGTAACTCTACCTTTATGTTGGTCAGAACCTGATAATCAACATCCGTCACCTTTACCGTCCGCATGGTAGGAACGTAACGGTCGTTACTTATAAACTTTTAGAATGTCCAAAATATAGAAAAAAAAAAGAAATGAAAAAAAAGCCAAATGGCTTATAGACTTCCACCGCCACCAAAGGCGATGAACGATACGTCAACAGTACCAGCGTGCGTCGCAACACCAGAACCAGTTCCCATATCGAATAATGTACAGGTAATGTAACCGTTGCTTGACCCTACTGCTTCAACTTGGACAGCAGTTCCGTAAACGGAGTTGATAACTTGTACGACTGGTGCAAGAACGTTTCTCAGAACGTTTGAACCCGCAGTTTGTAATTGAACTGCGAAACTTCCTCCTTCAACAATCGATGCGGCTGTACCGACCGCTACAATTAATCCCCGTCCGCCGTGTGGTGAGGGTAAATGTCCGAAACCTAGTGTTTGTGCCATATCTATTCCTCCTTATTGTCTGTTATTTAATTAGTTTTTAAAGCTTTACTACTTCCCACGAATGGGTAATAGATTCGTTAGTCGCACCAATAGAACCGCCTACATTATAGACGTTAAATGTTCCTCGGATGACATGAATTGGATTTTTCCAATTCCCCTGAACGATTTTTTCTTTTGATTCCATCTCGACAGAAGTCCCGACGGTAAAACGATCAAATGTTCCACCACGATCCACGAGAGCCAACGTTGCGGATGCTTTTGCAGAACTGAAGAGATGAAAATACGTTAGTAATCCTACTTGTCCTTGTGTTGGGATGTAGGATGAACGAACGGTATTGACACTTGCGGTCGTGTTGGTGGTTGATTTCTTAATCGTCACGGTTGGAACCCTATCGGGAACCTCTTGACCACTGTGATGAACCGTTAGAAGATTTTTTGCGTATTCAAAGTCTGTCATGATTAGCACCTCAATCCGCCGACGGTAATGTGCCGGTATGGCTTCGCACCTTGTCGGAGTTTTTCTTTCATTTCCCTATCTAGTTCGTACAACTCATATTTAAAACCTATTGTTCTCAACTGAGGTGTAATGGTTTCGGATGAAGCATCGTTGGTTGCATCAACAGCAGGGAAGTAATCCGTTACGGTCCAAATTTGGAAATCTTTATTTGGGGCATGGAACGGGCTGATGGTTGGATGTAAGAAACCGATACTCTTGGTTACGTCCGTACCGAAGCGATTAGTTCCCGTCGGAATTTTGAGATAATATCTCATGTTGTATTGAACCCCGATCATAACTTGAAACAAGTGACGACGTGGTTTGTCGTCGGGATCAAGTTGTGTGATATTTTGAAATCCCGCAGTTGCGTTCGCCGCTACAGCACTAAAGACAGCAGTCGTTTCTTGACCGGTATCATATTGGAATGGTTCTACATCTCCAATGCGATAGAAATCATCATAAACATTTATGTACACATAATGACCCGGTAAAAGGTCTTGGTTTGTTGGTTTACAGTCGGACATCTCTTTCTCCCTCCGGTTGAATTTTATTTATATTTTTGAAAAAAAAAGAAAAAAAAAAGAAAAGACAATCTCGTCTTATGTGGCAGTTTGGTTAATCAAGTAACTTCGTTTAGCTACATTGTAACCAAGTAATCCTAGTCGCTCAGTTTGAGCAACACGACCTACTGCTTGAATACGGATTGCGTTGCTTGGTCTTACTGCGAATGGTTTAGTGAACCAGCCAGAAGCTAATTGTGCATTTGCGTACAATGCTTCGATGTTCATGATTGGTAAATCTTTACCATTTGCGGTAGGTTGAAGTTCTGTCGTGGAAGGATCAGCACTTGCGTTGAAGATTCCAGTTGGAACAACAAAGTTATCCGTTCCGAGCGTGGTGTTGATCCAGTTAGCAAAAGCTGTCGTAACAGTCATTTGCCACATTCGGACATCAATACCGACGTGACGTGGGCGAATAAATTGCACACCAAATCCGCTATCTGGGTATTCCCCTTCATATCGAAGAGGGGAAAATTCCTGTGCCGCAGAGGCGATAACTGCACGAAGCAATTTATCAATTTCTGCATCAGGGCGTTCATCTGTTACTTGTAGTAATGGCATTTTTCATCCCTCCTTACATAAGAGCGACAGGTTGTCCCGCCGTCTCTGATAATCGTTGACCTACAACACGTTGTGCCATAGCACGTTGACCACAACCAGTTGCCATAACACGAGATAAAGCTCCCATGTTATCAACAAAACCAGCTCCTAGTTTCGTCTTACGCAATGGTCTTCCGTTATATTGTTTATCAGCATCTTCTGCCATAACGTCACCAATCCAATCGGTTAATCCGTTAGCGAGCAAATATGCTCCCGCAGAACCTACTCCTACTGCTACATTTCCTTTAATGGCTCTTCCACCATAAAGGCTTAACGCTACCGCAGCCCCACCGAATAACATATCGTATAAATATGCTTTCTTCCAAACAGGAATATCTTTTGGAGCGGTTTTAGCTGCACCACCCGTAACTGTACGATCTTCTTTCGTCAGTGCTTCTGAGATTAAGTTGCTACCATATTTGGAAGCAGCCGCACCAGCACCAGCACCAAGTACCATCGCACCAGCTTTCATTAAATCTTGCCGACTTACCATAGTATTCACCACCGTTAAACTTTTTTTTATTGAACTATAGAGGTGAGATAATGTATTTAAATAGTGCGGTGAGGGGGGGAGGTCATTTAAATATCTTACAAGAACTAATTTTTACTCTTCTTCATCAAATTTTCTATAATTTCCCTCTCGGAAGGCGAGATGGCTTTCTGCAATACCCTTTCCATCTTGGGTTGCGAATTTATCTTTTTCAGTGTATAATATAACAGGAGATCATTCTTAAATTCCTCTCGATTAACCGTCTTTTGAAAATCCAATATCTTACGCATCTGTTGATATTTCTCTTTATTTTTCCCATCCGTGACCTCCATGATTGATAGAACCTCACGGATTTTCTTTTCTTTCTCGAAATCCATCAGAGATACGACCTCTTGAGAGTTTCGATCGTGTCCTTCAACCATTTGGTGCCGTTCGGATGACTGAGCAGGAGATTATATGCCCCGGGGTTTGCTTCCGAGAACGCATTGAGAATTTTATTGAACGTTATGCCCTCAATATCGATGCGAAACATCTTGATGACCTGATGTACCACCTCTTTTGGAGGCATTTTATCTCCGAAATATTCAAATAACGAAATATTCTTATCCAACATTATTTTAAATAAGGGGAGTTGGATATTTTTGATCTTCTGTTTGAAGAGGTACTCGACTAAATCCATCGTCTTATCCTACGTACCCAGGGAGTTCGATTGAATTATCGTCAGGGATTAACTTCCCCCTTTTTACCCGAGGAGAAAAATCAGGATTAGTTGCCGGGACGGCAGGAAGAGATTCTTCCTCTCCTGTTTCTTCCGTATTTTGCTCATCGTCTTCTTCTTCCATTTGGGCAGATTGATTCATAACGGTTGCGGGATAATGATGTACACCTGAACGAGCCATAGGGGATGGAGGTGCTACATTTGTCCTGCGATGGATTGCCATCATCTGTTCTTCCGTTAGACCATTGGTTCTCTCGTCAGGAACTCTCTGGAATCTTTCGGTTCCAAACTTGTTATTAGCCGCTTGCTGCGAATTTGATTTCGCTTCAATAAATTTTGATAGAACGGGTCCAACCGCTTCCCCAATACTGTTGATGTAATCTATTGGACTCGGTTTCTGTTCACCTGGAGATATTTGGGCACCTAATTCTTTTATAACTTTTATCTGTTCGGCAATCCGATTGAAATCCAGCTCATTACTATTTCCCGACTGTACTTGCTTTGCTAATTGATCCATCTTTTGATCCAGAATCATCTTATACTGTTCGTCTTTAATCTTTTGAATTTCTGTCTGGGATTTATACATATTGGACTCCCGATCTTTGAGAAATTCTAATATTTCTTTTGTTTGGTTGCCTTTGTCGCCATTATCCAGCATCGTCTTAAACATCTCGATATTTTGTTTGAATGAATCGTTTGGATTTTGTGGCTGAGGATTCATCAGCTTCGCCATCTCCATTATCTCCTTAAAATTGCTGAAGCTATTATTTTGTTGAGGTGGTTGCTGATTGCTCTGCATAATTTTCATCAGTTCAACCATCTGGGCAACATCCATCCCGTTGCTCTTTTGATTATTGTTTCCATCAAACATCATCTTCATCATCATTATTTCGCCGAAATCCATCTTTTTTCCTCCTTTATTTCCCGCCTTTGCATTAATTTTTGTTTTTAATAATTCTATCTCGGCTTCTTCTAATTCTCGCCGATTTAATTCTGCTAACATCTCGGAAACAGATTGTTGTTTTCCCTGCTGAAATCCAAATCCCATATTGCCCCCCGTGCCACCACCTATATCACCTTTCATCAAAGAGAACGTTAGGCGTAAAGCCTTCCTGTTTAAATCCGTGAAATCTTTAGCGAAACCATTATTGATCAAAAGTTCTGCCATGTGGGTTTCTTCACCACTAAATTTTGCACTCCTGACGCCCAAAATACTTTTTTGTTTTAATGGTCCACCATCAAGAGGATCGAGAAGATCATCCGATTCAATAATATCTCCATCCTTTGGAGGACGAGGCGGAACGGTTGTTTTCTTCTTTGCAGGAGATTCTGGTTTATCTTCAGTATTTCTGTGTGTACTAGGAAGCGACGGAGTAGGAATCACTTCTTCTTGTATCTTTTCAAAATTCTTCTCTAGTTCTGCGGGAGTGTTGGTAAGAGAATTTCTCTTTGGTCTTCCTCCACTGATGGGATTATTGGGAAATAGTTTAGAAAATTCTTCAAAATGTTCTTTCCTTAAATGGTGATACCATAATATCTTAAGATTAAAATTTTTCCCACAAACCATACAGGGAAATTCTTTTGGTGCTTTTTGGATAACTACCTTACTTTGTTCTTTATCCTGACTCTCCGAAACCTCTTCACTATCTTTTTCCATCTTTCTATCATTCTCCTCTTCCATTTGGCTCCGTAATCTCCTAGGGGGTTAGGGGATACGTCCCCTTCAGGTGTTGCTGGGATATTTAATCTTTTGTGTGATAAAGTCGAGGTTAGGCAAGATTTAAATAAATTACTAAATAACCTATCTGCATGACTTGCTACATAATTGAATTGCCATCCAAGATGGATCAGAATGATTTGCTTAAAATGGGTGTTTCACCCCGAACCCTTTTTTCCTGTGTTAACTGTTTTACCGCCGATCTTTCAGAATGGCAGATGCAAAGCCTCCTCCAAAGCGGTGCCATCCTGACGGAAGATTCAGAATGTAGCTTATTATGATTGAACTCCCAGAAATCGCCCAGAAGACTAACGCTGTTGGTCTCCATTCCCTTGGACTTACGGGAAGAGGCATCAAGGTCGCCATCCTGGACAGTGGCATCGATGTAGATCATCCTTTCTTTGATGGCATCGAAATCGAATCTTATAACTTGACGGAAGAATCTTTATTGGATGAATACCAGCACGGAACGCACGTCGCCTCCATCCTGAGTTTTCTTGCTCCTGGATGCAGCCTCCTGAACATCAAAGTTTTGAATCGTGATGGAAAATCAAACATCAGCACCATCATGCGGGGGATTGAACTTGCCCACCAGCATGGAGCCGACATCATCAACATTAGTGTGGGCGAACCTATATATCGCTGTCCTGATGACCACCCTTTAAGTAAAGTTATTGACTTCGTGACGGCTAACGGTGTCATGATCGTCAGCAGTGCGGGAAATGGTGGACCAAAGAAATCACCCTTTATCCCAGGGGCTTGCCAAAACTCCGTGGCGGTCGGATCGATGAATGAATTAATGCGTACAAATAAATTTTCTTCTCGGGGTGATGTATGTAAGAGGATATATCCCGACTGTGTAGCGTTCGGAGATGATGTTTATGCCGCACTTCCAAAAGAACAATTTGGTCCCCTCAGTGGCAGCAGCCAGGCAACACCACAAGTGACGGCTCTATTGGCTCTCGTGAAGGAACATTTTGGCACTTCATTTTCAAAAGAACAGATTGACTTCTTCTTTTCTCAAAGTTGTTCTTGGATTGAGAATCCAGAAAAAAATAATTTATCCGGTTGGGGAGCGATCGATATGCTCAAATTTTTCCGAGCCGTCCAGGTACATTTTGAACAGTTCTAAGCTTTTTCAATCGTTTTGTATAAGAACGCACCCGCAAAGGTAGCCACGACCGCAATCGTGATGCCCAACACCATGCTGGATTTTGTAATCTTTTTTTCAGCATATTGATTACTTAGATAAACCGCCGCAATCCCGGATGCTACTCCTGTTGCGATTCCGAATGCCGTGATGGCGGTAGTGGAGGAAATGGTTTCTTCTGCCATCCTGAAGTTTTATCATCTAAATTATATAAATATTGAGGTAAAGGTCTTGATTCCATGGGTGGTTGTCGCAATATTTAAATAATTCTCAACGTTCAACCATCTATGCCTATCCTGGAAGTTGACAACAAGAAGCAACCGAACGGTACTGTTGTGGCGGAATGGACAAGTGGTAAGCTGAAAGTTAAGCTGGTGAGTGGTAGATAATTATGGTTTCAGACGTTTTCAAAATATTGGCTTCCCGACACG
>Ga0082335_1007356_pt1 | contig 13366 bp, 12 predicted proteins | sample Subgrocontami58m_FD_72375 | JGI IMG/M metagenome (GOLD analysis project Ga0082335, IMG submission 72375) | Subsurface groundwater microbial communities from S. Glens Falls, New York, USA - GMW37 contaminated, 5.8 m (SPADES assembly) (version 2) ...
TCCAGCCATAACGCATGCTGTTCTGAGCCATTTCCAAACCTGATGTTGCAACTCCTCCTGCATTTGCTGCTTTGCCAGGACCATAAAGAATTTTTGCAGCAACAAATTGATCTATTGCTTCTATTGAAGACGGCATATTTGCACCTTCACTAACAACATAAACACCGTTCTTTAAAAGATTAGCAGCATCTTTAGCATTTACTTCATTCTGTGTTGCTGATGGAAATGCACAATCAGCTTTATGATTCCATAACGGATTATGATCTGCGTTAGCATCTATTTGTGTATAGACAGAACCTTTGAATTTGTCTGCATAATCTTTCATTCTTCCGCGGCGGACATTTTTTAGATCCATAACGAAATGTAATTTCTCAGTTGTAATTCCAGATTCATCATAAATATATCCGTTTGAATCAGATAATGTTAAAACTTTACCACCTAACTGTAAAATCTTTTCTACAGTATATTGAGCAACATTACCGCTGCCGGAAACCAAACATTTCTTTCCTTCTAAAGTTTGTTTTCTTGTACTTAACATTTCTGCAGCAAAATAAACTGAGCCGTAGCCGGTTGCTTCAGGACGAATTAGTGAACCGCCCCAATTCAAACCTTTACCGGTTAATACTCCGGTAAATTCATTGCGAAGTCTTTTGTATTGACCGAATAAGAAACCAATCTCGCGTCCGCCAACTCCGATATCACCGGCTGGTACGTCAGTATTAGCTCCAATGTGTCTGAACAATTCACTCATAAAACTTTGGCAGAAACGCATTACTTCGCCGTCACTTTTACCTTTAGGATCGAAATCGGAACCGCCTTTACCGCCACCCATTGGTAAAGTGGTTAAACTGTTTTTGAACACTTGTTCAAACGCTAAAAATTTTAGAATACCAAGATTAACAGATGGGTGAAAACGCAATCCTCCTTTATAAGGACCTATTGCACTATTCATTTGAATTCTGAAACCGCGATTGATTTGAACTTCACCTTGATCATCAACCCAGGGAACTCTAAACATAAAAACCCGTTCAGGTTCAATAAGTCTTTCAAGAATTTTTTCTTTACGGTATGCCGGATGTTTTTCTAAAACCAAAGCTAATGAAGAAGCAACTTCGAATACTGCTTGATGAAATTCAGGTTCACTTGGATTCTTGGCTTTCACTTGAGCCATCAAATTCTTAACAAATTCTGACATGGTTTCCTCGAATGTTATTTGTGATTAGTTGAGTTAAAAAAAGAATGGAGTTAAAAAAAATGTTTTTGTAGGAATTATATTGATGTCTTTTCGAAATAGATGATTTCGATAATATGAATAACTGAACAAGAAATTTATTTTTGAAGAAGTAACAAAATACCATAACAGGATAATTGGCTTCTATTTTCTCAAAGCAAATTAAACTCATTATAAAATTTGTGCAAGAGAAAAAAGATTATTTTAAAAATAAATCCTTAAAAAATGTTAATTAATATGTTGAAATGAAATAAAAGGTAAGTCTTACTATTATTTACGGGGGATTTATCTAAGACGATTTACGCTTTAGTTTATCCCAATCGGTTATTTTTATTATTGTGGCTTCTTTTTTACCGGAATTTGAATATGAATCACTCATATACCACCAGCTTAAGGGAATTTTAATTGAGTAACTCTTAAAATTTTCTTCGGTTGTTTTCATATTTATAGGAATTGTTTTATTAAGTAAACGAAATTCTGCGATTGAGGATGAAAAAAATTTACTTATGAGCTTGATCCTTGGAACAATTGCATCAGAATTTCTTGCTAATAGAATTAATGATATTGTAGTTAGAAAAATATTAAGATCTAACCTGAATGAAATATTTTCTTCATAAAAAATATCCAGCCCGATCAAATTTTCTACACCCTGTGTTCGATCTCCGATTACTTGCCAAATCCCCGAGATACCAGACTTGACAGAAACACTTTCTCTTAATTTGTAATAATCTGGAAATTCATTTTTTAATATTTCTAAATCTTGAATCATTAGTGGTCGTGGCCCAATAAAACTCATTTGCCCAATTAATACATTATAAATTTGAGGTAGTTCATCAAGACCGGTTTTTCTTAACCACTTTTCAAATCCGTTTAATTTAACAGCTAGATTTGGTAAAAGAAAAATGTCTTGTGGATTATGATGCTGTTCAGGTTTAACTTCTTTGGAACTGATTGTTCTGAATTTGATAATAGTAAATCGAAACTTACTTTGTGTTAATCCCCTTGTCTGTAAAAAAAGTGGATTCTCTTTTAATGAAATAAATAAGATTATGCAAATTACCAGTTGAAATGGAAATGTTAATATTATGAGTATGACAGCAAAGAGTATATCTAAAATTCTTTTTATAGTTCTATAATTCAACATATATATTATTGAGTTAGAAAAAATTTATTCACACTATTTTAGAATAGCAATGTCCATAATAAATAATCCAGAATTAGTATAAGTGCGGAGCTGAGAACAAATGCACGGATTGTGGAAGAACCGACACCTTCAGCTCCTCCTTCAGTTCTAAATCCAATATGACAGCCTGACAATGCTGTAACTCCGCCGAACATCATTCCTTTTATTAATCCGAAACTAAAATCACTAAACATAAAATAACGTTTAACAGAAAGGAAAAATACATTGAATGAAACCCCAAGAAAATAATTTGAAATCAAAAATGCGCCGGCAATTGAAACAATATCGGCTAAAATTACTAATACAGGCAACATTAATATTGAAGCTAATACTCTTGGAGTTGCAAGAAATGCAACGGGATTAATTCCCATTGTTTCAAGAGCATCAATTTGTTCGGTTACTTTCATTGAACCAAGTTCAGCAGCGATCGAAGCACCGATTCTTCCAGCCAAAACAATTGCAGTTAATACCGGACCTAACTCCGTAATAATTGATCTGCTTGTAGCAGCACCTAGAAAAGATAAAGGGGCTAATCCTTTTAATTGATATGCCGCCTGCCAAGCTGCAACGCCTCCGGTAAATACAGCAATTATAAAAACCAAAGGAATGGAGTTGACGCCAATGTGTTCTAACTGGTAAAAGAAATTTCGCCGATTTTTAAGAAGGTTAGGAATTGATTTTATAATTTCAATAAAAAGCTGAACGAATTGTCCAAACTCTTGGAAAAAGTTTAATGTCTTTCTGCCTACATTTTGAACAATTGTTGTTATCATAAGACTAAATATAATTTCGATACAAAACTAAGAAAGTTGAATGAATTTTAAATCAAAAAGTTAACAAACATCGTATATGAATATTCATGTTTTACTTTTAATAATTATTTAGAAAACAGAACTAAGATAGTAAACTTTTAACATTGGCAATTACTTTTATTTTTATATATTTTTTACTTCAGAAAGTCAGTAACACCTATCTGTGTGAGACTTATTGGAGTACTACTAGATAATTATTTCCATTCCATAAAAGAAGAATGGTGAAGCTATGAATGAATTCAATATCGAAATTCTTGAAAGAGAAACTAAAGTTAAATTACCAGAGAATTTAGTGTTTGGTAAAATTTATGCGGACCATATGTTTGAGGTTGATTACGATCCTGAACTTGGAGGATGGCATAATCCAACAATTAAAAAATTTGAAAATCTCGAAATTAGTCCAGCTGCTATGGTTTTTCATTACGGTCAATCAATTTTTGAAGGCCTTAAAGCATACAAACAATTTGATGGAAGAATCGCCCTGTTCCGTCCGGGAAAAAACGTTGAACGCTTAAATCGTTCTGCAAAACGAATGTGTATGCCAGAAATTGATCCCGAACTTGTTCTTCAGGCCATGCTTGAATTAGTTCGAATTGATAAGGATTGGATTCCGGCAAAACCGGGACATTCACTTTACATTCGACCTGTGATGTTTGCTTCAGAACCTCTTCTCGGAGTTCGTACTTCAGAAAATTTCAAATTTATTATTATGCTTAGCCCTGTTGGACCATATTATCCTGAAGGATTTAGACCTGTTCCAATTTTAGCTACCGACAAATATGTACGAGCAGTTCGCAAAGGAATTGGCGAAGCAAAAACAGCAGGTAATTACGCAGCAAGTTTGATGGGTCAACAGGAAGCAAAAAAAGAAGGCTATTCACAAGTTCTTTGGCTAGATGGAATTGAACAAAAATATATTGAAGAAGTTGGTGCGATGAATATTTTTATTCAATTTAAGAATGAAGTTGCTACACCAATGTTAACGGGATCAATACTGCCCGGAATAACTAGAATGTCTGTACTTCAAATTCTTAAAGATTGGAAATACAATGTAACCGAAAGAATGATTAGCATGGAAGAAATTATAAATGCTTATAAAAAAGGTGAATTGATTGAGATATTTGGAACCGGAACCGCTGCAATAATTTCTTCGGTTAGTAAATTGAAATACAAAGAATCCTTATTGCAATTTAACGATAAAGAAGCCGGTGAGCTAGGTACAAAATTGTATAATGAATTATCCGATATTTATTACGGAAAAACAGAAGACCGTCACGGTTGGATGACTTATATAGACTAATTCCGGAGTAATTTTTTTGATTAAGAAAATATTTTTTTTATTAGCGGTCGTATTTTTTTTAACTGCGACCGTTTTTTATTCTAAGAATAATCCCAGACCAAAAAACATCATCTTATTAATTGGTGATGGAATGGGACTAGGTCAAGTTTCCACTTCAGCTCTCTTTTCAAAAGTTGATCAATTTAAAAAATTCTATACAATCGGACTTGTTAACACTTGCTCAGCAGATAATTTAATAACAGATTCAGCTGCAGGTGCGACTGCCTATGCTACAGGTTATAGAACAAACAATGCCGTAGTAAGTCAAGATCCGCAAGGAAATTATCTTCAAACAATTTTGGAGATAGCTGAAAATAAAAAGATGAGCACCGGTTTGGTTGTAACTAGTTCAATAACAAATGCAACACCTGCTTGTTTTTATTCTCACGTAAAACATAGAAATATGGAATTTGATATTGCAGAACAATTCGTTCACAGTGGAATTGATTTTGTTATTGGCGGTGGAGCCGATTTTTTTGTCCCTCTGGATTTCGGTGGTAAACGTGAAGATCACAAAAACTTTTTAGACACTCTTTCTTCATATGGATATAAAGTCTACCAAGATTTTTCTGAGATGAATGAATCTAGCGTAACAAAAAAAGTTACCGCTATTCTGGGACATAATGGCATAGCTAAAGCAAGTGATCGAAATTATTCTCTCGGTGATATGACAAAGAAGGCAATCTCTCATCTAAATAAAAATAAAAACGGTTTCTTTTTGATGATTGAAGGATCTCAAATTGATTGGGCTGGTCATAATAATGATGAAGAATATTTACTTCAAGAGATGGATGATTTTAATAAAGCAATTGAAACAGCACTCGAGTTTGCTAAAAAAGATGGGAATACTTTAGTTGTAATCACTGCAGATCATGAGACCGGCGGAATGTCAATTACATCTGGTAACTTAAAAGAAAATAAAATTAATCTAGGTTGGTTAACAAAAAAACATACAGCCAATTTAGTGGGTGTTTTTAGTTATGGAATTGGCGCAGAAAATTTTAATGGAATACAGAATAATTTTATAATTGGTAGAAAATTGATCAATTATATAGAACCTAAAAAGAGCTGGAAATAGACCTTCAGAAATAAAAATAACCCCATCTAAAAATTTCCTTGACAAGTGTCCATATGTTCACTATATTTTAGTGAACAAAGGAACACTATTATGAAAAATGAGCTTACAGACCGGCAACAAGAAATTCTTGATTTCATTCAAGAGTATATAAGTATCAAGGGATTCCCCCCAACCTTCAGGGAAATCGCAAAACATTTTAATTTAGCGAGCACATTCGGGGTTAAGCGTCACATTGATGCTCTTGTTAAAAAGGGATTTCTTTCTAATGAAAGCAAAACCAGCAGAACTCTTTCTTTATTAGGCGATGTGTATAATAAGCCAAAGCAAGCTTTAGATAATGTAATTGGAATTCCGATTGTCGGACGCGTTGCAGCCGGACAGCCAATTCTTGCGGAGGAAAATATTGAAGGAAATTTATTATTGGATGTTTCTATGGTTAAATCAAAAACAGAGTGTTTTGGTTTAAAAGTCCGCGGTGATAGTATGATCAATGCCGGAATATTTGAAGGAGATCTTGTAATTGTTTCCCCTCAACAAAATGCTATTAATGGTGATATTGTAGTTGCGTTACTTCATGATGAAGCAACAATGAAACGATTCATTATAAATGAAAATATAATTTACCTGATGCCGGAAAATGAAAAGTACCAGCCGATAGAAGTTAATCAGCGCGAAGATTTTTCCATCGTTGGTAAAGTAATTGGCGTCTTCAGAACTTATAATTGATTTGAACGGAGGATAAAATGAAATCATTCTTATTCATGAGAGCAATTGTAAACCGAAATAGAGTAAAATTTTTATACAATTTTCAAGAGGTTATTCTGGAACCTTATTATATCAGCAGAAATAAAACTGGTAAGAAAGTTTTGTACGGTAAAATTGGTAATTCAAATGAGATTAAAATATTCGAGTACGATAAGATGTGTAATATCAAAGTATTTGTTTATGAGAAATTTTCTCCGGTTATACCAATAATTCCAAGTTTAAATTAAAATAATATGTTACCTAAATTAAAAAGAGAAAAAGTTGATTACCTGATTGACCACTTGTGGCAACACGGTTATTTAACACTGAGCCGAAAGTTCGGCAAGTATTTACCCGCACCACCTTTGATCGGTGACTACGAAGTTGATGCTGTAGCAAAATATAAAAAGAAAATTGCTATAGGATTAACTGTATCTGAAGAAGAATTGAATGAACATTCTTTTTTAAGCAAATTGGATTTTCTTGCAAACTATAATGCACGTTTCCCACAAAACAAAATCACTTTATTCCTTGGTGTTCCCAACAATTCCATAGTTAAGGCATCTCTATTAATCTCATCACTCAACGAAGAAACTCAAAAACATATAAAGATTGTTACTCTTCCTGAAACAAAAGCAGATTAAACATTATTTACTATTGATCTATTCATCTTGACATTTACCATCATGCGAACTATTTTTTCGGGCTCAAATTCGAGGGTGAAAAGTTAAGTTGGCAATAAAACTTAGCACGACCGACAAGAAGTTAATCGAAGAAGTTAAAGCAAAAGGCAATATTCCTCAGCACATCGCAATAATAATGGATGGCAATGGCAGATGGGCTAAGAAACGCAGCCTTCCACGCGTTGCCGGACATAAAAGAGGTGTTGATTCTGTACGTGAAACTGTTGAAACTTGTGTAGGACTTGGTGTTAAAACTCTTACTCTTTATACCTTTTCTACTGAAAATTGGAAAAGACCGGAAGATGAAGTTTCTACTTTAATGCGTCTGATTGTAAAAAGTCTTCAAAATGAAACTGATGAACTCAACACAAATAACATTAGATTAACAACAATTGGCGATACTAAATCATTACCTACAATTGTTCAAAAAGAATTACAGGCTGCTTTAGACAAAACTGCAGGTAATTCAAAAATGACATTAAATCTTGCTTTGAGTTACAGCGGAAGATGGGAACTTGTTGAAGCAGTAAAACATATAACCGATGCAGTGATTGAAGGTAAATTAAAAACTGAAGAGATAAATGAAAGTTTAATCTCTCAAAATTTAACTACCTCCGGAATGCAAGACCCGGATTTATTAATCAGAAGTGGTGGTGAATTTAGAATAAGCAATTTCCTTTTGTGGCAAATAGCTTATTCAGAAATTTTTGTGTCGGAAATTTTATGGCCAGAGTTTAGATGTAAACATTTATTAGAAGCTGTAAAAGATTTCCAGAAAAGAGAAAGAAGATTTGGATTAGTTAGTGAACAATTATTGACCAACTACAAAAAAGTTCAGAATGTTAAAACACACTCCAAGAAAGCAGCAAATACTTAGTCTAATTATTTTATTAATAATTTCATTAGTCCAAGTTAATGCACAAACCCAAAAGGTTAATTATAAAATCCTAGGTATTTCTGTCGTTGGAAATAAATCCGCCGATGCCGCTACTATTATTGCCAATACAGGTTTAAAAATTGGTGATGAAATTAGTATTCCCGGTGATCAAACCAACAATGCAATTAAAAGACTTTGGAATTTGGGAATCTTTCAGGATGCAGAGATTATTATAGAAAAGAAAATTGATACCGGAATTTTCCTTCAAATTAAAGTACAAGAGTATCCGCGCCTTGAGAAATTTGTTTTAAAAGGTAATGATGAACTGAGTGAAGATAACATAAACAAGAAGATTACAATTGTACGTGGGCAAACATTAAAACCACAAGAAATTGTCCGGTTGATCAATAAAATTAAAGCTTTATATGAAGATGACGGATATCTTAACGCAACAATTACTCCTCATAACTATAATTTCTTTCAGGCCGATACTACCGAAAAAGAAATTACAGTTACATGGCGGGATGAAAAAGATCTTTCCCAAGAACTAAAAACAACTTACGAAATTGATAAAACTTCATCTATAAACTCGGTAACCCGAATTAAAGAACGCACCCTTGTTCTTCTTGATATTAAAGAAGGAGATGAAGTAACAATCCAGCATATAATTATTAACGGCAACCAGGCATTTGATGATGGAACACTCATAAGTGAATTCGACGACACCAAAGAACCTGCATGGTGGAAATTCTGGACCTCTGCAAAATTTAAACGCGACAAGTTTGAGAAAGACAAAGATTTGTTGACAAAGTTTTATAGAAAAAAAGGTTACCGTGATTTTGTGGTCCTCCGTGATAGCCTTGTTTTTTCAGAAGACAAAAAAAATATTGATGTTATTGTTGATGTATACGAAGGTGATCAATACAAAGTACGTAATATTATTTGGGAAGGTAATTCGGTTTACCCAAGCGAAGAATTAAATGCAAGATTGGATTTCAAAAAAGGTGATGTTTTTGATTACGAAAAATTTAATCAGAATTTACACTACAATGAGAAACAAACTGACGTATCATCAATTTATCAAGATACAGGATATCTGGGCTTTCAGCTTGATGCTAAAGAAGAAAAATGCGCTAAAGATTCTGTTGATATTAGAGTAAAAGTTAATGAGGGAAACCGATTTAAAATTGGTAAAGTTGATATCACCGGAAATGATAAAACAAAAGATAAAGTAATACGACGAGAGTTATTTACAATCCCAGGAAGTTACTTTAGCCGCGGATATATATTAAGAAGCATCCAACAACTTTCAAATCTTCAATACTTCAATGTAGAACAGCTTTATAAAGGTGTGGACTACCGCCCTTCAAATGATAGTACAGTAAATGTCGTTTATAAAGTTGAAGAAAAATCAAGCGATTATCTGAATGCTTCAATTGGTTACAGTGGAGCTTTTGGATTCAGCGGTGCAGTCGGTTTTACTTTAACAAATTTTTCTCTCGCAGAACCATTTCAAATGGGTGGCGGACAAGTATTAAATTTTAACTGGCAATTTGGAGTTGGAAATTTTTACAGAACATTTTCTCTTGGTTTTACCGAACCTTGGTTTATGGATACACCAACATCTCTTGGCTTTGATCTTTTTGATACCCGGCAAAGATATGTTTACGATCTGCAGCAATCAGGTATTACTTTTAGAATTGGAAGAAGACTAACTTGGCCGGATGATTTCTTCTATATAATGGGAACACTCCGTTTTCAATATAACGATGTAATTGATGGTGCAGGTTATTATCCAACGGGATTAACTAGACAATATACACTTGGTGCAACAATTTCCAGAACAGACATTGATAATCCTATCTTTCCTTCCAGAGGTTCAAAGTTTTCGTTAAGCGGGGAATTAACCGGCGGGCCATTTTTGCCTGGAAATGTTGATTATTATAAGATTGATTTTAAATCAGAATGGTATAAATCAATTTTTAATTCAAATAGATTTGTACTTTACACTTCCGCAGAACTCGGTTATATTGGGGAGTTAAAAGATGGAACTCCCATACAACCATTCGAATTCTTTTATATGGGAGGCAGCGGATTAATTATTGCAACTACTTCTTTACGAGGTTATGAAGACCGTAGTTTGGGTTTGAGGGACCCCGTAACAAATAATGTTACAGGAAGTAGTGTTATTGCAAAATTTACTTCGGAATTTAGAGTGGCTTTGGCGTTAGAGCCAATTCCGATTTATTTACTTGCTTTTGCAGAAGCTGGTAACGTTTATTTAGATATGAAACATACTGACTTATTTAATTTGAAACGTTCGGTAGGTGTGGGTGCAAGAATTTTATTGAACCCGATCGGGTTAATCGGTTTCGATTACGGATATGGATTTGACAGAAAAAGTGTTGACGGAAATGATCCGCAATGGATTTTCCATTTCCAATTTGGAAAAGGTTTTTAAAAAACATTATTAGAGGTTAAAGTGAAAAAATCTATTTTATTTGTACTTATTTTATTTACTGTCTCTGCATTTGCACAGACTCAACAAGCTCAACCAACTACCTTAAAACTTGGTTGGGTTGATTCACAGATTATACTTGCTCAATTGCCGGAAGCTATAAAAGCAAAAGCAGATCTTGAAGGCATGGTATCCAAATGGAGAAAAGATCTTGATAGTATGCAGACTGATTATCAAAAATTTCTAGCAGATAATCAAAAACAAGCTGAGACAATGAAAAAAGAAGAATTACAAAAAGTTCAGGCCAAATTGGCAGAAAAAGAACAAAAATATACGCAGTATAATCAAGCAAAATTTGCTCAGCCAAATGGCGAACTTTATCAGAAACAAGAACAACTATTAGCACCTGTTAAAGAAAAAATTTACAAAGCAATTGACGAAATCTCTAAAGATATGGGAATGCAATTTGTTTTTGATAAAGCCTTAGATGGCGTTCTTGTAAAAGCTGATCCTGAATTTGATATTACATATAAAGTTCTTGACTTTCTTAAAAGAGGTAAAAAATAATTACCGGAAATAAATTATGAAAAAGCTTGGATTATTTTTATTCGTAATTCTATCAGTTGTATCATCAGGTAAACTTTACAGTCAACCAAAGATTGGTTATGTTGATAGCGATACAATTATGAAACAACTTCCTGAAGCTCAAGATTCACAGAAAAAACTCGACGCAATTATAAAAGATTGGCAGGAAGAACTTTCCAAGATGGAAAGAGATTGGAAAACCAAGTATGATGATTACGATAAGCGGAAACTTATTCTTAGTGATCAAAAGCGTGCTGAGATAGAAAAAGAATTAGTTACTTTGGAAAATCAAACTTCCAAGTACAGGCAGGATAAATTCGGTGTTAAAGGCGAACTCTTCCAGAAACAAGAAGAGTTAATGAAACCGATTCAGAATAGAATTTTTACTGCTATTCAACAAGTTGCAAAAGAAAATGATTATGATTTTATTTTTGATAGAAGTGGCGATATCATTTTCCTCTATGCTAAAGAAGAATTTGATGTTACTACACTCGTGATTGAAAAACTTAAATGAGTTTTTTATGAAGATAAAATTGAAAGAAGCCGCCGACTTAGTCGGCGGTGTTGTTATTGGCGATTCACAAACTGAATTAACCGGAATTGCTAAAATTGAAGAAGCAAAAAAAGGTGATCTTACTTTCCTCTATCTACCTGCTTATGAAAAATTTCTAAATTCCACAGAAGCATCAGCAGTCATTATAAGCCCTGAATTTAAAAAAACACGCACCGACATCAACTATATCGAAGTTAAAAACCCGAATGTTGCTCTTCAAAAAATAATTATAACTTTCCTTCAGCCAAAAATTAGTCTTAAGAGAATAGATAAGACTGCTTCCATACATGATTCCGTAATAATTGGTAAAAATGTAGCAGTAGGTAAAAATGTTGTTATTGAAGCTGGTGCAATCATCGGTGATAATTCAATTATTTATCACAACACGGTATTAATGGAGAATGTAAAAGTCGGTTCTAATTGTTTGATTTACCCTAATGTTTCCGTAAGAGAAAATTGTGTCATTGGAAACAATGTTATCATTCATTCAAATACAGTAATCGGTTCTGATGGCTTCGGATATATTCCTGACGAAAAAGGTGTTTATCAAAAAGTACCGCAAATTGGAAATGTTGTTCTTGAAGACAATGTTGAACTTGGTTCTAATGTTTCGATAGATCGTGCTGCATTAGGTTCAACAATAATTAAAAATGGAGTTAAGATTGATAATTTAGTTCAGATTGCTCACAATGTTTCCATTGGCGATAACACAGCTATAGCTTCTCAAAGCGGAGTAGCCGGCAGTACTACAATCGGTAAAAATTGTATTCTTGCCGGTCAAGTTGGAATTGTTGGTCACATAGAAATTACAGACAGAGTAATAGTTGGTGCACAATCGGGTGTTTCAAAATCTATTACAAAACCAGGTAAGTACCGGGGTTCACCCGCTGATGATATGGGCAAAATGCTGAAATTGGAAGCTCATATAAGAAACGTTCCGGTTTACGCAGAAAAAATTAAAAAGTTAGAAGAAAAAATTGCATCTTTGGAAGAGAAAATTTCTCAAATAATTTCTAAAGGGAACTGATGCTGGAACTACAACGTACTATTAAAAATCCAGTCTCGATTTCGGGAACAGGATTACACACAGGAACATCTTGTACAATGACTTTTAAACCAGCACCTGATAATTCAGGTATAAAATTCATACGAATTGATCTTGGTGGTAAACCGGAAATTCCTGCTAATGCAGATTTTGTTGTGGATATTTCACGCGGCACCACTCTTGGTTTAGGTGATGCAAAAGTTTACACAGTTGAACATGTTTTAGCGGCCGTTGTTGGATTACAAATAGATAACCTAGTTATAGAATTAGATGGAATGGAGCCGCCAATCGGCGATGGAAGTTCTCTCCCTTATGTAGAAAAATTATTAGAAGCTGAATTTGTAACTCAGGAAACTCCAAAAGATTATTTAGTAATAGATCAGACTGTAGAGTACCATAACGAAAAAGAGAAAGTTGATATAGTTGCCTTACCTTTAGATGGATTTAGAATTTCTCTCATGGTGGATTATGAAAACCCTTCTCTTGGAAGTCAACACTCAGGTTTATTTGATCTTGAAAAAGAATTTACAAGTGAGTTTGCACCGGCAAGAACATTTTGCTTTTTAAGTGAAGTTGAAATGTTAATTGATCAAGGATTAATTAAAGGTGGAGATATTGATACTGCCGTTGTTATTATTGATCATGATATTGATGAAAAAGGATTGAAACGATTAAAAGACAAATTGAAATTAGATCACGATTTGAAAGTATTTAACGGTTACTTAAATAATAACAAACTTCGATTTAAAAATGAACCTGCTAGAAATAAAGTACTTGA
>Ga0082335_1007360_pt1 | contig 13361 bp, 14 predicted proteins | sample Subgrocontami58m_FD_72375 | JGI IMG/M metagenome (GOLD analysis project Ga0082335, IMG submission 72375) | Subsurface groundwater microbial communities from S. Glens Falls, New York, USA - GMW37 contaminated, 5.8 m (SPADES assembly) (version 2) ...
GCCGCGAGGACCGCCCAGGCGGGCGGTCCGGAAGCAGCGCGACAGAAGAGGGCGCCCAGTCGGGCGGTCCGGAGGCGGCGCGATAGAAGAGGGGAGCAACGAAGCCAGCGACCAGAAGCGCCGAGCAGATGGGCCAGTTATTTTCGGGGGCCGGTACTTGGACTGGACGGGACACCGGGCCCGCGGGGGGCTGCGGGCGCCGGGGTACGGGCGACCTATTGGGTTCGGTCCGCGAGCCACTCGTCCCAACGCCGGCTGGCGGCGGTGCGTTCGGCCTCGGGGGAATCGCTGACGTACCCCAGGTCTTCGCCGGTCAGCTCGAACAGCCCGTCGACCGCCTCGTAGCGGACGGTCTCGTCCGAGTCACGCAGGAGCTCGATCAGGTAGTGGGCGGTGGCCGGGTCGCCGATGATGCCGAGGGCGAGTGCGGCGAAGCGGCGAATCTGCGGCTCGGAAGCGCGCACGAGCGGGGCGAGGTCCGGAAGTCGGCGCTCGAACCCCTCTCGGCGGAGGCGCTTGACCACCTTGGCGGCCGGCCACAGGACGTCGTCGCGGCCCTCGCGCACGGCGCGCAGGAGGCCGTCGAAGAGGACGTCGAAGGCGCCGGCAGAGGACCGGCTGAGGCTCTGAAAGAGCGGGTCGTGGTCCTGATCGGGCTGGGCGAAGGCATCTTCGAGGGTCTTGCGAACTGCGTCCGGCCCCTGGGCGCGGGATTCGCGTTCCTTGAGCAGGGTCTCGGTGCGCTGCGGGCCGAGGGCTTTCTCGAGGAATTCCTCGGTGGTGATGCCGGGGAGGAGGCTCATGCGGAAATCGGGATTGAGCGGCCAGGAGAGGGCTTCGCTGATGTCGATCCCGAGGCCGGACTCGAGCTCGCTGAAGAGGGCGCGGGGGACTTCCACGCGCAGGATCTCGAAGGCCTGCTCGGCGGCGGAGGCGTGGACGACGATCTTATAGCCGTGGGTGTCGTGGAGGGAGATGCCCAGCGCGGTGAGATCCTCGGTGGAGACGATGACCTTGATGCCGGCCGCGGTGAGGGCGTCGCGCATGGCGACCGCGTCGTCCAGGGTCGAGGCGTAGAAGGCGAATCCGTCCTTGAGGAGGACGGCGGTATCGGGCTTGGAAAGGCGGACCTGGCTCTTGAACTGGGCGCCGCAGCGGGCGCAGAAGGAGGCGTCGTCGGCGACGGAGGACTTGCAGACTGGGCAGTCGATCATGGTGGGGCTCCTGCGGGGTCGGGAGAGGCCATGATAGGCGGGGGCTCCGGGCAGGTCAACCAATCATGCTTGCCCGGGACCCCCGCGATCGCGCGATCGTTGCGCGGCGTGGGCGTGGCCGGTAGAGTGTGCGGCGCGATGGAGAAACCGGACGGAAAAGCCTCAGCCGGCTGGGCCCGATTCGCCGCGGTCGGTCTGGTCGTAGGCGCGGTCTTGGGCGCGCTGTCCTTGGTGCGGGGGACGGCGAACGGAACGGACGATCCGGTGAGCGGCGCCGTGCAGTACGCGCTCACGTGCGCGCGCTGTCACGGCGAACGGGGGGAAGGAGTCCCGCCCTTCAAACCGCTGACCTTGAAATCGCGATCGATCGAGGAGATTCTGCAGCGGATCCGTGAGGGGGTCGGTGCGATGCCCTCGTTCGGCTATTTGTCCGCGGTCAGGCAGCGGGCGATCGCCGAGCACGTGCAACAGCTGGGAGACGTCAAATAGGCCAGTCGGGAGCCACGGCCGTACTCGATCCACCCGCGGAGAGGCTCGCGGCGCGCCCCGGCCTGGGAGCAATAGGCGAGGCGGGACTCGAACCCGCACGGCCCGAATCCGGGCCAGGGGATTCTAAGTCCCCTGCGTCGAATCCATATCCCTTTGATCTCCAAGCCATTGCGAAGAACGGCGTTTCGCGGGCCCCCCTCCCAGGACCGCGACCCGACCCGGAAAGGCGCTCTCGACCGCGTTCGGAGCACCACTCCGTGCTCTTGCGGCTGGCGGGGTTCTCGTCCGCGTAGCGCAGGCGGATCGCCCATCTGTAGAGCGTGGAGATTATAGAGAGGTCGCGATTGCACGTCGGGCCGGATGCTCCTCCGGTGCGGCGCTCATCGACGAAGCGGGCCAGGTCCTCGGGCCGGATCTCCCCGAGGTGCTTCGCGGTCCAGGAGGCGGCGAGCATGGTGCGAAGCCGCCTCACGTCGCGCTCGAAGGTCGATGCCTTCTTCACCTCTCCGCGTGCTCGAGGTAGAGGGGCGCCGCGTCCCGGAAGGTCATTCGGGCGCCGGAGGGGTCGCCGAACACGTCGGAGAGCACCCCTTCGAGCGACACCCCGCGCTCAAGGTCGGCGTGCGCCTTCGCGAGCTTCGATGCCGCGCCGCTCCGGGTCGGCCGTGCGGCACGCTGGTAGCGCCGTCCCTGCCAAGTGAACTCGCAGTAGAAGCCCGGCTTGTGCTTCCGGGTCTTGATCGTTCCGAACGCTCGCCGCATGACGTTTTTCCGATCAGCGGATGGTTTCGATCTTCACGCCCACATGGACCTTGGTCCATGCTCGGTCAGCTGTGAGAACCGGGAGCTTGAGGGATCGGGCCAGCGCGAGGCACGCGCGATCCCCGAGCGAGAGCCCGGCCGCGCGAGTCGAGGGGCGCAGGCGGGCGATGTCGAGCGCCGCGTCCGCGTCGAAGGGGTGAATCGCCAGCGTAAGGAACACCCCGCGTCGCTCGAATTCGGACACGGAATCCTCGGGGACTTGGTTCACGTCGGCGAGCTTGGAGAGGGTCTCCGCCCAGTTGACCGCGGAGACGGCGGCACCCATCGCCAAAGCCCGAGCCGCACGCTCGAACCCCGGTTCGCGCAGTGCCCAGGCGAGGAGTGCGGAGGCATCGAACACCCAGGCGGGATTCATTCGCTATCCTCCCTGCGCGCTTCCTCGCGCCGCTCGGCGATCAACTCCTCGGACAACAGGCGACCGGGGGCCAGGTGCGCGAACATGCCGGTCGCCTTTTTGACGATGGCGACGCGGCGCGCGCGCTCCTTCGCGGAGACGGGCCTGTCCCCCTCGATCTTCTCCAGGTCCTCGATCGGCACCAACGCGGCCACATCCTTCCCGCGCCGGACCAGGACCACGCGCCGTTTCGAGTAAGCCACCTCGTTCAGGATGTCGGCCAGCGCGGCCCGCGCCTCGCCGATCCCGATGCGTTTCATTGCCTTGTCCATGTGATTCCTCCCGCTCGCAATTGAATGTACGTATTGTACATCGTGGAAACGTCTTGTCAAGAGCGCGGCAGAGAAGCAGGCGGAAGGTCAGCGCGCCATGGCGTTCGACAGGGCGTCCGATGAGTTGGTCAACGATTGGAACAAAGGCGCCGCCGAGTCCGTTGCGGCCGCGGTTCGACGATTGAAAACTCCACCGGCCGCGGGTCTGGCGGGTCTGTCAGAGACGACAAAGAGAGCCCTGTCCCGAAGCGAAATGTCCCGAAGCGAGCAGGAGGATTTCGCGGCGAAGGTCGCAGCAGCGTGGACGGAACCCAGCGAGGAATCAATCAAGGCGTGCGCCGACAAGGCCAGGGCGAATTACTGCAAGGAGCATCCGCTCAAAGAAGCGCGGGGCAAGATCACTTACCGGCCAGCGACTGGATGGCTTGAGGAGAAAACCCACTTGTGGGGAAGGAAGTACTGGCTGGCGGGTAGCCTGTTTCTGGTGCTCGTAGGAATCCTGTTTTCGGTCCACGCCGCTTCGTCTCTCTCGGGCAAGGCCGACAAGTGAACATGGCGAACGCTCCGAGCCCTGCGCTACTCCTCCACGCTTTCCGATCTGGCGCGTTGTGGCGGGCCTACGGCTCCGGGTCGCGCGCCCGTATCAGCGTCCACGCTCTGTCCTCGCGCGCCTTGCGTTCGGCCCCGGTTTCGGTCACGCCCGCGCCCGCGGCGTGCTCGATCAGCTCACCGTCCAACTGAGCGAGAAGGCGGAGCGCCTGCACTCGAGCGGGGTCTGAGTCCGTAACTTCGATCAGCCGCAGCAAGACTTCGCGCTTCCACTGGGGCGAGCCGCGGATCGGATGCTCCCCGACCTTGAGCGCAGGCGCGTGAGCCACCGCTTCGAGCCGTTGGAGCCGCGATTCCGGGGAGCGTTTCTTCATCGGGGAAGCTCCTCTTCGAGCCGTGCCAGCCGCTCCTCGAGGTCGTTCGCGGCCGGGTCGAGCGCGATCTTGCCGAGCCCGGCCAGCTTGAGGATCTCGGCCGCGGCGCGCGCCTTTCCTTCCCCGTCCAGCTCGGTCGCAAGCACGTCGAGCGCCTTCGGCATCAGCCCGCGGAGCCGGTCCAGCGTCTCGCTCCACATCTCGCGGCGGGCAAGGTCGGGCGCCTGGCGGAAGCCCGGTTCGGTGAGCCAGCGCGTCACTTGTCGCCGGTTCAATCCCACGGCCTCCGCGACCGCCACCGGGCCGCGACCGGACGCCAGGAGCGGGATCGCCGCAAGTTGCCTGGGCGAGAGCTTCGCCGGGGTCGGCATCGGTCTTTCCTCAACGCCCATCGATCAACCCTACCATCCGCAGGTACGACTTCGCGCTCAAACGCAGGTCCACTTCGAGTTGGGATTCCCCAGGTTGCGGAAGCAGCAACGAGGGATTGGCCAAGTACCTGTCCAAGTCCTTCTGGATCTGGGCCTCGATCGCCGCGGGGTCGAGAGCGTCCCCCTTCGCCTGGCGGCGGGCGACATCGCGCTCGAGCTTCGCGATTCTCCTGCGAGCCGCTGTGCCACGGCGTATGCTGCATCCGGCTCGAGCAGGAGGTCCTCGCCGTCCTTCCAACCGATCCGGTCACCCATGGGATCTGCGCCCCGCCAGCCCCACCCGTCGCCCGGCGAGCCCCCGGCGAGGGCGGCGACGTGCGCGCGGCCGCTGGCGACCGCGGCACCGAGGAGTTCCAGGTAGCGGCGCACGGGGTCGGCCGCGGCCTGGTACTCGGCTTGCGCCTGAGCTGCTTTGCCGAGGGCATGCCATGCGCGATCCCGGAGGGCGGCGGCATCCGAGGTCGTGAGGGCGCCCACCTCGCCGGCGAACGCAACGAACGTGTCGAGCCCCATCATGAGGTCCGCGACCAGACCAGGCGTGCGCCGATGCTGTCCGCTCGAGGTAGCCTCCACGCGGAGCCGCGCGACCTCCTGCGGCATCCCCCGCCGGAGGTCTGCGATGCGTGGCGCGAGGTAGCGCAGGTAGCCGGACATGGCGGCGGCGTAGAGCCCGGCGGCGGCGTCGGACTGGCATCGCGCACGGAATCGGGAGCCCACCAGCCAACGAGGTAGGCGGCGGCCTGCCATCGCTCGAACAAGGAATCTTGGAGGCCCTTCGTCTTCCCGGCGGGAACGGAGTCCGCCATCGCCCAGACGGCCAACCCCACAACGTCCAGCTTGGCCAGCGGTGGGACAAGTCGGTGAAGGAACCCGATCACATACTCGACGTGCGCTTGATACGCGGCCGCAGGTGCGCGGGCTGGCTCTGTTTTCTGCCCCATCGTCCGTCCCCGATTCGCTCCGGTCCTGCCCGAGGATTCGGGCCCCCTCCCAGGACCGCGATCTCCTGTCCGTTCGGGTCGTTTCCAGTCTCTCCAGGTCGCGTTGAACTCGCCGATTCCGCGACCACGCGCCCGCCCTGGAGCCCTTGTTTTTCCTGGCCCCTCGGCCTGGGAGTAGTAGGCGAGGCGGGACTCGAACCCGCACGGCCCGAATCCGGGCCAGGGGATTTTAAGTCCCCTGCGTCTGCCAGTTCCGCCACTCGCCTGGTTCCACCCGCAAGGACCGGCTCTTCCGGATGTGAACCGCCTGCGCTGCCAGCCGTTCGGACGAAGTCCAGCCCGAGCCCCAATCCGCTCGCGGGAAGCGAGCGACAGTGTACCGGATTCGCGATTGCGCGGCTTCCTTTGCGAGCGGCTGAGCGGCTGGATGCGGAGCGGGCGGTCCGGAGGAGGAGCAGGGGGGCGAACCTCACCGGCCGCTGATCGTGCCTTCGAGCAGGACCTGCTTGCGGGGCTCGAGGGTCTTGTACTGAGCCATTTGCTCGGGGGTGAAGAGGCCGTCGAGCTCGCGGCGGGCGGTCTCGCGGATTTCGTCGACACGGCGGCGGAACGCGACCTGGTCGATTCGGCCCTCGGTCATGTCGGTGACCAGCACGACCCTGCGGCTCGACTCGTCGATGAGCAGGGTCTGGAGGCGGGACGCCTGGAGGGAATCGAGCTTGAGCTCACGGGCGAGGTACCCGGAGACCTGCTCGATCTCCGCGGCCTTGCGCTTCTCCCAGCGGGCTTTCTGGTCCAGTTCGTGTTCCCGGCGCTGCTGAGCGTCGGCGAACTCGTAGTTGAGTTCGACGATTTCACCGGGAGCCATGTCGCGCGCGCCCAGGTCCTCGCCGAGGCCTTCGGCGGATGCGGGGTCCTTCCCGACGGCCGGGTCTTTTCCGGAACCGGGGCCGCTCGCCTGACCGCCGTTCGCTCCCGCACCCGTCCCCACAGGGTCCGCGCGACTCGCGATGCGGTCGGAAGACCCGGCCGAGCCGCCGGGCGTCTTCGGCGGGATCGCATCGGAATGCCTGGTACGTGTGTCCGTGCGGCCTTCCGGAGCGGCGGCCTCCCGGGTCTGGCTCTTGGACCCGAGCCAGAATGCAAGCAGGACGGCACCCCAGAAGGCCGCCCCGCCGAGTACGAACGCGAGCTTGCGGTTCATCTTATCGCTTCGGTACGCCGTAAGAGATGCAGTGGACCGCGCCGCCGTAGTCGATCAGGAGGCGACAGTCGATGCCGTAGGCTTTGTAGCCGAACTTGGTGTGCGACGACAGGGCCACGGTGTCGGTGGCGACCTTGTAGGTCGGGACCAGCACGCGTTCATTGCAGATCTGCGAATTGACGTGCGTGGCGATGTCCGCGTCGGCCATCGGTACACGAGTCACGCTGTATCCGGCGTTGGCGAAAGAGGTCGCGTTCGCCTCCAGCCGCGAGTAGTTCTTGTGGCCGGAGGGGAACTTGGCCACCAGCACGGAGGTGGAGTTGACAAATTTTGCGTACATGTCGATGTGGCCGGTGCCTTCATCGAGGAGCGGGTAGCTGGTGATCCAGCGGGTACCCCCGATCGTCTTCTTCATGAGCGAGCCCAAGGTGGTCTTGGTGTACTGCGGATTACGGGGATAGAGGATGTTGCTCGTCATGATCGTCCCCTTCCCGTCCGCCATCAGGTTCCCGCCCTCCATGTCGATGTCGGTGTAAGTGTAGGGGATCGCGCGGAAGCTGGCGTACTTCTTCACGAAGGCGTCGTCGTTCGGACGGTCATAGTAGTAGTTGGTGTCGACGATCACGACCTTGCCGGCCGCATCCTTGGCGAAATTCGGACCATAGTCGCGCATCCAGATCGAGTCCGTGGGGCTGAGATAGAATCGCACGTTGGTGAGGTCGACGCCCGCGTAGTAGTACTCGTAGCGGAGCTCGTTCGCGACATAGGAGCTCGAGCAGATGATGCTGACTTTGAGGCCGGAGCCCTTGAGGGCGCCGATGATCTCGCGGTAGGCGTCCATCACGAGGTAGGTGTCGTTGCACCCCAAGAGGACCTCGTCGATCGGGGCAAACTCAGCGATGTTGCTCAGCGGCGCCGTCTGTGCGAAGGCGCAGGGCGTGAGGGAAATTACCAACGCGAAAGCGAGCGCGACGGGGATCGACCGCATTCCTCATCCTCCTCTAACCGGAACCCCACGGGACGCACAGGGATTAGCAAGGATCATTCCCGTTCCGGGCGGAGGATTGAAGTGCAAGGTGGCTATTGACTTAACGTTACGAATATCGAGAATATTGGATTCGTAGAAGTAAAGCTCGGTTTACATCCGGTGGGCCACATGATTACGTAAGTTAACTTGCATAAATGAGTTCGGCCAGTATGTCCGCAGTCCGAACAGGACTGGGAGAAAATGGAACAGGGCTCGGCGGCCGAAACCGCCGTCGGGGCGTGGGTGAAGGCTTCGTGGTACGACCGCCGGCGGTGACCCAGGTGCAGGTTGAGGCTGGAGGGACATCTGGTGGGGTCGGCGACATCGGGCTCCGGCCTCTGGCTGTCGACGGGAAGGGGAGGGGGGCCCGCGGCCGGACCGGGGCGGCCCGGTCACACCTCGATCCCGAGCAACTTGCAGAGTTCCTCGTGGAGGGGTTGCAGCTCTTCTTCGGTGATCTCCGGGTGGGGGAGGGTGAACTGCCGCTGGTCGGCGGTGCGCAGCAGCACCAAGTGCTCGCGTCCGTCGCGCCAGATCGATGGCTCCAGCCGCAAGAGCCGCTTGCGGACCAAGCTCATCGAGATCAGGAAGGCCAGCTTGTGCCGCGGGCCCTCGAGCTCGGTCGCGGACATCATGTTGTCGAAGAGATCGGTGAGCGTCTGTCGGTCGTCGCGCTTCTCCTCTTTGCGCGCGATCTGGGTCCGCCAGTAGGAGAAGACGTTCTCGATCCCGGCGGCCCAACAATTCGCGCAGAAGTTTCGCCGCTCAAAGGCCTCACCCACCTCGAACAGCGCGGACATGTAGACCTCCTCGGATGCGAAGGCGGTCTCGCACTTCGAGCAGGCCTTGCGGCCCTTCTCGATGCTCCATTCCTGCTGGGCCATCCTGGGTGCTCCACTCTCCCGTGCGTTCGGGCGGTCGCGTCCGGGTGGGCTGCGATCCAGGGCCCGGGCGGCCGACCGGTCCGCCGCTCGGGCACTTCGCGGTTCGCGCTCGCGCCGGGTCGCGGGGCAGGAGGTTCGCCCCGTTCCCCAGGTGCCGGGTTCAGCGTCCCGTCTTCTTGGACTGATACCAATTGCGCCAGGGTGCTGCGTCGGGCCCGTACTTCATCCCCGAGATCTTGATCAAGGCCCCGAGCGCGGCATCGCTGTGCGCCGACTGCGGCTCGTTCTCGAGCACGGCGATGAGCGCCGGCGCGGCGTCGATCGACCCGGTTTCGCCGAGCGCCTTGCAGGCCAGCCGGCGCACCATCGAGTCCGGGTCTTTGAGCGCCTGGACCAGCACCGGGACCCCGTCGGCGAGCTTGAGCCTGCCGTAGGCGAGCGCGGCCTCGGCGCGCGCCTCCCAGGCCTCGTCCTCGATCAGGATCCGGCGGAGTTGCGGGGCGAACGCCGGGGCCGGCGCATTGCCGATCCCCTTCGCCACTGCGACGTGGACCCAGCGCCAGTCGGAGGCGACCGCCTTCTCGATCGAGGGCCGGCCCAGGTCGCCCATCTGGCACAGGGTGGTCGCGCATTGGTCGCGCAGGATCACGTCGGAATCCCCCTTCTTGTCCGAGCGGTCGGCGGGGGTGGCGAGCAGGAAGCCCTCCAGGTAGGGGATCGCGGGTGCGCCGATCGCAATCAGCTCCCGGCGCGCCCACTCGTACCGCAGCTGCTTCATCCCGCGAAATTCGAGGATCAGCGCCGACACCAGGTAGGGGACCGCGTCGTCGCCCATGCGCTGGATCTCGAAGCGCGCGGCCTTCCAGTCGTCGTACTTCTTGCTGTCGAGCTTCTGCAGGATGCGGGCGATCTTCGCCCGGCGGCCCAGCTCCATGCGCGCCATCGAGGCCTTGTTGGCGTCCGCGCCTTCGGTGAACTTCATCAGCGCCTCGACGTCGGGCGGTACGAAGGGTTTGCCGATGATCCGCAGATCGCGTCGCGCGCGCTCCCAGTCCTTCGGGTTGTTGCTCGAGAAGAGCGCGAGCAGCTCCACCGATTGCCGCGCCAGCTCGTTCATTTCGCGCACGTTCATCACCACGTGCTCGGTCTCCTCCGACAGCTTGGCCCCGATCGGCTCGCCGCCGATCGGGCGCTGGGAGGCCGCCGAATTGGCGCCGGTGCCGTCCGACGCGCAGCCCGCCAGGAACGAGGCGGCGGCGAGTGCGAGCGCGGCCGGGAGGATCGTTTGGGACATGGATCGCGACCTCACTTCCGGCCGAGCCCGCCGAGCACCGTCACGCACCGGCCGCACAGGGCCGGGTGGGCGGGGTCGGCGCCGACCGTCGACGTGTAATTCCAGCAGCGCTCGCAGCGCGGCAGCGCGGTCTTGGACGCCTTCACGATCAGCCCGGGCACGTCCTGGCCCGCCACCCCGCCCCCAGGCGCCGCGGCCGCGAGGTCGGCGCGCGCCACCTGGAACAGCATTGCGAGCTGGCTGCGCCGGCCCTCGAGCAGTTGGACCCATTCGGGCTTGCCGGCAAAGAGCACCACCTCGGCCTGGGTCGAGGTGCCGATCGACTTCGCGGCGCGCAGCTTCTCCAGCTCGCGGGCCACATCCCCCTTGACCTGGAGCAGCTTCGCCCAGGCGGCCTCGAGCTCGGGGGCATGCAGCTCCGGACGGACCACGGGCCAATCGGCCAGGTGCAGGCTTTCCGCGGGCTTGGCCCAGGGCATCGCCCGCCACACCTCCTCCGCCGTGTGGCAGAGGATCGGCGCGTAGAGACGCACCAGCGTGTCGAGCACCGCGTGGAGCGCGGTCTGCCCCGCGCGCCGCGTCGGCGCATCCGGCGCGTTCGAGTAGAGCCGGTCCTTCAGGATGTCGAGGTAAAACGCGCTCAGGTCGACCACGCAGAAATCGTAGAGCGCGTGCGAGGCCTTGACGAATTCGAAGCCCTCGTACGCCGCGGTCACCGTCTGGATCAGCGTCTGGGTGCGGCTCAGCATCCACCGGTCGATCTCGTCGAGCCGGTCGGGCGCGACCGCGTGCTGCGCCGGGTCGAAACCGTGCAGGTTTCCCAGCAGGAACCGGAACGTGTTGCGGATCTTCCGGTACGGGTCCCCCTTCGCCTCGATGATCGCCTGCGATACCGGGAGGTCGTTGGTGAAGTCGACGGAGCAGATCCAGAGCCGGAGCAGGTCGGCGCCGTATTTCTTCACCAGGTCGTGGGCCTTCAGCAGACCGCCGCTTCTGCCGGACTTGGAGATCTTCTCGCCTTCCTCGTCGACCACAAAGCCGTGGGTGACCACCGTGCGGAACGGCGCCTTGCCCCGCGCCATCACCGAGGGCAGGAGCGAGAGCTGGAACCAGCCGCGGTGCTGATCGGTGCCCTCGAGATAGAGGTCGGCGGGGAAGCCGAGCTCGGGGTGCGCCTCGCAGACCGCGCGGTGGCTCGCGCCCGACTCGAACCAGACGTCGAAGATGTCGTTCTCCTTGCGGAACGACGTGCCCTGGCACTTGGGGCAGGTCTTCCCCTGGGGGAGGAGGCTCTCCACCGTCTCGGAAAACCAGCTGTCGGCCCCCTTTTCGCGGAAGCGCCGCGCCACCGCGCCGAGGGTCTCGGCGTCGAGCAGCGGCTGCCGACAGCCGGTACAGTAGAGGGCGGGGATCGGGACGCCCCAGGCGCGTTGGCGCGAGATGCACCAGTCGGGGCGCTCGCGCAGCATGCTCGAGATGCGCACCTCGCCCCACCCTGGCACCCACCTGGTCCGGGCGACCTCTTCGAGAGCGCGCGCGCGGGCGTTCAGGTGGTCGACGCCGATGAACCACTGCTCGGTCGCGCGGAAGATCACCGCGCGCTTGCAGCGCCAGCAGTGCGGGTACGAATGCCACAGCCCTTCCTTGTGCGCGAGCACGCCGGCTCGTTCGAGCAGCCCGCACACTTTGTCGTCCGCGACGTGGACGCGCATGCCGGCGAGCTCCGGGCCCGCTTCCGCGGTGAACGCCCCTGCGGCGTCGACCGGGCTCAGGATCGGCAGTTGGTACGCGGTGCCGGTCTCGTAGTCCTCGGCGCCGTGGCCGGGAGCCGTGTGCACGCAGCCGGTGCCGTCGGCGATCCGGACGTACGTCGCCAGCACCACCGGACAGACCCGGTCGAGGAACGGGTGGCGGTACTGCAGCCGTTCCAGGCGCTTGCCGGGAACGCGGCCCAGCTCGCGCACGGAAGTGGCCCCCAGCTTCTTCATCACGTCCTCGACGCGGCCGACGGCGAGGATGAGCCGGCACGCGCCGCTCGGGAGCAGGGCGTCGACGCAGGCGTACTCCAATTCCGGGTGGACCGCGGTGGCCACGTTGGCGGGGATCGTCCACGGGGTGGTGGTCCAGATCAGCATCGCGGCGTCCGCGACGCCTGGGAAGACCGTGCTGACCGGGGAGACCAGCGGGAAACGGACGAAGATGCTCGGGCTCTGGACGTCCTTGTACTCCAGCTCGGCCTCGGCCAGTGCGGTCTCGCAGTGGATGCACCAGTGGATCGGGCGGAGCTTGCGGTAGACGTGCCCCTTGGCGACCAGGTCGGCGAAAAGCTCGATCACCGCGCCCTCGTATCCGGGGTCGATGGTCAGGTAGGGCTTCAGCCAATCGCCGAAGCCGCCCAGGGAGCGGAACTGCTCGCGTTGGATGTCGATGTACCGGCACGCGTACTCCAGGCAGCGCTTGCGGATCTCGGGAAGGGGCGTGCTGCGGGCCTTGTCCCCGAGCTCCGTCATTACCTTGTGCTCGATGGGAAGGCCGTGGCAGTCCCAGCCGGGCACGTAGGGAGCATCGAAGCCCTGCATGGTGCGGAGCTTGATCACCACGTCCTTGAGGATCTTGTTGAGGCCCGTGCCGATGTGGACGTCGCCGTTGGCGTAGGGCGGGCCGTCGTGCAGGATGTACTTCTTCGCGCCCTTGCGCCGGGCGCGGATCATTCCATAGACGTCCATCGCGTCCCAGCTCTTGCGCATCTCTGGCTCGCGCTGGGGCAGGTCGCCCCGCATCGGAAATGCCGTTTGCGGCAGGTTGAGCGTGTCCTTGTAGGCGTTGCTCACGGGAGCGATCTCCGTCCGATGTGCGTCTCCGGGAAACGGGCGGCCGGGTCAACTGACGCTGCAGTCGGCCTCGAGTAGCCAGCCCGAATTTCGACCAAAAAAGAAGGCCCCGCTGGCGGAACGCCGGCGTGGCCTGGATGTCCAGGGCGAGCGACGTCGCCCGCCTCGCCGACCGGGCCTCGGCCGGCGGAGGCGGAACCGGTCGCGGCTAGTACTTCTCGTTGCTTTCGGTGGCGGCGATGACGTGCCCGTCGGGCGTCGCCAGGTAGAGCACCGGAGTGGTCTCGTTGGTCATCAGGATCGGGAACAGGTTGGCGTTCCAGCGGACGCGGATCTCGCCGCTGGCATCATCGATGCCGAGGATCTCGTGGCCCGGGCCGAGGACGTAGACCAGCCGCTTGGAGCGGACCAGGAAGCGATCGCCGTCCGGCACCATCCACTTCTTCTTTCCGGTGGCCAACTCGACCGCGAAGAGACCGATGCGGTCGGAGCGGACGAAGGCCGTGGCGCCCGACACCTGGGGCTGAGAGCTGATCGGCGACCCGCTTTCGAATTTCCAGGCGACGGCTCCGGCGTACCGGTCCATGCCGTAGAGGGCGAAGTCGAGGCTGGGGACGAGCAGCATGCGGTCCGCG
>Ga0082335_1007361_pt1 | contig 13360 bp, 13 predicted proteins | sample Subgrocontami58m_FD_72375 | JGI IMG/M metagenome (GOLD analysis project Ga0082335, IMG submission 72375) | Subsurface groundwater microbial communities from S. Glens Falls, New York, USA - GMW37 contaminated, 5.8 m (SPADES assembly) (version 2) ...
CGGTCGCCGCGCACTTCCGTAGGCACTTGATAGGACGCTCCGCCTACTCTCCTTGATCGGACTTCCATCTTGGGACCGATGGAAGCGACCGCAGTTTCAAAGACTTTGATGGGATCTTCTCCTTTTTCTTTAATAATTTCCAGAGCCCGATACACTAAAGCCTCTGCTGTTCTCTTCTTACCGCACTGCATCACCCGGTTGATAAGACGCGATAAAAGCCGATTCCCGTATATGGGATCAGCTTGTAGTATTTTTTTTGTGATTCTTTTTCCTCGCATATAATTAGCTTGGCTTCGCTACCGCGGGTCCGGAACCTCCGGATTTGGTCCCGTAACGGCTCCGACCTTGCCTCCGTCCCACGACACCCGTCATGTCAAACTTTCCGCGTACGATGTGATATTTTACACCGGGCAAATCCGGTACTCTGCCGCCTCGAATAAGAACGATGGCGTGCTCGGTAAGCTCATGGCCGATGCCACCGATATACGCCGTCACTTCCTGCTTGTTTGAAAGCCGGACACGGGCTACCTTACGAAGAGCAGAATTTGGCTTTTTGGGTGTCAGAGTCTTTACAAGCGTCACAACGCCGCGCTTAAACGGCGCTGATAATTGCCTTGTGATACGGTCTTTCGCGTTAAAATATTTGCGTAACGCCGTGGCTTTCACCTTTTTGGATTTACGCTTCCGGCCATATTTGATGAGTTGATTGATCGTTGGCATACTAAATTGTAATTTTTGCGCGCTCCTCCGTCACCGGAATGAGTCTACCGATGATAACATTTTCTTTAAGCCCCAACAATTTATCTTCGCGGCCGGCAAGAGCCGCATCAGTCAGGACATTGGTCGTTTCCTGAAATGATGCAGCGGAAAGCCAGCTTTCGGTAAACAGTGATGCGCGTGTGATCCCCAGGATGACCACGGCGGCGGTAGCTGGTTCTCCTCCTTCAGCCAGGACCCGTGCATTTTCATCTTTGAAGCGCGTGCGGTCGACCAGTTCTCCGGGAAGTAGCGTGGTATCTCCGGCACTATCGACGCGGACTTTATCGCTTACTTTACGCACTATCACTTCAAAATGTTTATCAGCGATCGTAATACCCTGAGACTCATATACACGCTGGATCTCAATAACGAGATACTTCTGCGCACCGCGAAGACCGCGAATACCAAGCACTTCTTTGATATCCAGACTCCCGCTTGCCAACTGATCGCCCGCAGAAACAAGATCCCCGTCTTTGACTTTGAGTTCACTCGTGATGGGAATCATATATTCACGCTCTTCAGGAGGCTTCATCGCTGTATTTCGAACACGGACCTTGTACCCTGACTGCGTCTCCGTGACTTCGACTTTTCCTGCTATCTCGCTTAAGGGAGAAAGTGCACGGGGCATCCTGATCTCAAAGAGCTCCTCAACTCTTGGCAGCCCTTGCGTGACGTCCAGTCCCACGATTCCACCGGCGTGACGCACCCGCATCGTAAGCTGCGTACCCGGCTCACCGATAGATTGGGCAGCGATGACGCCAACCGGGGTGCCCATGCCGACGAGCTCATTGGTCGCGTAGTCTTTACCGTAACACGTCTGACATAAACCAACCGGTGCCTGGCAACTGATTGCAGAGCGCACCAACACCGACTCCACCTCGTGCTCATGTAATACTTTACTATGAGCCTCGGTAATTTCTTCACCACGTTTGATAAGCACTTTTTTTCCTCCAGGGACGAGAACATCTACTGCAGGAACCCTTCCTAAAAGCCGTACCCCGAAACTCGCCTGCCGGTCTTCGTGTCGGGCAATCTCCCAGCCTTCATGAGTATCACAATCCGTTATCCGGATGATGGCATCATGGGAAACATCCACAAGTCTCCGGGTCAGATATCCTGCATCAGCGGTCTTTAAAGCCGAATCAGTGAGACCTTTACGCGATCCGCGGGTACTCGTAACATACTCAAAAATAGAAAGTCCCTGCCGGTAGTTGCTTTTCGTAGGAAGCTCGACGATGTTACCCAACGGATCAACCACTAATCCTTTAATAGCGGAAAGCTGCTTCAGATAGTCTTTAGATGCCCGGGCGCTTCCGGATTCGATGATCATCTTCATCGAATTGTCTCTAGGAAGTGCGTTCCAGGTAAGATCGGCAAGACGCTCGGTGACATCGATCCAGATTTCATTACCCAACCGTTTCTTTTCTTCAAGCGTAATAAGGCCCTGTTGGAAATTCGCGTCTATCTCGGTAACTTTACCTTCTGCTTCTTTGACAATTGCGTCTTTCTCCGGAATGATGATCCCGTCAAAGACGGATACTGATAATCCTCCACAAAGCGTCGCGCCCCAAAAACCGATGTTTTTAATGGCATCAATAACTCCCACCACTTCTTCTTTAGAATAATGAACAAGAGCTTGCGTAATGAGTTTTTTGACCGTTGCCGCTTTAATAGGAGTGTTTATAAACTGCAATTCCTTGGGTAATACCTCGTTGAAAAGAATCTTTCCGACGGTAGTAACTATTTCTTTGCCGTCTATCATCACTCTAATAAGTTCGCGAAGCCCGAGTGTCCCGGTTTGCTGGGCATATATTGCTTCCTTGACGTCCACATACCAGGCAAGATCTGCTTCCTTCATACCATCAAACCGGGTATCCACCGTAGTGATGTAGTAGCAGCCCAAAACCATTTCTTTATTCGGGACGGTGATAGGAGAACCATCGGCGGGTTTCAGTAGGTTATGCGTGGGAAGCATGAGGTGAATTGCTTCATCCTGACTCTGCTTAGAAAGCGGAATGTGAACCGCCATTTGGTCTCCGTCAAAATCCGCGTTGTACCCAGCGCACACGCACGGGTGGATGCGGATAGCCGATCCTTCGATGAGTATGGGGAAAAACGCCTGAATTCCGAGCTTGTGGAGCGTCGGCGCACGGTTAAGGAGTACGGGGTGATTTTTCGTAATTTCCTCCAAAATATCAAACACTTCAGGAGTCCGGCGCTCAAGAACCGTCTTGGCATTTTTTACGTTGGGGGCAATCCCCCGTACGATAAGCTCCCGGAGGACAAAGGGTTTGAACATCTCGAGCGCCATTTCTTTCGGGATACCGCATTGGGTGAGATTAAGTTCCGGCCCCACGACGATGACAGACCTGCCGGAATAGTCCACGCGTTTACCTAAGAGATTCTGGCGGAACCGGCCCTGCTTACCCCGAAGCATGTCAGAGAGAGATCGCAAAGGTTTAATAACGGCACGCGAACTCGGCCGCTGGGTGGCATCAATAAGACTATCTACTGCTTCCTGAAGCATGCGCTTTTCGTTCCGAAGAATGATCTCCGGAGCACCCAAGTCCATGAGGTGCTTGAGCCTGTTATTTCGGTTGATGACGCGGCGATAGAGGTCATTTAAATCGCTTGTTGCAAACCTTCCTCCGGTAAGCTGCACCATAGGACGAAGATCCGGAGGAATGACAGGTAATGTTTTGAGAATCATCCATACTGGGTCAAGCGCGGCTTTCCTGATGCCGTCAATAACCCGAAGCCGCTTGGTCGCTTTGATATGACGCTGACCCGTGGTTTTTGCTATCTCTTCGCGAAGATCAGAGGCTAGTTTATCCAGATCTAACTTTTTGACGACGGAAAGAACGGCCTCTGCTCCCATGTCCACACTAAAACAGACGGCCGCATCATATTCAAAAAGCCGGAGATACTCATCCTCCGTAAGGGTTGTTAACGGTTTAATGGTTTTGACGATCCCGGTGAGGGAATCGATGATTTCGTTAATTTTCCCTGCTTCCTCTTCGCGTTTTTCTTCGAGGTGGGCAAGTTCCTGACGCTCTTTGAGCGCAATTTCACTCAGTGCAAGCTCAGTAGCCTCGCGGGCAAGCCCGCGCTCTTTGACCGCTTCCCGATCGGCAGTAAACTGGGTTTTTCGCTTCTCCACTTCCTGCTTATATAGGACTTCTGCCTCATCTACGCGCTTTTTTCCTGAATCGGCCAGATTTTTAAGAACGTCTTTTTTCTTCTGGTCATCCACATCAATCACAAGATATTGGGCAAAGTAGATTACACCCTCCAGAGCTCGTGGACTAATATCCAAAAGGAGTGAAAGCTTGGACGGCGCACCCTTGAAAAACCAGACGTGGCAGATAGGAACGGCAAGCGTAATATGCCCCATGCGCTCCCGACGGACCTTGCTTTGGGTGACCTCGACACCACATTTATCGCACACAATCCCCCGATAGCGGATCCTCTTATACTTTCCACAGTAACATTCCCAGTCTTTCGTAGGCCCGAAAATCCGTTCGTCGAATAACCCGTCTTTTTCAGGTTTGAGGGTGCGGTAATTGATCGTCTCGGGCTTCGTGACTTCGCCGTGGGACCAGGCCTTGATCTCCTCGGGAGATGCCAAGGTCACTTTAAGGCCGGAAAAGTCAACGATATTTGAAAACATTCCCTTTTTGTCCATACTATTACTCCTTGGGTACGAGAGCCTCCTTGGTTGCAGGCGGTACTACCGGGTCCGTCGTCGTTTGCTGGAGTTTGGCAGTCACTACTCCCGTCGGAACAACGTGAAGCCCTAACGCCTGAAGCTCTTTCACGAGTACTTTAAACGACTCCGGCACCGTGGATGCCGGGATATCCATACCTTTGACAATAGCTTCAAATGCTTTAGCCCGTCCTACAACGTCGTCAGATTTGATCGTAAGCATTTCCTGAAGAACATGCGCTGCACGGTGTGCTTCAAGTGCCCAAACCTCCATCTCACCTAACCGCTGTCCGCCCATCTGAGCTTTGCCTCCGAGCGGCTGCTGGGTGACGAGAGAATACGGGCCGGTGGAGCGTGCGTGTGTTTTGTCCTCCACCATGTGAATAAGCTTCATGATGTAGCCAATACCCACGACGATTGGCTCTTTAAATGCTTCACCGGTCCTGCCGTCATGGAGCGTCGTTTTACCGTTCACCGGAAGATTGGCTTCCTTAAGTTTTTCTACGATATGATCTTCTATGACCGGTTCAAATACGGGAAGACCGACCTTTATGTTGAGTTTTTGTGCTGCAAGGCCAAGATGACACTCAAGGAGTTGTCCCAAATTCATACGCGACAAAACGGATAACGGTGAAATAATGAGATCTACCGCTGTACCGTCTGCCATGTACGGCATATCTGCCTGGGGGACAATTTTACTGATGACGCCTTTATTGCCATGCCGTCCGGCGAGTTTATCTCCTACCACGACTTTCCTAATCTGAGCGACTTTGACGATAATCTTGCGGTTTGTCCCCGGCTCAAGCTCATCCCCGGCTTCTTTGTCTAAAATCTTGACTTCGATGACCGTTCCGCGTTCGCCGTGTGGCATCCGGAGACTTGTATCGCGCACCTCGCGAGCCTTTTCACCAAATATCGCCCGGAGAAGCCGCTCTTCTGCGGTAAGCTCTGTCTCGCCTTTCGGTGCGATCTTTCCTACTAAAATATCATTCGGGGACACTTCAGCGCCCACGACCACGATGCCGTCTTCATCCAGGTATCGAAGCGCTTCCTCACCGACGTTGGGGATATCACGGGTCGTTTCCTCTATCCCGAGTTTCGTATCGACGACACTTGCTTCATACTCCTCGATATTTATCGAAGTTAAAAGGTCTTCTTTAACCAGCCGGTCGGAGATGACAATGGCATCTTCGTACCCCAACCCGTCATAACTCATGTACGCCATAACCACATTGGTGCCGAGAGCTAGTTCCCCGTTTTCACTGGAAGGACCATCAATGAGAATCATGCCTTTTTTGATCTTTTGGCCGGTTTTGACGGCCACGCATTGGTTGTAGCACGTGGATTGGCTAGTCCGTTTAAACTTTTCGACCATGTACGTCTCTTCCTGACCGTCCTTCGTTTTAATAGTCACCCGTCCAGCGTCTGCGTACGTTACAATTGCGTCATCAGGCGCTAGTATTACGCGTCCCATGGAACTTGAGATTGCCGACTCCATGCCTGTACCAACTACCGGTGCTTGCGAGGCAATAAGCGGCACAGCCTGTGATTGCATATGAGTTCCCATGAGCGCACGATTGGCTTCATCATGAGCTAAAAACGGAATAAGTGATGCCGGGGCGCCCACGACTTGGCGCGGAACGACATCGATATATTCCACGAGCTTGCTGTCCGCTTCCAAGAATTCACCTTTGTACCTGACCGGTACACGTTCGTCGGTCAAAACCCCACGACTATCCATTGCGACACTCGCGTGCGTTACATAGTGATATTGTTCATCATCGGCAGAAATATACACGATTTGGTCAGTAACACGCGCACGAGACACCCCATGCACTTCCACTTTCTCTACCTTGCGGTATGGGGTTTCCAAAAATCCATACTCATTGACCCTCGCGTAAAGGGCCATATAGGTCACGAGTCCGATATTTGGTCCTTCCGGACTTCTGATCGGACAAATACGACCGTATTGACTCGCATTGATGTCGCGGATGCTAAATGATGCCCGCTCCCGGCTGATACCACCGATGCCCATGACCGTCAAGCGGCGCAGGTTGTCAATTTCAGAGAGCGGATTGGTCTGATCCAGGATTGTGGAAAGCTGACTCGTACGGAAAAAATCATTGACGGCGGCTATAATGGGACGGGCGTTGACCAACTGCGACGGGGTAAGATCCGTTGCTGCCGCCCCTGCTAAACTCATTTTCTCGCGGATAGAGCGCTCAAGCCGAAGGATTCCCACACGGAACGCGTTGGTGGCCACCAGCTCACCCACACGCCGGACACGGCGGTTGCCTAGATGGTCAATATCATCTACATCCCCTTTGCCGCTTGAGAGCCCGATCAGATAACGCAGACTTCCGATGATATCTTCTTTTGTTAGTACCCAATGCTCGCGATCTGTCGAAACGGAAACGCCGAGCTTTTTATTCATCTTGTAGCGTCCGACGCGCTCTAATGAATAGCGGCGATAGTCAAAAAACATGGTGCGGAGTAGCTCTTGGGCGTTATCCAAAACGATGGGTTCGCCGGGCCGGAGCTTTTTGTAAAGCTCAAGCGTGGCTTCTGCTTGTGAAGTCGTCAAATCTTTCTTAATGGTCGCGTCAATATACTGATGATCTTTGGCCGTATCTACATCAGCAAAGAGCTTGCGGATGTGGGCGTCATCGGATACGCCGATTGCCCGGAGGAACGTCGTGGCCGGAAACTTGCGTCTTCGGTCAATACGGACCATAAGAACATCGTTTCGGGTCTGCGTAAATTCAAGCCAACTACCATGAAGGGGCCGGATTTCGGCCGTATACAGCGTGCGTCCCGTAGAAGGATCCACCTGACCGGTAAAGTAAATACCCGGACTTCGGACCAGCTGATTGACGACGCATCGTTCTATGCCGTTGATGATAAACGTACCGTTTGCCGTCATCGCAGGGATATCCCCCAAAAACACTTCCTGTGATACGCGGTGACCGGTCTGTTTGTTTGTGAGAGTCGTCGTGGCTTTAAGCGGCATGTCAAACGTGAGGCCTTTGTCCCGTGCCACTTCGCTTGTTAACCGCGGTTTGCCAAAGTAATAATCGCCAAACGTGAGTTCCCAATTTTTCGCGGTAAAATCTACGACAGGAGATACTTCATCCAGAAGTTCACGAATCCCGGTTTCAAGAAACCATTGATAAGATTCGCGTTGTACCAACACGAGATCCAGAGGCGGCAGGTTTGTATATACTTTCCCCCAGGAGACGCGCTTTGTAATGCTATCGTCGTTTGCCATCGGATAATTCCCCTCAGAGCCTTTTAGTGAACGACAAAAAGAAGCGAACAATGAACGTTCGCCTCTCTCGGGCTATTGAAGTTCCCTTATTATAGCTATCTTTCCGCTCTTGTCAATACCCGATGTTCTACTTCGGAAAAATCCTTTGTCTCCATCAATTGCTTCAGGAGTGCATTTGCTCCGGAAAAAGACCGTACATAGATCTTAAAGTATTTTCTCATAGCTACAAACCGGCGCTCTTCGGGATACGTATCCGAGTAAAGTTTTGCATGCTTCAGCAGTAACTCCAACGACTCCCTGCTCGTATGTTCTTTGGGATTTTTTTCAAATAGCCAGGGATTTTGGAAAATCCCCGTCCCGATCATCACCCCATCCACTCCATACATGGTATGAGCATTCTGCGCTTGCCCGTGATTTAGAATATCTCCGTTTCCGATAATCACCGTTTCCGGGGCATACTGATCCCGGAGCTTCACGGCTTTGCCTATTTCCTCCCAATGCGCCGGGACTTTTGATAGCTCTTTTGCCGTTCTCCCGTGGACGGTAAGCGCGTCTATATGTTGTTTGAGTAAAAATCCGATCCACTCTTCGGTTACCACCTTACTCACCCCGATGCGCGTCTTCACGCTCACGGGCATGCCGTCTGCCCCGGCTTTGGTCGCAGTGATCATTGCTGCTGCTAACTCCGGATTGTTTATAAGCGACGCGCCGGACCCCATTTTCAGGACGTCCCTGACCGGACAGCCCATGTTGATATCGATACCGTCAAATCCTAAGTCTTTGATCATCCGGGCTACTGTACAAAAATTTTTCGGATCTGTCCCCCAAATCTGGGCAACAATCGGCCGCTGACTTTCGGAGTACTTAAGATTCTGAACCATCTTCCCGTAGCCTTTGGAACAAAGCGCCTCCGTATTGGTAAATTCCGTAAAGAAGACATCGGGTTTGCCCGCGCCGGCAATAATTTCCCGAAATACATAGTCCGTCACGCCTTCCATAGGGGCAAGAGCCAGAAAGGGTTTCGTCTGAAGCGCGAGCTGATGCCAGAAATTCACCATGGGGGTATTGTATATCAAAACCCCTCTATCCCCTGCAATTGTTTGCCCACCTGACTATTAATAGTATTGACCAAATTGACGGTATACTGCACGGCAACGATGAAAGTGATAATAGAAAGAGCCATGGCGACGATACCTGCAATTTTGGACTTCTGACTCTCCTCCCGTAAATACCGCAGTCCCCAGAAGATTCCCATGGGGGCTAAAAAGACACTTCCCAGATAAAGTTTTATTTGATCCGTGGTCGTCGTCCCCGGGGGCGCGGCATGCAAATTCTTGCCGCAGTTGGAGCAGAAGTAATCCGTGGGCCTCACCGCGATGTGGCAGGCCGGGCACAGAGAAGTTTCCTCCATGCTTCTATTATATAGCGTATCACTTCGATTTCGTCATCACGAGATTCCAGACTTTTGCAAAAACAAAACCCGCGGCGTAGCCCACGCCGGCAGTAACTGCCACAAGCATGACCGCTTTTTGCATGTCAAAGGCAGAAACGACAAAAGGATTTTTTAGGAAATGCAGGCCGAACATGAAATCAAGCCAGACTTGGGCAAATCCCAAATAGACGACGAGCGCCCACACCACATGCATCAGTCCAAAAAACGCACCGAGTACGAGTCCCGTCTGATGCTCCGATAATTTTTTCATGGTTATCACCCCCCCTTAGAAACACTTAACGAGTTTTACGAGTTTAGTGTTTTTTAGGTCCGCCACTCACGCGCTCTTTGTGCCGTCTACGAATAGTAGTGAAAAGGCGCAAAGAAAGCGTAGGCGGGCTACACCTCTTTTTTCTTCAACTCCATCCATCATACACCCCCAAGGACCCGGTGTGCAGAAACCAAAAACTTTTGCCTAATTCCATGCTAACGGGTACTATGAAACTATGAACGTCTATCTGGATATCAATGGGGTGTTATTGACCAAAGACCAAAAACAAGCATATTTCCTGAAAGAATTATTCGGTTGGCTCACGGACCACCACTGCGTCTTTTGGCTTACGACTCATTGCAAAGGAGATGCGGCAGTTACCTTATCCTATCTTAGTCAATTCCTTGATACAGAGACTCTCAAACTTTCCAAAAAAATACAGCCAACAAACTGGAATACATTTAAAACTGAGGCAATAGATTTTTCTGAAAAATTTATGTGGCTAGACGATTATCTTTTTGAGAAGGAAAAATCAGTACTGAAGGAACATAACGCGTATGATTCATGGATTCCGGTTGACCTCGAACATAACCCACAACAGTTAAAGGATATCTATGATGCTCTACGATCTTAATATACTCTTTGAGAGTATATTTCCGGAGGTTAACTTCCGGTTATTGCTTATTATTACTGCCTCATTATTTCTCACCTGGTGGTTCCTCATGGATCTGCTTACCCAGTTCATTGATGCAGTACTTGCCATTGTAAAAACCGCACTGGTTGCAATTCTGACGGTATTTTTTATGGGTATCAGCAAACTAAGTGACGCAATTGATCAGTATATACAGGCACCTATCCGCAGATTCATTCAAAAAATTCCAATATCTGTCAAAATATTGTTTTACCTCCTCCTGGGTCTTGGCATATTTGCCGGAGATCACCTCTACGGAAAACAATTGTTTGAGCTTGATGAAACCATTCAATTCTACCGGCTCTCTATTGAGGGGCAATCATATTGGGTGTCTGTCTACGCCCTCGTTCTCAGCGGATTTTTCGTCGGCCTTGCCGTTCTCTACAGTATCGGGGAAATTTTGAAGGCACTAAATTATATCCTTGATCAACCGGTCCGCATATCAGTCATCGTACGCGGGTAAAATTTCTCCTTCGGTTCACCCACACCCCCGGTGTGTGTGATAATTGTAATTCTTTCTGTGATGTCCCATACTGGATTGAGTATGAAAAACCTGCCTAAACTCATCGCCTCGATTGCCCTTTGCGAGGTAATCGGCATCCTCAGCACACCATTTACTATAGCCGCCATTTCGGGATGGTATGCCCACCTCATCAAACCTTCCTTTTCCCCTCCCAATTGGATCTTCGGCCCCGTATGGACTCTGTTGTATATGATGATGGGAATATCTCTTTTTCTTATCTGGGAGTTAGGATTAAAAAAGAAAAAAGTAAAAACCGCGGTGTATTATTTTGGAGCCCAATTAGTACTGAATTTCTTCTGGTCTATCGCATTTTTCGGGTTGCGCTCACCACTTCTGGGACTCATCACCATTGTAACCCTCCTGGCTCTCATCCTCTTGACGATGAAACACTTCTATACCCTGTCCAAACCTGCCTTTTATCTCCTCGTGCCCTATCTCCTGTGGGTCAGCTTTGCGACCCTCCTCAATGTCGCAATCGTCATCCTCAATTAACAACTCCTACGCCTGATCCTGCTCGATCATTGCCAACCGCTCCAGAATATCTGAAGCTCCATGGAGCGAAAGTCCCGCCGAAACCCTGAGCGAAAGCGAAGGGGGAAGGGGGATCGAAAGTGTGAGGAGGCCATCTTCCAGAATCAGGATCGTTTTATTGAGGATCATAGAATTCTTCAATTTCTTTTTTAATATTTGCTAGAAATTCTTCTACCTGCGTCCGGGTATAGAGAATTTTTACTCCCGGAAATTCCATTGTGTCCCTCACGTCTTCCAAATCATTCATCCTATTGGCATGAAAGAACAATCCGATTTCAAACATATCCCCAGGCAGTTTCCCCTGCCCTTTTTTCCGGTCGGCGTCAAGTCTCATCAAAAACTTTTTTTCCTTCGGACTTGTCTTGGGGGCATCCGGAAAGATACGGTATGTTTCTTTTCTTGCATTCCATCCCCGGATGAGAAGTGGCAAAACGGTCATTTCAACGGATCGATGATCCGAACTCACCCACGTATTTTTAAGACCGTCATGCAATGCGCTCACGAGCATCGATACAAACGAATTATTTTCATCATCCTCAAATGGTATCTGTGACGCGGAGAGGATTGCCGGATTAAATAAGGGATGCGTATCAAAATAGAATTGGAGTAAAAATCTGATTTTCCGGCCTTCCCCTATGCCTTGTATGGTAAATAACAATCCTATCCGGCCATTGATTAATCGAACGGACATAGTCCTTACATAGTAATACTTTTATGAATTCGGTACCAATTTAATAGGAAAAACTCATATGGCTGGTCCTGCTCAATCGTTGCCAACCGTACCGTTATTTTTCTGCTTTTAGCTGTTTTTGACTTTCCGGCGTTTGCAGATAATTTTCTTTGGAAACCACGCTCCTGCCGATTTCTTTTTCCGTTTCAGTCCGGGCGTTACCCGCGACCCTTCCTCCTCTTTTTGCCACCGTTTTATTTTTCGGAAATGTATCCGGTTTTTCTTGCGCTAACCATCGCTTCAATGGTTCAGCTTTGGGAGAGGGAATTGATTGAATAATACGAAACATGCCTTCAGTATTTGCACAAAGCATTTTTTGCCCGCCCCCAGTCGTCTCAACCTCAAGGGTATGTACAATTTGTACCCACCCTTTATTGAGCTCAGGGTCGCGCAGCTTCATCCGTTGAATGTATTGTTTTGGATCGCTTGAATCAATCAACGCCAATACAACATCTTCCACGACAAACCACCATTCGTCGTTATGAATGGTTTTCCGAATCTTTTTCCCTTTAAACAGGGCAATTTTCGTCGTTTCCAAGTCGCGGGTGGTCATACGGTAATTATACTATTCTCCCCAAAAAGTGTGAAAAGCTCATCTTCCAGAATCAGGATGGTTTTGTTGAGGATCATGGAGGAGTTCGAAAGATGATTATTTTACTTGAATTACTAATCTCGTTCCGAGTGCTTGCGTAATTTTTTCCAGAAAGCCAATTGTAGGATTGACATGACCGGATTCCAGCCGGGCAATGGCTTCCTGTTTGGTACCAATCTTTTTTGCCAGCGTCTCCTGAGTAAATCCGTTGCGTAGCCGCGCCTCGAGTAATTGGGAAATAAGCTGATAGCGTGGCTCCAACTTTTTGTACTCCTCAAGAACGTCTTTATTTTTGAGTAATTCCCCCTTTAGGGTTTTCCAATCTTTCATAGTTTAGATACTATAACATGTATGTTATATCCTGTCAATACTCACAGTATTTCGCGCAATCGCTTTAACGCTGTGTCTATTTCTTTTGCCGGAGTTTTCTGCGTGTGTTTCACCGAACTTTTCGCCCCTTCTAGACTCGAAGGCAATGACCATCCACGTCATACATCCATAGTATCAAATTCCGAAGCGCCGCAACTCTGTTCCCTACAAAGAAGTGGTTTGAACCTATCTACCCCGTCGGGTTGATTTCTATTGACTTCCATTATGGCATTCATTTCTGTTCATAAAATCGATCGAATGCCTCTCGAAGCGCGTGGAAGATGAGTAATTCCAGTTGTGAAAAATCACCGGTGTCTGCGCTCTGCATGGCGATAATATAGCGTTCTCTATCAGTTTTTGTTTCTGCTTTAATTTCGAACGGGAAATGATACCAAATGCGGTTTCTTTATACGAGGTTGCGCCTTTTGGCTTCGTCGTCGATTTTGCCATGCCTTATTTAAACAAAGATGCTACCATCCGCCGGGTCA
>Ga0082335_1007364_pt1 | contig 13356 bp, 12 predicted proteins | sample Subgrocontami58m_FD_72375 | JGI IMG/M metagenome (GOLD analysis project Ga0082335, IMG submission 72375) | Subsurface groundwater microbial communities from S. Glens Falls, New York, USA - GMW37 contaminated, 5.8 m (SPADES assembly) (version 2) ...
CCACCGGCAGGTTGTGCACCACGTCGCCGAGCGAGGACGTCTTGATGAGCAGAATATCGGGCATGCGCGGGGGGAAAGGGGCCGGCTTTGTTAGAATAAGCGCGAGCAATTATAAGCTGAGTTCCGAGGCGGCAAATTTGCGCATGTCACGCGGGTTATGCTTTCCGTGTTCCGAATTGATAGCCGGACTGGACACATTATATGTGCGGCATTATAGGTATCGCTGCTCGATCTTCCGTTTCCGATCGCGGTTGGCTGGCGCTTGGGCGTGACGCCCTGCGCCACCGCGGCCCGGACGATGCGGGCGAGTGGTGGTCCGCCGATGGTTGCGTCGGCGTGGGGCATCGGCGCCTAGCCATCATCGATCTCTCGCCTGCCGGGCATCAGCCGATGCAGGACGCGGGCGGCGGCTTGTGCATCGTGTTCAACGGCGAAATCTACAACTTCGCCGATCTGCGCCAAGAGTTGACGGCGCAGGGGCACGCGTTTCGCAGCCACAGCGATACCGAAGTGATTCTGGCCGCCTACGCTGAGTGGGGCACGGATTGTCTCTCGCGCCTGAATGGCATGTTTGCCTTTGCGCTCTACGACAGTCGCCGGCGGCAACTCTTGGTGGCGCGGGACCGGGCGGGGGAAAAGCCGCTGTTTTATGCGCCGGCCCACGGCGCGCTGCGCTTCGCCTCCGAACTCAAGGGGCTGATGGCGGACCCCACCCTCGCGCGCCGCATCGACCGGGAGGCGCTGGATTGCTACCTCGCCATGGGCTTCGTGCCGGGTGAGCGCTCGATGTTGCAGGGGGTGAAAAAACTGCCTCCCGCCCATGCGCTGGTGTTCGATCTGAATAGCGGCCAATCGCGGCTCTGGCGCTACTGGCAGTTGCCGGAGCTGAGCGCTCCGGCAGTCGAAGGCGAGACAACTGAAGCCGGGCTACTGGATGAGTTGGAGGCCTTGCTGGAGGATTCCGTGCGCCGGCAGTTGGTCGCCGATGTGCCTGTGGGGATACTGCTGAGCGGCGGCGTGGATTCCAGCCTGATCACGGCCATGGCGGCGCGGACAGCGCCCAAGGTGAAGACCTTCACCATCCGCTTTCCCGGATTCGGCCAGTACGACGAAACCGAACATGCCCGCTTGATTGCCCGGCACTTCGGCACCGAGCATGTGGAGCTCGTCGCCGCCGAATCGGCCGTGGATCTGCTGCCGCTGCTGGCGCGGCAGTTCGACGAGCCCATGGCGGACTCCTCGATGATTCCCACCTATCTCGTCAGCCGCCTGGTGCGCGAGCATTGCACGGTCGCGCTGGGGGGCGATGGCGGGGACGAATTGTTCGCCGGTTACCCTCATTACAACCGTCTGCTCTGGCTGCAGCAAAAATTCGGCGCAATTCCACCAGGCCTGCGGCAGGCAGCGTCCAGGACGGCGCAAGCACTGCTGCCGCTTGGCTTCAAGGGCCGCAACTGGTTGCAGGGACTGGGGACCGACTTTCGCACCGGCTTGCCTCTGATTTTCTCCTTGTTCGATCACGGCACGCGGCGGCGCCTGATGGCAGGGCAGGGCGTATGGGATCTGGCGGCCGAGCGCGCCCGGGAACAGCGCATCCCCGAGTCGGCAGACCTGTTGCAGCGGGCCACCCGCATGGATTTCGGGAACTATCTCGCCGAGGACATTCTGGTGAAAGTGGACCGCGCCAGCATGCTCAATTCGCTGGAGGTGCGCGCCCCCTTGCTCGACTACCGTCTGATCGAATTCGCCTTCGGCAAGGTGCCGTCGCGGCTGAAGGCCACGGCAGGCAGTCGCAAGGTATTGCTCAAGCAACTTGCCGCCCGTGTCCTGCCGCGGGAGTTCGACCGGCAGCGCAAGCAGGGATTCTCGATTCCGCTGGCGGCGTGGCTGCGGTCGGGGCCATGGAAAACATTTTTTCGCGAAACGCTGCTGGGTTCGGACAACACCGTGTTCGACCACGATGAGGTGAGCAAGCTGCTGGCCGGGCAGGCAAAAGGGAGGGTAAACAGCGAACGCTTGTTCGCGCTGGTACTGTTCGAATTGTGGCGGCGGGAATACCGGATCTCAATGTAACATTGAGCGGATGTACACAGAATCGCCCGAAGTCTCCCATAAGGTATCCCGCCCTTTGTCCCGCCAGACGCTTTCCGCAGTCATCATTACCAAGAACGCCGCAAACCAGCTTGCGGCCTGCCTGGAAAGCGTCTCTTTTGCCGACGAGATCGTGGTGGTCGACTCGGACTCGAGCGACGGCACTGCCGAACTCGCCGCCCTGCGCGGCGCCCGCGTGCTGCGGAAGGAGTGGCTGGGGTTCGGGGCGCAGAAACAGTTCGCGGTCGAAGCCGCGCGCCATGACTGGGTGCTGTGTCTGGACGCCGATGAGCGCGTGAGCGAACACCTGCGCGCGAGCATCCTTGCGGTGCTGGCCACGCCCGCGACGCAGGCCTATGCCATGCCGCGCCGTAATCGCTTCATGGGTCGCTGGCTCAGGCATGGCGAGGGTTATCCGGACTGGAGCCTGCGTCTGTTCGACCGGCGGCATGCGCGCTGGAGCGATGATCCCGTGCACGAAAAAGTGCTCACCGGCGCGCCGGTGGCGCGCCTCGAGGGAGACCTGCTGCACGATTCGGCCGAGACGCTCGCGGCTTATCTGGACAAGCAAAACCGCTATACCAGCATGCAGGCCGTGGCCTTGTTCAAGGCGGGAAAACGGGCCGGCGTGGCGCAACTGCTGCTGTCGCCGGTGCTGCGCTTCGCCAAATTCTATTTCCTGCGCCTGGGTTTTCTCGACGGCGCCGCCGGCCTGGTGCATATCGCCATCGGTTGCTGCAACAGCTTCCACAAATACGCCAAGCTGATGGCGCTGCAGCGCGGCGGTTGACGCATGCCGGATATCCTCGCGCCGGCTCAGGAACGTTTTCGCCGCCTGTCGAAAGAGGGGGCCTGGGTTTTCCTCGGCCAGGCAAGCGCCGTTCTCGGATCGCTGGCCGGTGTGCGGCTGCTTACGGAAATGCTCGATCCGGCCGCGTATGGCGAGCTGGCACTGGGCTTGACCGTAGCCAGCCTGGTCAATCAGGCAGTGCTCGGGCCGCTGAGCAACGGCATTACCCGGTTCTATGCGCCGGCGCAGGAACGCGGGGATCTCGGCAGCTACCTGAGCGCCGTCCGCGCTCTGCTGCTGGCGGCAGCAGCGGTCATCGCCATCATGATCCTGCTCGCGGGCGCCGGGCTGATGATAGCCGGCCGAATGCAATGGATCGCCATCGCCAGCGCGGCTTTCCTGTTTGCCGGTCTCGGCGGCTGCAACGCAATCCTCAGCGGCATCCAGAATGCCGCACGCCAGCGAGCCATCGTCGCGCTGCATCAGGGGATCGAGCCCTGGGCGCGGTTTCTGCTCGCCGCCGCCTTGCTGCTATGGCTGGGCGCCACCAGCACGGTGGCGATGGCCGGCTTTGCCGTTGCAGTCACGCTGGTGCTCGGATCCCAATATGTGTTTTTTCGGAAGGTCATTCATGGCAATGGAGCCGCGGCGGATCGAAGCAGTTGGCGCCAGCAGATCTGGAAATATTCATGGCCGATCGCGATCTTTGGAATCTTTACCTGGATGCAGCTTGCCTCCGATCGCTGGGCGCTGGAGTTTTTCGCGACCACGCAGGAAGTCGGGCTGTATGCGGCACTGCTCAATCTGGGTTACTACCCGATGTCGATCGCGACGGGAATGGGGGTGCAGTTCCTGGTACCGATTTTCTACCAGCGCGCCGGCGATGCCAGCGACCATAGTCGCAACGCCGGCGTGGCCAGCCTGAGCTGGCGCCTTACCGGGATCGCCCTGGGGCTGACCGGCGCGGTCTTCCTCGCCGCGCTCCTGTTTCACGCGCCGATATTCCGGATTTTCGTCGCGGCCGAATACGCTTCCGTGTCTCATCTGCTGCCCTGGATGCTGCTGTCGAGCGGGGTATTCGCCGCCGGCCAGATCATCGCCCTCAATCTGATGAGCCAGATGAAAACGCAAATGATGATCGCGCCCAAGCTGATCACGGCACTGCTGGGTGTCGCCCTCAATTTTGCGTTTGCGTATTGGTACGGCATAGCCGGCATAGTCATCGCGGGCATGCTGTTTTCAGTGTCGTATCTTGTCTGGATGGCGGCGCTGGCAAGGCATGAAGAAACACATTTCCTGTCGCGCCAATCAGGGAAAGAAACATGAACGTCCGCGCCCTGCTGCTTCGACTCTACCGCTTGCTCAGAGACCAATTCGGCGTCGATCCGATAAAGGCGCTGCGCTCCCTGCGGGGTCTGCCGCGATTTGTGCGCGATTACTTCCGCTTCCGCTCCGGCCACAGCGGGCGCATCGAGTTGTTGCCTTGCCTGCATGACTGGCACGAAGAAGGGGGGGCGGCCACGCTGGAATATTTCTGGCAGGATTTGCTGGTCGCCCGGGAGATTTACCAGGCTCGGCCGGAAAGACACGTGGATGTCGGCTCGCGCGTGGACGGGTTCGTCGCCCACGTGGCCAGTTTCCGTGAAATCGAGGTATTCGACGTCAGGCCGATCAGCACGCAGGTACCGGGGGTAAAGTTCAGGCGTGCCGATCTGATGCAGTCCGTGGCAGGGATGACGGGCTGCTGCGACTCGGTATCCTGCCTGCACGCGCTCGAGCACTTCGGCTTGGGCCGTTACGGCGACCCGATCGATCCCAAAGGCCACGAGCGCGGGCTCGCAAATATGGCAGCCCTGCTCAGGCAGGACGGAGTCCTGTACCTGTCCGTTCCGATCGGCGTCGAACGCGTCGAATTCAATGGCCAACGTGTTTTCGATCCTCGCGCTATGATTGCCCTGGCCATGGCGAATTCGCTCGACCTGCGCGAACTCAAGGTGATCCGGCAGGGAGGCAAGGTCGAGGCGGTTGCGCCGGACGAAGCGCGGCTTTCCGAACTGGCGAAGCAGCGCTACGCGCTCGGCATCTTCACCTTTGCCAAGCGCGCCGAACCTTAGGGTCTGCCGACATTCAGAACTTACTGCAGAAGCTATTGCGCGCGCTGGGCGACAGGGAGTCCGGCTGGCCCAGGATCGCCGCATACCTGAGCCTGCGCGCGGGCATTTACTACCGCAAGTCGTGGTCCCAGTGCGGCGAGGACCTGATCATGCGCTACCTGTTCGATCTGCTGCGGATCGCGCGTCCCAGCTACATCGACATCGGCGCGCATCATCCCTGGTACTACAACAACACCTACCTGTTCTATCGCCAGGGTGCGCGCGGCGTCAACGTGGAACCGGATCCTTCGCTGTACGCCGGATTGCGCAAGGGACGGCCGCGCGACGTCAATCTCAACATCGGCATCGGGCCGCGCGAGGCGGAAATGGACTTCTACGTCATGTCCAGACGCACCCTCAACACCTTCTCCGCCGTCGAGGCAAAGAAGTGCGTCGAGCAGCACGGCCTGCGTATCGTCGATACCCGGCGCATTAAGGTGCAAACCTTCGCGCAGGCGGTGGACACCCATATGGGGCGCACTCCCGACCTGGTTTCGCTCGATGTCGAGGGCCTGGATCTGGACATCCTGCGCTCCATCGATTTCGCGAGGCATCGCCCGCATGTGTTCTGCGTCGAGACCCTCAGCTATGCGCAAGGCGATGGCAGCGGAATCAAGAGTCCGGAGATCCACGCGCTGATGATAGCGAACGGATACAAGCTGTACGCCGACACTTACATCAATTCGATCTACGTCGCGGAGAGCAGCTGGCGCACCCTCCGGACCAGGCAATGAGGATCGCGCGATGGCGCTGAAATCCTGGCTCAAGGCGAGCCCCCTGTTCGCATTCAACCTGGTGAACCGCGACCGCTGGGTGGCCGCGCAGGCGGCGAGCCTGCCCGCGGGCGCGCGGGTGCTCGATATGGGCGCCGGCTCCTGCCCATACCGTCCGCTGTTTGCGCATTGCCGCTACGAAACCCAGGACTTCGCCGGCTTGGGCGATGCTCAGTTGCGTCATGGCGGCTACGGCCGGATCGACTACCGCTGTGATATCGCCGGCGTGCCGGTGGCGGACGCGGTGTTCGACGCGATCCTGTGCACCGAAGCGCTGGAGCACGTGCGCGAACCGATCAAGGTGGTGCAGGAAATGGCGCGCATCCTCAAGCCTGGCGGCCGCCTGATGCTGACCGCCCCCCTCGGTTCCGGCATCCATCAGGAGCCCTACCACTACTACGGCGGCTACACGCCCTATTGGTATCACGACTTCCTCGGCGCGGCCGGGTTTGCGCAGATCCGGGTGGAGCCGAATGCCGGTTCCTTCAGGTTCTACGCCCAGGAATCGATCCGCTTCGTGCAGACCACGCGCCCGTTCAAACTGGGCATGCCGCTGCCGGTCGAGCTGCTGTGGTCGCCGCTGTGGGCGCTGCTTGTGCCGCTGCTGGGCCTTGCGCTTCCGCTGGCCTGTAGCTATCTGGACCGATTCGACCGCGAAAAACGCTTCACCGTCGGATACCACGTTACCGCCGTCAAAAGGTGACGATGATCGCCATGGCGAAGCTGTATTGTTTTGGCGGGCAACGCTGATGGTTATCGTCCGCCTGACGGGTGGCCTGGGAAACCAGATGTTCCAGTACGCGGCCGGCCGGGCCCTGGCCGATCGGCTGGGCGCGGAACTGCTGCTCGACACGCGCGCGTTCAAGCATGCGCTTGCGTTCCAAGCCTATACCCGCCGCAGCTATGCCCTCGCGCCGTTCAATCTGCGGGCCAGGTTGGCGAGCCCGGCCGATCTGAAGAACTGGCCGCTGTGGGTGGTGGAAGTCGGCATGCGGCTCGGCTTCGTTCGCCCGCTGTTTCGCCGCTGGCATTTCGAATCGGCGATCACCTACGATCCAATCATGGCAACGGTGCAGGCGCCGGTCTGCCTGGTTGGCTACTGGCAGTCCGAACGCTATTTCATCGATGCCGCCGACAGGATTCGGGCCGATTTCACGCTGCGGCAGCCATTGGCCGGCGCCAACGCCGGACTGCTGGCACTCGCGCGCTCCGATCGCAGCGTCGGCTTGCACGTGCGCAGAGGCGATTTCGTCAGCATCGATGTCGCGGCGCAAGTGCACGGCCAGTGTTCGGTCGATTATTACCGGCGTGCGATAGCCCTGCTCAGGGAGCGCTGCCCGGGATGCCGTTTCCTGGTCTTCTCCGACGATCCGCAGTGGGCGCGTGCCGAGCTGCCGCTGGATGCGTCTGCCGTATTCGTGACGGGAAACGACCCGAGTCCGGAGCTGGACCTGGCATTGATGAGCGCATGCAAACACCACATCATCGCCAACAGCAGCTTCAGTTGGTGGGCTGGCTGGCTGGGATACAGCCCTGAGCAGATCGTCATTGCGCCGGCTCCCTGGTACGCGAGTCCGAACCTCGATGCGCGCGATCTTGCGGTTTCGCGCTGGCAGTACATCAGCCGAGTTTGATTGCTGGCCATGCTGATTCATTTGTCGACTAGCCGACATGCCTGAAGTCTCCGTGCTCCTTCCGGTGCGCGATGGTGCGCGCACCCTGGCCCTGGCCATGCTGTCGGTGCTCGAGCAGAGCTTCGGCGATTTTGAATTGCTGCTGCTCGACGACGGGTCGGCCGATGCTTCCCCGGATATCGCGCTCGGCTTCGGCGATCCGCGCGTGCGCCTGCTGCGCGATGGCACGAAACGCGGATTGGCTGCAAGGCTCAATCAGGGCATAGACGCGGCGGCCGGCCGCTATATTGCGCGCATGGACGCCGACGATGTATGTTTCCCGGAGCGGTTCGCGCGCCAGGTGGCGCGCCTGAATGCCGAGCGTACGCTGGACCTGCTGGCCTGCCGCGCCCTGGTGTTCGACGACAGCGGCGCCGCCACCGGGCTGGCGCCCTACCGCCTGACCCACGAGGCGCTGTGCGCGCAGCCCTGGAACGGCTTCTATCTGGTGCATCCGAGCTGGATGGGGCGCACCGAGTGGTTCCGCCGCCATCGCTATCAGACCCCGGAACTCGCGCGTGCGCAGGATCAGGAGTTGCTGCTGCGCGCCTACCCCGACAGCCGCTTCGCCGTGCTGGACGAAATCCTGCTGGGCTATCGCATGGGACCGATCGCCTTCGGCAAGACCCTGTTGGCGCGCCGTTGTCTGCTAGGCGCGCAAATCGCCCGATTCGCGCAGCGCCGCCAATGGCGCTACCTGTTGCTCGCAACGCTGGCGGCGACGCTCAAACTGCCGCGCGACCTGCTCATTGCCACGGCGGCCGGGCGCCGCCGGCGCGACCGCCGCGGCGGCAATGTTACGCCCGAGATCGAGCAGGCCTGGAACGCATTGCTCGGTTCTCTGTGCCGGCGGCTGGACGAGCTGCATTTGCCGCATGGCTGCGAAGGCGGGAATTTACTCGAGGCGCACGCGCATGAGCGCTGATCGGCGCGGCCGTCCGCGCATTTGTATCGTCGTCGCGGCACCCATGACGTTGAAGGCATTCATGCTCGGCCACATGCAAGCCCTGGCCAGAATTGCAGAGGTAACGGTGGTCGCCGATTTCGCCCCTGAGGACGGGACTTTTCCCTGGCCGGTGGCGATCATCCGCGTGGCGATCCCGATCGCGCGTCCCATTGCACCTGTTGCCGATCTGCGGGCGCTGCGGGCGTTGTTCCGCCTGTTCCGGCGCGAGCGCTACGACCTGGTGCACTCGATCACGCCCAAGGCAGGGCTGCTCTCGATGCTCGCAGGCGCGCTGGCCGGCGTGCCGCTGCGCCTGCACAGTTTCACCGGGCAGGTGTGGGTTACCCGCACCGGGATCATGCGCACCCTGCTGAAAAGCGCGGACCGGCTGATCGCGCGGCTCGCGACACACGTGCTCGCCGATAGCCGCTCGCAGCGCGAGTTCCTGATTGCGCAAGGCATCGTGGCGGCGTCCAAATCGGCGGTGCTGGCCCACGGATCGATCTGCGGCGTCGACGCGGCGCGCTTCCGGCCCGATGCGGCCGCGCGCGCGCGCATTCGCAGCAGCCACGGGATCCCCTACGGCGCAGTGGTGTTTCTTTACCTCGGACGCATCAACCGCGACAAGGGCCTGCTCGACCTGGCGCATGCCTTTGCCGGCGCCGGGGCGCGGCATGCGGGCGCGCATCTGCTGCTGGTCGGGCCGGATGAAGGCAATCTGAGCGCTGCCCTCAGTAGTGCCGCCGGTGGTTGCGCCGCCAGGCTGCACAGCGCGGGTTTCACCGACCGGCCGCAGGAATATTTCGCCGCCGCCGATGTCTTCTGCCTGCCCAGTTACCGCGAGGGATTCGGCGCCACCATCATCGAAGCCGCCGCCGCCGGCGTACCGTCCATAGGTTCGAGGATCTACGGCGTCACCGACGCCATCGTCGAAGGCGAGACCGGCCTGCTGTTCGAGGCAGGGGCGGTGCGGCAACTCGCGCAATGCATGCGTACACTGGCCGGAGACGCAAGTTTGCGCACGCGCATGGGAGAGAAGGCAAGGGAGCGGGCGATGCGCGATTTTTCCTCGGCCGTACTGACCGCTGCGCTGCTCGAATATTACGAGAAGCTGTTGGCGCGTCACGCCGTTTGACGGTTTGCACAGACATGCTCAAACGCAGCTTTGATTTATCCATGGCGCTCGTCCTGCTCGTCGGGCTGGCGCCGCTGTTCGCTCTACTGGCGCTGGCGGTGCGATTGAAATTGGGCCGCCCCGTGCTGTTCGCCCAGACCCGGCCCGGACTGCACGGCGCGCCGTTCGAATTCTATAAATTCCGCACTATGACCGAGGCGCGCAATGCAGCGGGAGAACTCCTGCCGGACGCCGCAAGGCTTACACCCTTCGGCGAATTGATGCGAAAATTGAGCCTGGACGAATTGCCGCAGTTGGTCAACGTCGTAAAAGGCGACATGAGCCTGGTGGGGCCGCGGCCGCTGTTGATGGAATACCTTCCCCTGTACAGCGAGCGGCAGGCGCGGCGCCACGCGGTGCGGCCCGGGATTACCGGCTGGGCGCAGGTGAACGGCAGGAACGCGCTAGCCTGGGAGGAACGCTTCGAGCTCGACCTCTGGTACGTGGAACACCGTTCGTTCCGGCTCGACCTGAGAATCATCGCCATGACGGCATGGCGCATGCTGCGGCCGCAGGGGATCGCGCAACCGGGGCACGCCAGCATGAGCAAATTCACGGGATCGCAAGGCGGCAGGAAAGATTGAACACCAAGGAAAAACTTGTCCTATTTGGCGCCGGCGGCCACGCCAAGGTGGTGATCGACATCATCGAGCAGCAGGGAAATTTTGAAATCGCCGGCTTGCTCGACGACGACCTCAAGCATCGCGGCAAGCGCATATTCGGCTATCCGGTGCTGGGCACGCGCGCGGAATTGCCGGCGCTCATGTCGGCGCAGTTGCGCCACGCCATCGTCACCATCGGAGACAATGCCAGCCGTGCCGCCGTGGCCGCGCACCTGGATCAGCACGGCTGGCGCTTCACCAGCGCGATTCATCCCGGCGCCAGCATAGGCCGCGGCGTGGAAATCGGCGCGGGCAGCGTCATCATGGCCGGCTGCGTCGTCAATGCGGACGCGCATCTGGGAAATCACGTGATACTCAACACAGGAGCCACGGTGGACCACGATTGCCGCATCGAAGACGGCGTGCACATCGCGCCGGGCTGTCACCTGTGCGGAGGCGTGAGCGTGGGCCCGGGCAGCTTCCTCGGCGCAGGTTCCACGGTGACCCCGGGTGTGAGGATAGGCAAGAATGCGATCGTCGGCGCGGGCTCGACCGTGATCCGCGATGTCGCCGATGGCGCCAGGGTCTCCGGTTCACCGGCGAAGCCCCTGGATTGAACATGGGACGCAGGGGAGAAACTCCGGACCAAACGCAGCGCCTCGCGCTCGAGGGCGGCGCGCCGGTTCGCAAAGAGCCGTTCGCTCCCTGGCCGCTTTTCGCCGACGACGAGATCGCGGCGGTTGCGGCCGTGCTGCGCTCGGGCAAGGTCAACTACTGGACCGGCGAGCAATCGCGGGAATTCGAGCGCGAGTTCGCCGAGTTCGTCGGCGTCAAATACGCCGTGGCCCTGGCCAACGGCACGGCCGCGCTCGAGCTTGCGCTGCATGCCCTGGGCATAGTCCCGGGGGACGAAGTAGTGGTTCCGAGCAAGACCTTCATCGCCTCGGCGAGCTGCGTCGTTCGCCTCGGAGCGACTCCGGTAGTCGCCGATATCGACCTGGACAGCCAGAGTATTACCGCGGCGAGCATAGCAAGAGTGCTGACTGCTCGAACCAAGGCCGTCATCGCGGTGCATTTGGCCGGCTGGCCGTGCGAAATGGATGAGATTCTCGCCCTGGCGAAGGCGCGCGGCCTCTACGTGGTCGAGGATTGCGCGCAATCCGTCGGTGCGCGCTACCGGGGCCGCATGACGGGCTCGATCGGCGATATCGGCGCATTCTCCTTCTGCCAGGACAAGATCATCACCACCGGCGGTGAAGGCGGCATGCTGGTCACCGATTCGCGTGAATTCTGGGAAAAAGTCTGGTCGTACAAAGACCACGGCAAAAGCTACGCCGCCGTGTACGCGCGGGAACACCCGCCTGGTTTTCGCTGGCTGCACGAGAGCTTCGGCAGCAACTGGCGCATCACCGAAATGCAGTCGGCCATCGGCAGGCTGCAACTCGCGAAACTGCCGCAATGGCTGGCCCTGCGGCGCCACAATGCGCGGCTGCTCGATGCGGGCCTGGCCACCATACCCGGACTGCGCCTGGCCGTTCCGCCTGCGCATAGCGAGCATGCCTATTACAAGTACTACGCTTTCATCCGGCCGGAAATGCTGCGTCCGGGGTGGAACATGGAGCGTATCCTCGAGGCGCTCGATGCCGAGGGCATACCGGGCAGTGTCGGCGCCTGCAGCGAGATCTATCGTGAAAAGGCATTCGTCGACTCGGGCCTGGGTCCGAGGGAACCGCTGCCGGTGGCGCAGCAGCTCGCCGACTCCAGCCTGATGTTCATGCTGCATCCCGGACTCACCGACGAGGACATGCGCGATACCTGCAGCGCGCTCGCGAAAGTCATGCGCGCAGCCATAGCTTAGCCATGCATATACGCAACTGGATGGCGTTCAGCCATGACGTGGCTGCCGCGATGATCGCTTGGTATCTCGCCTACTGGCTGCGCTTCAACACCGAAATACCGCAATACAACATTCCCAACATGGTGGGGGCGATGCTATGGGTGGTGCCGCTGCAGGCGCTCATATTCTTCGGCGCCGGCATGTATCGCGGCATGTGGCGCTATGCCAGCGTGCCCGACCTGCAGCGCATTGCCGCCGCGGTGGCGGTGTCGACCCTGGCGATCGCCTTAATGCTGGTGATGCTGCCGCCGCAGCAGCCGCCGGTGCCGCGTTCGGTGCTGCTGCTCGATCCGATGCTGCTCGTCATGCTGCTGGGCGGCAGCCGCCTCGGCTACCGGATGTGGAAAGAACGGCGGCTACGCGGCGTGCTCGGCTCACCCGGAAAACCGGTGCTGATATTGGGGGCGGGCGACGCCGCGGCCGACCTGCTGAAGAATCTCTCGCGCGCGGGCGACTGGCGCGTGCTTGGCCTGCTCGATGACAATCCGGCCAAGCGCGGCCGCCAGATCCAGGGGGTGAGCGTCCTCGGCGCGATCGAGGACCTGGTCGATCTCTCGCCCAAACTCGAAGTCGAGCGCGCCATCATCGCCATGCCCTCGGCCTCGCACCAGTCGCGCCGGCGCGCGCTGGAGATTTGCCGCCGCGCCGGCGTGGAAGCCCTGACCGTGCCCTCGTATCAGGACCTCATGAGCGGCAAGGTCACGGTGTCGCAGGTGCGCAACATAGAACTGGACGACCTGCTCGGCCGCGACCCGGTGCTGCTGGACGAGAGCCGCCTGCAACAGTGGATCCACGGCCGCGGCATCATGGTCACCGGCGCCGGCGGATCCATAGGTTCGGAGCTGTGCCGCCAGATCGCGCGCTACCAACCGGCGCGGCTGGTGCTATTCGAGCATAACGAGTTTGCGCTCTACCGCATGGAGCAGGAATTCGCCGGGCAGCACCCGCAGATTCAATTGAACTGTGTCATCGGCGATGTCAAGAACGCCGCGCGCGTGGCCGAGGCGCTCGCCGCGCACCGCCCGCAGATCGTGTTCCACGCCGCGGCCTACAAGCATGTGCCGCTGATGGAGGAGGGCAACGCCTGGGAGGCGATCCAGAACAATGTGCTCGGCACCTGGCGCGTGGCCGAGGCGGCCATCGCGCATGGGGTGGAGAAATTCGTGCTCGTCTCCACCGACAAGGCGGTCAACCCGACCAACGTGATGGGTGCGAGCAAGCGCCTGGCGGAAATCGTCTGCCAGGGACTGCAGGCGC
>Ga0082335_1007365_pt1 | contig 13350 bp, 8 predicted proteins | sample Subgrocontami58m_FD_72375 | JGI IMG/M metagenome (GOLD analysis project Ga0082335, IMG submission 72375) | Subsurface groundwater microbial communities from S. Glens Falls, New York, USA - GMW37 contaminated, 5.8 m (SPADES assembly) (version 2) ...
GCCGCTCTGTGCGGCAGGCTGCTGGCTGAACTGGGGGCCGAGGTAATAAAAATTGAGCCCCCGGCGGGTGACTTCCTGCGCAGGAGAAAACCTTCGGCGCCCGATGGGGAAAGTTACGACTTTCAGCTTATCGCGGCCAACAAAAAAAGTGTCTGCATTGATCCGGCAATTCCGGAGGACAGAGAATTATTGAAAACCTTAGTAGCGACAACCGATGTCATTATAGAGGACAGCCTTTTTGCCGGAGAACAGGGTTTAGCTACCGATTTCGAGGCGTCGAGGCACGGCAACCGGGCGCTCATCCACTGCGGTATATCTCCTTTTGGCAGGTCTGGCCCGCTCAGCAGTTACGCGGGAAATGAACTGGTAATGCAGGCCATGAGCGGAATGATGGCGACCACAGGTTTTGCCGAGGATTTGCCTACCAGGGTGGGGATTTTATGTGGCGAGCATGTCGCCAGCATTTTTGCCGGGATATCGGTTTTGGGCGCCCTGTGCCACCGTCATGACGGCGGCACGGGTCAGGAGATCGATATCTCGGTTCACGACTGCCTTCTTAGCTATCTTGGCACCTTCATGCCGGCATTTTTTACCACCGGCAAGAACCCCGAAAGGATCGGCAACCTGCACCCGTTGGTCGTCCCATGGAATTCGTACCGGGCAAAGGACGGGTGGGTCATTATCTGCACAGGCAACGACCTGCAGTGGGCGGCTCTGGTTAAAGCCATGGGAAGGGATGATCTGGCCGAAGATGACCGTTTTGTGCCGCAGGATAAGAGACTGGCCAAGCGCGGGGAAATCGACGGCATTATCAACCAGTGGACTGCCACAAGAAATGTCGATGAAATTGTGAGCCTGCTGGAGGAAGTGAATATCCCGGCGGGGCCGATCATGACCATGGATAACATGCTGGCAGACGAGCAGGTTAGAGCCAGAAACATGTTGGTCGAACTGGACCACCCGTTGGGTGGCAAGGTTTTTTCCACCGGTCCGCTTTTTAAGATGACGGCCACGCCGGGGAAAATCAGCAGGCCAGCGCCCCTATTGGGGGAACATACAAAGGCGATATTATTCAAATCAACAGATCGCAAAAAAGCTTTAAAGGAGATCGGGGGCAAAAATGTAACGGCCAAGGCCTTGCACGGAGTAAGGGTTTTGGAAGTGGGAGCCTATACCGCAGGTCCGCTGTGCACGCGCCTGTTGGCCAGCCTCGGGGCGGAGGTTATTAAGATTGAGCCTCCGCTAACGGGTGATGCCGTCCGCAATTTCGGCTGCAAGGTAGGTGGTACCAGCTACCTTTTTCATATGAACAATTACAACAAGAAGTGCATCACGCTGGATACAAATGGAAAAGAAGGCAAGGATATCTTTCTTGAACTGGTCAAGAGGTCCGATATCCTAGTGGAAAATTTTGTGCCGGGAACATTGGACAGATGGGGTTTAGGTTACAGCACACTGCAGGAAATAAACCCTTCCCTGGTATATTGCTCGGTGAACGGTTTCGGCTGGGGCGGCTCCATGGGCAAGAAGAGAGCTTTTGATACCGTCGTACAGGCCAGGGCCGGATTCTTAAACCAGACGGGTTACCGCGACGGGCCTCCGACCAAAGTGGGCGCTTCCTTTGCCGATGTATCGGCCGCTGCTTTTGGCGCCCTGGCTGTTCTTGCCGCCCTTTATCACCGGAAGCTGACAGGGGAAGGTCAATTCACCGACGTTGCCATGTACGATGTGATGGTATGGATGACTGCAGAACTGTGGCCATTTCATTTCAGAGGAGAGAAGATACCCGAAAGAATGGGCAACAGTCATTACCGCTACGTGCCATATAACATATACCAGGCCAAGGATGGGCTGGTGGTCATTGCGGCGGAAAAGGACACACAGTGGAGTAAGCTGTTAGAGGTAATGGGGTGCAGCGCTTTGACTGGGAGTGCGCGTTACAGCAGCGCCGAGAGTCGCGTGCAACACAGGGAAGAAGTTGATGCTTTGGTTGCTGATTGGGTAACGAAGTTGGAGGTCGTGCAGGTTGTCGGGAAATGCCAGAAAGCCGGTGTGCCGGCGGGGCAAGTCATGGATTTAAGTGATATAGCAAGCCATCCCCATGTTTTGTCCAGGCAGATGATGGTAGAGGCAGCCATTGACTCGGAAAGAATAAAGTTGTTGGGTTGCCCCATGAAGCTTTCGGCAACCCCTACCGATTTTTGTCAACCAGCAGCGCCTTTGGGTGAGGACAACAAGGAGATCTATTGCGGGCTGCTGGGTTATTCTGCCGCTCAGTTGGATCTATGGAAATCCGCGGGGCTGATCTAAGACGGGACAGTGGAATCTGGGCGTAGGTTTGCTTCGAAACATGCCTTCTTCGAAACATGCCTTTCTTGCCGCGCTGGCGCCGCGGCAACCCGATCGGTCCCGCCTCTTCCAAGCACAGCAAAAGGTCGTGCGCCGCAAACTCCTTGCAACCCCGTTTGGCTGCCGCCATTCCTACCGCTCACACAGCGTTCGCGCAATAAAGCTGCGTCCGCGCGAAGCTGCGTCCGCGCGCATTCCACGAGGCAATCGCCGCCCGCATCTGCGCCATGTCTCCGGCAGTCAGATCACGGGTGCGGCAGCGAAAAAAGGATCCGATCCACTTGGTTCCCCAAGGTAAGGGGAACCATGCAGATCAAACCGCCTCTGACGCCACTGGAATCTTTCAGACGGCTACAGTGACACCTTTCATTTTCTGAAGGCTTACCCGCCCTGGCGTTTATCCGCAGGGCAGACGTCGGTAGTCAATCAGGATACTTGGCGAGAGCGGCGCGATAGGCTTTGTATACGTCGCCGGCCGCCTTATTGCGTTTGGCGCGGTCGCGCACCCAGTCTTCGGCCACATCGTCCAATGCCTTGTCGAGCCGCGGCTTTTCCGCCGCAGGAATCTCGAAGAATTGGATGCCAGCTTCCTTGAGCTTCTTTCTTGCTACCTCGGTATCCTTGTCGATTTCGACGCATGCGAACTTCATCGTCTCCCGGCCGGCGGCCAAAAGAATTTTCTGCACGTCCGGCGCCAAGGAGTTCCAGCGCTGTTTGCCCATCGTATAGTTGAAGTTGGCGCCACCGAAATTAATGCCCGACAAACCCGATTTCACGAGTTTGTGCATGCCCCCCGACACCGTAGCGGAATGCGTATAGACCAGTCCGTCCACCGTGCCGCGAGCCAGCGACTCGTAAATTTCCGGCGAAGCCATCTGGACGCCGACAGCACCCAGTTTCTCAATGCTAGCCGACATGACGCCGCCGAGGGTGCGCAGCTTGAGACCCTTGAGCGCGTCAAGCGAAGCGAGCTTGTCGCCCTTGGCGAAGATGGTGTAAGTCGGGGTCGCAATAGTGAAAAGCACCACGACATTGTTCGTCTCCTGTTCCATTTTGGCCAGGATGCCGTCGTTCATCAACAAATCCGCAGTCGCCTTGGTGCCGTGACAGGCGTTGCGATAATGGTCCGGCAACTCGCCGACCGTGCTAAGCGGCATCCGCTCGGACACGAAGCTGGGTATGACGCCGGACACGTCCACGGTGCCGGCCTGGACCAGGGACAGCAAATCGGCGGCCTTGCCGAGTTGCTCGGACGGGAAATGCCGGACTTCAACGCGGCCGTTCGACATCTTCGAAACAGTGTCGATCCAGTGCTTGACGCCAAAGCGGATCATGTAATGAGTGGGCGCCAGATAGTCCGCGGCGCGCAGAGTGATTTTTTCCTGCGCCGACAGCGGCGTGCTGGTCGCGAAAAGCGCGCCTGTCAGGGCGGCAATCAGGGTGAACTTGGATGCGATTTTCATGGTGATGTCTCCTTTGGGTCGTTTCTTGGGTGTGGTGAGTCGAGAGCATGGGATCCGGCAACGTCAGGGTGGCACCAATGTGTCCCGGCGCAAAATCTCGCCGCGAGTGCCGGTGCCAGCAATCAAATCGCGCGACATGTGCCCCTCCTTATCATGCTTCTGCGCCCGCATTCGATGCGACTCGCGGGCGAGAAGGATTACGTCATCTTCATGCTTGTCGGCAACCACAGGATCACCTGCGGCCAGGCCACGAACACCGCCAGGATCAGGATGTGGGCGATAATATGCGGCCACAAGCCGATGAACACTTCTTCGGACGAAAATCCCGAATAGCGCGCCACCACAAAAGCATTCATGCCGACTGGTGGCGTCACCATGCCGAGCTCGGCGGTTACGATGACCAGGATGCCGAACCAGATCGGATCAAATCCGAGCGCCAGTACCACCGGCAGGCTGATCGGCACGGTAAGAATCAGCACCGAGATCTGGTCGAGGAAGCAGCCGAGTACGATGTAGATCGCCAGGATCAGCACCAACACCGTCCAACGCGATATCTCAAGCGTGGAAACCCAGGCCACCAGGTCCTGCGTGACGCCGGTGAGGGTAAAGAAATATCCGAAGACGCTGGCCGTCATCATGATCAGCATGATCATGCAGCTCGTGTTCGCGGACCGGGTCAGCGCCAGCTTCAACCCTGCCCAGCTCAGACGGCCTTCGTGCCATGTCAGGAGCAAAGCCCCGAAGGCACCCAGGCTGGCAGCCTCGGTCGGCGTGGCGACACCCAGATAGATCACCCCGGTCACCAGCATGAACAGCGCCAGCATCGGCCCAACCACTTTGAGCGACGCGATCTTCTCGCGCAGCGTATAGCTGCGGGTCTCGATCTTGTTTCCGTGCATCAGTACCAGGAGCACGACGGTGGCGGCGATGGTGATCGCCACCAGAATACCCGGGATGATGCCGGCAATCAGCAGCGCGCCGATACTCTGATCCGCGATCAGGCCGTAGAGCACGATAACGACCGAAGGTGGAATCAGCATGGCCAGCGTGCCCGAGATCGCGACCGCGCCCGTGGCGATGCGCGGCGGGTAGCCGGCTTTCAGCATCGACGGGAGCGTCGTGGCCGAGAGGGTCGCGGCGGCCGCTGTGCTCGATCCGGAAATTGCCCCGAAGGCGGCGCCGGCCATTGCCGTTGCGACCCCCAGACCACCCGGAACGCGTCCGACCCAGACGGTGGCCGCCCGGAACAGGCTGACGGCAACGCCGCTCTGGATGACGAACTCCGCCATCAGCATGAACATCGGAATGGTCAGCAGTTCATAGACTCCGGCGGCGGACAACGGCGTATTCTTCAGAATGCCGAGCACCATGTTGCTGCCGCCGATCATATAAAGTCCCACCGAACCCGCGGTAACAAGCGCGAACGCCAGCGGAATGCCGCACAGCATCAGCACCAGCAGCAGCGCGATTATCGAGATCGTCAGCATGGCTGCTTCACTTCCGCTGCGGCCATATCCGCTTCGGACAGCGCCATGATGTCCTCATTGTCGATTTCGCCGTAGGCCTCGGTGACGTCGGCCTTGGGGTCCAGGATGCGCACGGCGAGTGCGCCCATCCTGAGCACGACGCGCAGCAGCATGGCGCCGATGCCGATGGGCAGAGCGAGGCTGCCTATCCAGATCGGCCATGCCAGACTGTCGATTCTTACATCGTTGTTGACGTATTGCCTCCAGGTATTCTCGGCGCCGAGCCAAAAAATAAGAGCGAAGACGAGCAGAGACGGTACGTAGCCCAGGAACTCGGCAATGCTGCGTTTGCGGATGTCGAGCGTGCTTGCCAGAAAGTCGATGACGATGTGCTGGCTGCGGCGCAAAGTGTCGGCGACAGCCAGGAAGAACACATAGATCATCAGGTATTTGGCGATGAGGGGGTAGGACCATTTGATGGGATTGCCAAAGAAATAACGCATCGCCACATCGGCGACGACGAGCAGCATGATGGCGAACATGACGAACGCCGCACCGTTGAGTAAAGAATTTTCAAGCCAACATAAAGCCCGGCCTGAAACCCGCAGCAATGAGCCCATAAAATGGGTCCCCTATAATTGAGAAGTGGTCCCGCACAAACGGACTTCGCACCTCACCGGCCGCTGATCCGAATCCACCGACCGGTCACGCTCATCTTAGTTTCACCGTGCTCCGGCGGACAATGGGCGCAAGACATCGCGTGCCGGCGCATCGTCGGCGAGCGCGTCGATCGCCCGCTCGATTGCGTTGGCTGTCGCGTCCCCGACGATCCCACCGGCCATCCGACGGTACTTGGCGCGAATGTCGGCCTCCGTGAGCGGAGCATCCGGCGTGCCGGTCGCGTACCTGGTTCGCTCGATGGTCGAGCCGTCCCGTCGCTTCACCCGTACGCGAGCGAGGAAGTGCTCCGGGAAGGCCGCTTCGGCTTCAGGGTCCAGCTCGAGCCGGATCTTTTCCGCAATGCGGACGACTGCCGGGTCGCGGAAACCCGCCGATTGGGCCGCGACGTAGTGGGCGAAGTCGTTGCCCCCCATGACGAGCGCCATCGCGAGAGAAAAATGCGAGGAGAATTGCGCACTGTTCATGTCGGTCGGCCGAGCGCCGATGCGATTGACATGGACCAGCGAAAGCGAATCGGTGCCCACAATCATTTCCAGCACATCATCCGGTCGCAGCCCTTCCTCGGCCATTAGGGCGCGCAGCGCATCGATCTGGGAATGGATAAGGCCGCAGCAGCAATACGGCTTGATGGCCGTAGTGAGGAAATCCCAACGATTTCCGAGACCCTCGACCATCGCATCGGCGCGATACTCGTCGGAAAACGCCTGGAACACGCCGCGACGTCCCTCGAGGATCGTGGGCGGACCGCTGAATCCTCGGCGCGCCAGGCTGAGCGCGCGCAGGCCGCCCATCGCAGCCAGACCCGCGTGGAGCCGCTTGACCTCGCCGCCTGATTGGGCGTATTCGGTTGTGCCGGACGCGTGGCTGGCGGCGAGGCCGAGGGCGGACGCGAGCGTTTCCGGGTCGAGCCTGAGCAAGCGTCCCGCGCCGAGGGCGGAACCGAATACGCCCATGACGCACGTTTCGTGAAAGCCACGGTCCTTGATCATCGACGGCATGACGGATAGGCCGAATCGAATTATGGCCTCGAATCCGAGCGCGAGCGCCACCATCGTTTCGTGTCCCCGAGCGTCAATCTGCTCCGCCACCGCCAGGACAGACGGCACGGCCACGCAACCCGGGTGGGCTAGCGCGATATTGTGGTAGTCATCGATTTCGACCCCGTGGCCTGCGGTCGCGTTGCTCAAGGCGGCCCACTCAGGCCGCAGCTTCCTCTGGCTGCCGATCACAGTCGATAGACCGTCGGGCGATTCCTCCAGCGCGTACTCGCGGACACGGGTGATGTAGTCGAGCGTGGATGCCACCAGAGCGGCGCCGATCTGGTCAAGTGTAAGCAGCAGAACGCGCTTGCGGACCTCCTCCGGGATTTTCTCATAGCGAAGTTTGCTGGCGAAGCTGGCGAGCTCGCGCGTGATCGGACGCGGCTGTGTCTGCGTTCTTGCCTCCGTCGAAGCCATCATTCCCTTCGCCATCTTCGGACCTCCTTTGCGATTAACGAAAAAATAGGAAATTCGCAACTGCTCAGGCAAGGATCACCTGATACCACCTGCATGATGAGGAGTGTAGCAGCGGCCCGCGTGCAAGGCAAAAAAACAGTTGATTGAAGAGGCGTCCGAATGAAGAGGTGTCTTGCCTAACTAGCGTTCGACAATTAAACTGGGAGCAATACAATTTTGCGGCATCCCAACCACAAGGAGTCAATATGGATCTCGATCTCAAAGGCAAATCGGTCATCGTCACCGGCGGCGGTTCGAACATCGGCCGCGCAATCGTGCTCGGCTTCGCCGCAGAAGGCGCCAACGTCACCATCGGGGACATCGATGTCGAACAAGCGCAAAAGACGGCCGAACTGGCGTTGCGCAGCGGTGCGGCCACCGCGCAGGTGGTGAAAACCGACGTCACCCGGCTCGACCAGGTGCAGGCGATGTTCAAGACCGCAGTCGACAAGCTCGGCAGTGTCGATGTGCTGGTCAACAACGTCGGCTGGGACAAGTTGATGTTCTTTACGCAGACGCAGCCGGAGTTCTGGCAGAAGGTCATCGCAATCAACTACATCGGCGTTCTCAACTGCACCAAGACCGCCCTTGAACTGATGGTTCCACGCAACGCGGGCTCCATCGTGTCCATCAGCTCGGACGCCAGCCGTCAGGGCGAGCCGCGCGAGGCGGTGTATGGCGGTGTCAAGGCAGCCATCAACAGCTTCATGAAAACGATTGCCAAGGAAAACGGGCGTCACGGCATCCGCTGCAACGTGGTCTGTCCCGGCGTGACGATCCCAAGCACCAGCGAAGAAGTGGGCACAACCAGCATGTGGGTCGATGCCGGCAGCATGTTCACCCCCGAACAGCTCGAAAAGATCGCCAAATCGCTGCCGCTGCGCAAAGTTGGGCGGCCGCAGGATATTGCCAATGCGGTCGTTTTCCTGTCTTCAGCGAAAGCGGCGGGTCACGTCACCGGGCAGGTGCTGTCGGTGTCCGGCGGCTACAGCATGATCGGCTGATAAAAAACCCGGGCGGGGAGCCCTCCTCGCCTGGTTCGGCCATCGTTTTCGTCTCGCCGTTACTTACACTCGGGGCTGGTCAACTCTGTCGTGCCGTCACATTATCGAGTTCCCGGGATTTTGAAGGAGTTAGGAAAAATGAATTTCGATTTTACCGACGAGCAAAAAATGTTTAAGAGTGCCCTGGAAAGAGTTGTCAGGGAGAAAATTGAGCCGCTGCTGGCGTCCTATCCCGAGGACCAGCCGCTGCCCAGGGATGCCTGTGTAAAGATCCGGGAGACTCTTTTGCCACTTGGAATTCATGGCAGCAGGGTGCCTGTGGAATACGGCGGCAGCGGCTTGGGCGCAGTGGGTCTTGGTATAGCGGCTGAAACCATCCCCTATGAGGCATTTGAATTGCTCATGTGCATGGAGGTGGTGGCCCTCAGGATCTGCATGGGCGGGTCCGAGGAGATGAAAAGAAAATATGTTCCAAAAATCATGAATGGTGAAAAATTTGCCGCTTCAGGAACCAGCGAACCGGATGTAGGTTCCGACCCGCGGGGAATTCGGACCAGGGCGGTGCTCAAAGGGGACCGCTATATCTTGAACGGGACGAAAATATGGGTGTCGGCCGGGTCGGTGGCGGACTATTTATTGATCGTGGCGTCGATGGGAAAGGATGAAAAGGGCGGGAATATCATTACCCCCTTTTTGGTGGACGTGAAAGAATCCCCGGTAGTGGTAAAGAATCTTGACCTGATGGGTATACGGCAGTCGCATATATGTGAAGTTTTTCTGGAAGATGTAAGCGTTCCGAAAGAAAATATTTTTATCGGGGCGAAAGGGCATGCCCACCGCATTTTGACGGGCAGTTGGCTGAGTCAGCGGCCGGTCGTCGGTTTGTGCAATATAAGGCTGGCCCAAAAGGCTTATGCTGCCGCCCTAAAATATTCCCTGCAGCGGCATCAATTCGGCAAACCGATTGCCAGCTTTCAACTGGTTCAGAATATGCTTGTTGAAATGCGTACCTTGATAGATTGCAGCCAGTTATTGTGCTATCGGGCCTTAACCATGTTTGACGAGGGAAAAAGGCCGGACGTTGAATCCTCGATGGCGAAGTATTACGCTTGCGAGGCGGCTCTGCGGGTGACCAGTCTAGCGGTTCAAGTACACGGGGCATTTGGCATAACCAAAGAATTCCCCGTGGAAAAATACTACCGTGACGAAAGAGTGTTATCGTTCCCCGACGGGACCATTGATATCCAGAAACTCATAGTGGGCCGTGAGCTAACGGGGATCAGGGCTTTTTCCTGAACCGGAATGATGGTTTGAGAATACAGGAAGGCGCAAAAGCATGGAACAAATCTTCAGCAGATTTAAAGAAATTGCCGACCAGCCGTATGGATATTTGAGGAAGTGGAAAGAACAAAACGGGAAAAAAATTATCGGCTGTTTGCCGATGTATGTTCCCGAAGAAATTATCCACGCAGCCGGGATGCTGCCCGTGGTACTGCAAAAAAGCAACGAGCAAATTAGCCTCGGCCCTGCCAACGTTCAGAGCTATTTTTGCGGGATCGTCCGCAGCCTGGGGGACATGATCCAGGATAACAAGCTCAAGTTTCTCGACGGCGTGGTGTCACCGGACATCTGCCTGGCTATCCGGGGCCTGTCGAACATGGCCAGAATGCGCATGCGGGAAATATATTACTTTGACCTTTTGTTACCGCTGGCCGTAAGGAATAAGGCTTCAAGGCCATTCCTGCGAGACGAACTGGAGAGGTTCAAAACCAGCCTGGAGGAATTTTCCGGCAACAAGATCGAAAGGGATTCCCTGCTGCGGAGCATTCAAGTCTTTAACCAGAACCGCGCCCTGCTGCGGGAGCTTTTTGATTTGAGGAGGAATAATCCGGGGCTGATCGGCGCCGCAGATCTCAGTTCAACCGTTGTGGCCGGCATGGTGATGCCCAAGGAAGAACACAGCAAGCTGCTGGCTGAGCTGCTGTCCGGGCTCAGAAAAAAGGAGACAGCTCCCAACGGGGCGCTTAGGGTGGTGCTTTCCGGAAGTTTATGCGAGTTTCCCACGCGCGATATCCTGGATCTTATCGAGGACGCGGGCTGCATTGTGGTTGACGATGACCTGTATGCCGGGGGAAGGTATATTGCCTCCGACCTCGGCGTAGATGGTGATCCCATGGAGGCGATCGCCAACCGCCACCTGGACATGGCTATTCCCTGTCCGACCAGGTTTGACCAGGGAAGCGACTTGGGGGACTACCTGGTCAATCTCGTTAACACCAGCCAAGCTCAGGGTGTAATATTTTTAATCGTCAAGTTCTGCCAGCCCCATGACATGTATTACCCCTATCTAGTGGAAAAACTGCAGAAAGCCGGGGTCCCCAACATGATGATAGAAACGGAGCACGAAATGCCATCCGTCGGTCAGGTTAAGACCCGGGTGCAGGCTTATATCGAAATGATACGGAGGAACGCAAAATGACCCAGCCAGTGAGGTTAGTGCGGCGGCTTGAGACCGCGACCCAAGTGAAGGGATTGATGAAGCGCTATTACGAAGGCCTGCGGCGGGGCCGGGAAGACAATAAGACGGTCGCCTGGACCTATGGTCCGGTGCCCTTCGAATTATTGCGGACAATGGATATCAGGTTTGAGCACCTTGAAAGCTATGGGGCCTACCTGGCGGCCCGGCAAGGGCAGGAGCACCTGAAAGAACTGTCCAATCGGGTAGGGTACTCGCCCGATATATGTTCTTACGCCAGGCTGACTCAGGGCGTACACATGTTGGCCGAAAGCAAAGACACCACTCAGGTAAGACCGGAGTTGTTGGTTCCCAAGCCCGATTTTATGCTGGCCGTCACTTCCTGCCATCTGATGGCAAACACTTATGATTTTCAGCGCCGCGCTTTGAAGGTTCCCGGATTCGTCATAGATGTCCCATTCACCAAGAGCATGTCCGATTTTAAGAGAAGCGTCGCCCATGTAAAGCGGCAGTTGGAGGACTTTATTGTTTTCCTGGAGGAGACGACCGGACGTGCCTTTGACTACGACCGCCTCAGGGAAATTATGGTCAAGGTAAAAGAGGCCGCGATGCTGCGCGTGGAGTGCATGAAGTTGAGCCAGAGAACCCCCTCGCCCATGACGATTTTTGATCATTTTATTTGCCTGGGGCCAATGCATGTGTGGCGGGGCACGACGGAGTCGGTGGAGTACTTCAAGGCGCTCAAGGCTGAAGTGGAAGAAAGGGTGGCCAACAAGATCGGGGCCGTGCCGGATGAAAAATACCGCCTCTACTGGGATAACCTCCCAATCTGGTTCAAGGTGGGAAGGCTGTCGGAAAAACTTGGTTCGGCGGGCGCGAACCTGATTGCCGGGATATACACCCACTGCTTCTTTTATTCCCATGAACCCGAAAAGATTGACCCGGATCGTCCTCTAGACGCTATTGCCGAAGAGTTGGCCTATATAACCATGGTTTTCAGCAATGTGGAATATCGGACCGACATGATTCAAAAGCTGTGCGAGGACTACCGCATTAACGGCCTGGTGATGCATTCCTCCCGCACTTGCCAGCCAATGGATATCGGGCAGATGGATATCATAAACACCATTGAAAAGAGGCTGGGTATCCCCGGGGTGGTGATTGATGGCGACCCGACGGATCCGAGCTACTATTCAGACGCCCAGACGGAAACCAGGCTGGAGGCCTTCCTCGAGGTTCTGCAGGCAAGAAAAAAGGCTGCATGAAAAAAGTCCGGCGGACTCAAGTCCGAAGTGCAACGGCAGGCACGGCAAGATCGTAGCTGCGGCATAACTCCACGCCGGGTTTTATGGTTCATGTTCACGTTGGCGCCCGGCTCCAGGAGACGGAGGGCAAAGAACAAGTCCGCATCCGGTGTTTTGGCGATACGCTCCTGTCATTGAGAATTACGTAAGCTCTTGACAACGGAATGCTCTGCGTGTATCCGACCGCGCCGCGCGGGCATCGATGCCCTGCGGGTGATCGACCGCGGTGGCAGCCCTGGGCAGCTCGGTGAAGAGGAGAAGGCCCGGTTGCGCGCGGCGCGCATCGAGTGGCCGACGGGAACACGGTTTCGGAACGCAACCGTGGGCGCTTAAGCGCATGCGCCATTTGGTCAAGCGGCGCTTTGGCATCGCATTCGGCGATATGCACGTTTTAGAACTGGATGGGAATAAAAAATGACGACGAGAAAAGTTGCAGGAGTCGATGTCGGTTCAGTTTCCACAGACGTGGTAATCCTGAACCAGGACAAGGAAATTGTTGCGTATAAGGTGGTTCATTCCGGAGCCAACTCTCAAAAGGCTGCCGAGGAGGCATTTCGTGAAGCCCTTGCCTTGGGCGGGGTTGAGCGCGGTGAAATAGCCTATGTGGTATCCACGGGCTACGGGCGAAACCGCGTTGCTTTCGCCAATGCGAATGTAACTGAAATTTCCTGTCACGCCAGGGGAGCACATTTCCTTTTTCCGGAAACCAGAACGCTAATTGATGTCGGCGGGCAAGACAGTAAAGTGGTTCATCTGGATGAACGAGGACTGGTGACCAGTTTTGCCATGAACGACAAGTGCGCGGCCGGTACCGGCCGATTTTTGGAGGTAATGGCCCGCGCTCTGGAATTGGAACTGGACAGTATGGGGGATCTTTTCTTCGAGGCAAAGAAAGAGCTGACGGTAAGCAGCATGTGTACTGTTTTCGCGGAATCCGAGGTTATAAGCCTTCTTTCGCAAGGCAACAGCCGAAATGACGTCGTGGCAGGGATTCACATGTCTATCGCCCGGCGGGTAATCGGCCTGCTGGGTCGGCATGGCCTGGTTGAAAGGCTGGCATTTACCGGCGGGGTGGCAAAAAATAGAGGGGCGGTCGGAGCCTTCGAATCAT
>Ga0082335_1007366_pt1 | contig 13349 bp, 11 predicted proteins | sample Subgrocontami58m_FD_72375 | JGI IMG/M metagenome (GOLD analysis project Ga0082335, IMG submission 72375) | Subsurface groundwater microbial communities from S. Glens Falls, New York, USA - GMW37 contaminated, 5.8 m (SPADES assembly) (version 2) ...
GGGCGGACGCCCGGATCGCGCCGACAAGGAAGCCGCCGAAATCGGCGTGCTCGAGGCGTACCTGCCGGCGCCGGCCGATCCCGCTGCCATCGAGCAGGCCGTCGCCGACGCCATTGCGGAAACTGGCGCCGTGTCTCCCAAAGACATGGGCCGGGTGATGAAGGCGGCGATGGCGAAGCTGGCCGGCCAGAGCGTGGACGGAAAAGCGGTGAACGAGCTGGTGCGTCAGAAGCTGGCCGGCCGCTAAACTTCTCTTCGATCCCGATCGTCCAAACGTTCGAGACGGCACGCAAACAGCCTTCTCCTCCTCCTTAGGCCCTCCCCGTGAAAACGGGGAGGGCCTTTTTTCGTGTGCTACCCTCGCGGACCAGCGATGAACCCGGACACTCTGTCCGCCTCCGAACACCGGCCGCCGGAGCGCGCACGCCGCGGCCGGCTCGCGCGCTCGGCCGGTGTGACGGGCGCCGCCACGCTCGCCAGCCGCATGCTCGGCCTCGTCCGCGACCAGGTTCTCGCGTCGCTGTTTGGCGCCGGCAACGAGATGGATGCGTTCATCGTCGCGTTCCGGATCCCGAACCTCGTGCGCGATCTGTTCGCCGAAGGCGCGATGAGCGCGGCGTTCGTGCCGACGTTCACCCGTCACCTGACGCGAGGCGGCAAGGACGACGCCTGGCGGCTGGGCAACAACGTCCTGAACGCCCTGCTCGTCGTGACCGGCGCGCTCGTCGTCGGCGGCATCGTCTTTGCGCAGCCCCTGGTCGAGACGTACGCGGGCGATTTCGCCAGCGTGCCGGGCAAGCTCGAGCTGACCGTGCGTCTGACGCGCGTGATGCTGCCGTTTCTGACCATGGTGGCGGTCGCGGCGGTGGCCATGGGCATGCTCAACTCGCTGCACCACTACTTTCTGCCGGCGCTGTCGCCGGCGATGTTCAACGTGGCGACGATCGTGTGCGCGCTCGCGCTCGTGCCGGTGATGCCGGCGCTCGGCGAGCCGCGCATCATGGCGATCGCGATCGCGGCGCTTCTGGGCGGGGTGGGGCAGATTGCGATTCAGTGGCCGGCGCTGCGGCGGACAGGGTTCCGCTACCAGAGGGTGTTCGAACCCGGCGACGCCGGTCTGCGGCAGGTGCTGCTGCTGATGGGGCCCGGCACGATCGGGCTCGCCGCGACGCAGGTGAACATCTTCGTCAACACGCTCCTCGCCACCAGCCAGGGCACCGGCGCGGTGTCGTGGCTGACGTATGCGTTCCGCCTGATGTATCTGCCGATTGGTCTCGTCGGCGTCTCCATCGGCACGGCGGTGCTGCCGGCGGTGTCGCGTCGTGCGGCGGTCGACGACACGACCGGGATCCGACAGACCGTCTCGCGCGGTTTGGCGCTGATGCTGATGCTGAACGTGCCGGCGACGCTCGGGCTGATCGTGCTGGCGACGCCGATCGTGCAGCTCCTCTTCGAGCGCGGTCATTTTCTGCCGGCGGACACCGCGGCCACGGCGGCGGCGCTGCGTTTGTACGCGGTGGGCCTGGTCGGCTACTCCGCCGTGCGGATCGCGTCGCCGATTTTCTACGCGATCGGCAAGAGCCGCGTGCCGGTGATGGTGAGCATGGGCGCGATTGTGATCAACGTCGTCGCCAGCGTGACGCTGGTGCGGCTGATGGGATTCCGCGGGCTGGCGCTCGGCACCTCGATCGCGGCCGTGGCGAACGCCGGGGTGCTCGTGTGGCTGCTGCGCCGGCGGCTCGGGGGCCTCGACCTCCGGCGCCTGTCCCTGACGCTGGTGAAGGCGACGCTGTCGGCGGTCGTGATGGCCGTCGCGGCGGTCGCGATTCAACACGCGATGGATCGTGTCGTGCCGGGTGCGCATCTGACGGCGCAGGCCCTGCGCCTCGGTTCGTCCATCGGGGGCGGCCTGCTGGCGCTGGCCACGATGGCGACGCTCCTGCGCATGGAGGAATTCGCTGAGGCGGTCGAGATGGTCCAGCGACAGGTCCGGAAGGTGCTCGGACGCTAGACGCGTGGGACAACCGACGCCGTTTTGTCCGGATATAGTACGATTCCGGACGCTGCACCATGCGTCGTAGTTCTTCGCCTTACGCCTCGTCTTTCTCCTTCGGTCCCGGCCCGATCTCAACGGCCTTGAAGGCGCTCGTCGGCGCGAACGTCGTCATGTTCGTGATCACCTCGCTTGCGCAGGGAGTGGTGCCCTACCTGGGACTGGTGCCGACGCTGGTGCTGCACGAGCTCTGGGTCTGGCAGGTTGCCACGTACATGTTTCTGCACGGCGGGATTTTCCACATCGTGTTCAACATGCTGGCGCTTTGGATGTTCGGGGCCGAGCTCGAGCGGATCTGGGGAACGCGGTACTTCCTGAAGTTCTATTTCGTCACGGGTATCGGCGCCGGCATGCTCACGGTGCTCTTCTCGCTGCTGCCGTTCGAGTTCGCACACCAGGTGCAGCGCTCAATCATCATCGGCGCGTCCGGCTCCATCTACGGCCTGCTGCTGGCGTACGCCCTGTATTTCCCGGACCGTCCGATCTACATGTACTTCCTGTTCCCAATTCCGGCGAAGGTGTTCGTCGCGATCATGGGGGCCATCGCGCTCTTCTCGTCGCTCGGCGAGGCCGGGGGCGTCGCGAACGCCACGCACCTCGGCGGTCTGCTGGTCGCCTACCTCTTCCTCAAGAGCGCGCGGATTCACCCGCTCTCGGACGTGAAATACCGCTACCTCAAATGGAAGATCAACCGCGTCCGCAGGAAATTCGACGTGCACTCGGGCGGACGCGCGAACGACTGGGACCGCCGCGTTCACTGAGGCTCGGCTGATCACCTGGGCCGCGCGGCCGCGCGTTCAACTGCGCGGCGCTTTGGTGGCACGCGGCGATTTTGAAGAGCGCATGCTCCACGGCAGCCGCACGCCCCCTATCGCCAGGGCCAGCGCAGCGCCGAGCACCGGCAGCCCGTAGCCGCTCGTGAGAAAGCTGTACTTGAACAGCGCGCCGCTGGCGAACTGGAAGTTCAGCGCCATGAAGAACGCGACGAACGCGGCGAGCGGCGTCCAGAACCCCGCCACCAGCGCGAGGCCCGAGGCGACCTCGCCGAGCGGCACCAGCCGCGCGAAATAGGGAACCCCTGGAATCGCCACGCGTTCCAGGTATTGATGGCTGAAGGATTCAGGCGGCACGGCCTGCAACCAGCCCGCGAGCTGGCTCGCGAGCAGCGACGTGTCCATGAACCAGCGGATCTTCCCCAGGCCTTCGAAGATGAAGAAGGTGCCGAGGCAGATGCGCAGGATCGCGAGGCCGGTGGCCTGTCTGTCCAGAGCCATGTCAGGAACCGCTTCCCTGCAGCGTCTTCGTGGCGCGCTGCAGCGCGCGAATGACGATCGCCGCCTGTTCCGCGGCGCGCGCGTAGTTGCCGGCGTCCACGGCTTCCCGCACGCCGGGAATCGTCTTCACGCCGTACCCCGTGTACAAGCCCGGCGCGTAGATCACATGGCGGTACCACGGGCGATCGGGAAGTCCTGCCGGCTCGACAAGATCGCGTTCGGCCATGATCAGCCGGTGGTTGATGTCGGCGAGCACCTGGGTCGTCGGGGCGGCGCCGGCTCCGCCCGCCTGGGCCAGGAGCGACTCGCCGCGCGCGCCGAGGTCGGCGCCGGCTTTCGCGAAGGCCTCCGCCGCCGACTTCAGGCCCGCGAAATCAACCTTCGTCGCATCCGCGGCTGACGCTTTCGTGGCCTGCTGTTCGATCTCGTTGACGTAGTCGAGGATCTGTTTGCCGTACACCTCGTAGTCGAACGGCAGGACCTCGGCGTCCGCGAGCCGCAGCAGGGCCACGCCGGTCACCTGCGAGGCGAGGACGCTGTACTTGAATTGCGGGTCGATGTACTTCTTGAACCAGCTCGGGTTGTCGTAGGTCGAGTGATAGCTGCCGTTGCCGCCGCGGCCGCTCAGGCCCATGTCCATCGACGCGATGCCGACGTGATCGAGAAACGCCGTATAGTCCGACCCCGAGCCGAGCGCGCCGACGGTTGGCGTCTTCAGCATCGGCTGACCGTCGCGCGCGGGCGCCTGCTCGCGCGACCGCTCGAGCCAGCCGTCGTACAGCGTCTTCGACCCGCCGTCGGGCTCGACCGACTGCGCGAGCTCGTGGACGAACGGGGTCAGCGAGTGCACGGCGCTGCTGCTGAAGATCAGACCGCCGGCGCCTCCGTCTCGATTGACGTACACCGCCGCCTTGGCTCTCAGCTCGTTGGCGAGATCCTCGACCCACTCGGTCGATCCGAGCAGCCCCTGCTCTTCGCCGTCCCAGCTGACGAACAGCACGCTCCGGCGCGGCTTCCAGCCCTTCTTCATCATCTCGCCCATCGCGCGCGCCACCGCCATCATCGACACGTGACCGCTCACCGAATCCGACGCGCCGAAGGTCCACGCGTCGCGGTGCGATCCGACGATGATCCATTCGTCCGGCGCGACCGCGCCCGGAATCTTCGCCACGACGTCGATCACGCGTCGCTGGGCATATTCCATCTGCAGGTTCATGTGGACTGTGGCCGGACCCGGACCGATGTGATACGTCAGCGGCAGCGCGCCGCGCCACGCTTCCGGCGCCACGGGACCTGTCAACCGCTTCAGCAGCTCGACGCCGTCGCGATACGACATCGGCTGCACCGGAATCGGCGAGAACGTCTCGATCTTGTCCATCGGGATCCGGGCCACGCCCGGCTTCGACGGGCGATCGGGCGTCGACGGATCACCGGGATAACGCGGCATGTCCATGACGCTGCCGCGCTGAATCATGCCCCAGCCGCGGAACGGGCCGTCCGGGTAGACGTCGCCCTGGAAGTAGCCGTCCTCGTGCGGATCCGAATAGATGATGCAGGCGATCGCGCCGTGCTCGGCCGCCACCTTCGGCTTGATGCCGCGCCAGCTGCCGCCGTAGCGCGCGAGGACGATCTTGCCCTTCACGTCGATGCCGAGCGTCTGCAGCGTCTCGTAGTCGGCGGGGATGCCGAAGTTCACGTACACGATCTCGCCCGTCACGTCGCCCGACGGGGAGTAGGCGTTGTAGGCCGGCAGGATGCCGGGCTTGTCGGCCCACTGGTCGCCCCGGATCTTCTCTTCCTCGACCTGCAGCGTCACTTCGTCGGGCGCCACGATGTCGATGCGTCGCCGGCCGGGCCACGGCAGCAGCACGCTGTATTCGTATTTCGTCGACTCGAGGCCGAACTTCCTGAACGCGTCTCCGACGTAGTCCGCGAGCTTGATCTCGTAGGGCGAGCCGGTGTGATGCGGCTCCGCGGTCATCACGTCGAAATCGGCCTCGGCCAGCTTCGGCGAGGGCGACGCTTTCAAGTCGCGCTCGCGCGCGGTTTCCTCCGCGCTCGCCGCCGCGGAGAACCCGCGGATCCGCGCCGTCTGCGCGTCCTGCCCCGAGCCCTGTCGAGGGATCTCGGCCGACAGCCACACCGCAGCCATCATGGCGACGCACCCCGCGATCACACCGGCGCGAATACGACCCATCATCGTCCTCCTTGGAAGCCCATCGCTTTGAGCGCCGCAATCCGCCCCGACATCGGCGGATGCGACGCGAACAGGTTGGACCAGAAGCCGTCCTTCAGGTTCATCGCCCGGCCGAGCGGATCGGCGATGCACAAGTGCGCCGAGCCGCGGTTGATCGCCTGGGTGGGCGCCGCCGCCGACTCGATCTTTTCGAGCGCCCGTGCCAGGCCCATCGGATTGCGGGTCAGCTCGGCGCCGGACGCGTCGGCCAGGTACTCCCGCCGGCGCGACACCATCATCGCCAGCGCCTGCGCCATCAGCGGCGCGAGCACGATCGCGACGAGCCAGATGACCAAGAAAAAGACACCCGCGGCGCCGCCGCCCCCGCGGTCGTCGCGCCCGCGCCGCCGCGATCCGCCGCCCCATATCATGCCGCGCCGCGCCCAGTCCGCGAGCAGCGCCACCGCGCCCACCAGCGCCGCGACGATCGTCATCACGCGGACGTCGAGGTTGCGGATGTGGCTCATCTCATGCGCGACGACGCCCTGCAGCTCCTCGCGGTCGAGCGTGTCGAGCAGGCCGCGGGTCACCGCCAGCGAGGCATGCTCGGGTCCGCGGCCGGTCGCGAAGGCGTTGGGATCCTGGTCGGGCACCACGTACACGCGCGGCCGCGGCAGGCCCCCGGCGATCGCCATCTCGTCGACGACGTTCTGCAGCTGGCGCAGCTTGAGCCTGTCCGCATCGCCCGCGGTGGCCTCGAGCTCCTCGACTGGTCTGGCGGAGGTTGACAGCAGGACGGCGCGATCGCCGGAAAAATAACTGACCGCCGCCGACGCGGAGCCGACACCGAGCGCCACGACCGATCCGATCGGGACGAAGCCGCCGGCGGTGCCGAGGTAGAAGGTGTCGAAGCCAAGGCCGAGGACGAACAGGAACGCGACGAACGCGAGCATGATCAGCCACGTCTTGCGGCGGTTCGAGGCCTGTTGCTCGTAGAGATTCATCGGGTACTCAACACAAAGGACACAAAGGACACAAAGGAAGAACCCCTAGAGTCTTTCCTTCGTGTCCATTGCGTCCTTTGTGTCTCTGTTACCTGCGAGTTAGATCGACCGCCGGGACCTCGCGGTCCTTGTCGTCGGTTACCTCGAAGAGCTCCGCCGGCTTGAAGCCGAACATGTTCGCGAAGAGATTGGTCGGGAACACCTGCTGCGCCGTGTTGAACTTCGTCACGAGGTCGTTGTAGAACTGCCGCGCGAAGCCCACTTTGTTCTCCGTGCCGGACAGCTCTTCCTGCAGCATCTTCACGTTGTCGTTCGACTTCAGCGTCGGATAGTTCTCGGCAAGGGCGAACAGCCGGCCAAGCACCTGCGTCAGCTGCCCTTCCTTCTGCGCCGCGTCGGCGGGTCCGGTGGCGGTGAGCGCTTTCGCGCGCGCTTCCATCACGGCCGTCAGCGTGTCGCGCTCGAAGTCCATCGAGCCGCGGACGGCGTTCACGAGGTTGGGGATGAGGTCGTGCCGGCGCTTGAGCTGCACGTCGATCTGCCGCCAGCCGTTCAGCACCTGATTGCGCATGCCGACGAGGCGGTTGTAGCTGCCGACGGCCCAGAGCGCCAGCACGACGACGACGGCGACGAGTATCAGTAGGGCCATGCTGCCATCCTGTCGTTCTCGGTTGCCGGAATCACCGATGGAAATACGCGTCCGTGTGATCGAGCCAGTCCTGCCGGATCGGGCTGAAGACGTCGAGCTCGAAGGTGTCCTCGAGCGCTTCGGCCTGGTGCTCGACCCACGAGGGGATGTGCAGCACCTCGCCTTCGCGCACGGTGATCTCTTCGCCGCCGATCAGGAACTTCAGGGCGCCCTGCAGGATGTAGGTCATCTGCTCGCTCTCGTGCGAGTGCATCGGCACGAGACAGCCGCGCTTCAGATAGATCTGCGCCAGCATCTCTCGCTCGCCCGTCACGATCTTCCGCGAGAGCATTTCCGTGACTTTTTCGAGGGCGATCTCGTCCCATCGATGGAGACGAACCGTCTGGGTGCCCATGAGGATCGAGCATATACCAACGGGCCCCGATGCTATAATCCGGCTTCGCATGAAGGCCGTTCTCAACGGGCGAGAAGCGCAGGTGTTCGACGGTCTGGACCGCGAGGCGTTGTTCTCGGTCTACCGCTGCATGCTGCTGTCGCGCAAGCTGGACGACAAGGAGATTCAGCTCAAGAACCAGAGCCAGATCTTCTTCCAGATCAGCGGCGCGGGACATGAAGCCGTGCTCGTGGCCGCGGGCCTCATGCTCCGGCCGGGGTACGACTGGTTCTTCCCCTACTACCGCGATCGCGCGCTGTGCCTGCAGCTCGGGGTGACGCCGCTCGAGATGCTGCTCGCGGGGGTCGGCGCGACGGACGACCCCGCCTCCGGCGGCCGGCAGATGCCGTCGCACTGGGGCCACACGACGCACAACATCGTGTCGGGCTCGAGCCCGACCGGGACGCAGGTGCTGCACGCCGTGGGCTCGGCGGACGCCAGCCTCATCTACAGCCGCGTGACCGGGATCCCCGATCGCGAGTCGCGGTGCCACCCGGACGAAATCACCTACGTCTCGCTCGGCGAGGGCGCCACGAGCGAGGGCGAATTCTGGGAAGCGCTCAACGTCACGTGCGCCAGGAGCCTCCCCCTCCTCTTCCTGGTCGAGGACAACGGCTACGCGATCTCGGTCCCGGTCGAGGTGCAAACGGCCGGCGGCGACATCTCGCGTCTCGTGCGGTCGTTTCCCGGCCTGCACGTCGACTCGATCGACGGCACCGATTTCTTCAGCAGCCTCCGCGCGATGCGCGAGGCGACGGCCTACGTCCGCGCGCGGAAGGGTCCGGCGTTCGTGCACGCGCGCGTCACCCGCCCCTACTCGCACTCGCTCTCCGACGACGAGAGGCTGTACAAGCCGCCGGCGGAGCGGGAGGCGGAAGCCAAACGCGACCCGATCGCGCGCTTCGCGGCGTTCCTGAAAGAGCGCGGCCTCGCCACCGACGAGGATCTGGCGCGCGTGGCGACCGACGTCGAGCGCGAAGTGAACGACGCGGCCATCCAGGCGCTCGCGGCGCGGAAGCCTGCGAAACACACTGCCGAGCTCTGGCTGTATTCGCCCGACGTCGATCCGACCTCCGCCGCATTCGAGACGCCCGCGCATCCCGAAGGCAAGCCCGACACGATGGTGGAAGCCATCAATCGCACGCTCAAGGACGAAATGGCGCGCGACCCGCGTATCGTCGTCTTCGGCGAAGACGTGGCCGACGCGAGCAGGAAAACGTCGCTGCCGCTGGTGAAGGGCAAGGGCGGCGTCTTCAAGCTGACCCACGGCCTGCAGCGGCTCTACGGCGACGATCGCGTGTTCAATTCGCCCATCGCCGAAGCCAGCATCGTCGGGCGCGGCATCGGGATGGCGGTGCGCAGGCTCAAGCCGGTCGTCGAGATCCAGTTCTTCGACTACATCTGGCCGGCGATGATGCAGATCCGCGACGAGCTGACGATGATGCGGTACCGATCGGGCAACACCTGGTCGTGCCCGATGGTGATCCGCGTGCCGATCGGCGGGTACCTGCGCGGCGGCGGGCCGTATCACAGCCAGTCGGGCGAGAGCATCTTCGCGCACTGCCCGGGGATCCGCATCGTGTATCCGTCGAACGCCGTCGACGCGGCGGGCCTTCTGCGGACGTCGATTCGCTGCGACGATCCGGTGCTGTTCCTCGAGCACAAGCACCTCTATCGCCAGACCTACAACAAGGGCGAGTATCCGGGCAAAGAGTTCATGATCCCGTTCGGCCGCGCGAAGGTGCGGCGCGAGGGCGACCACGTGCTCGTGGTCACGTGGGGCGCGCTCGTGCAGCGATCGATTCTGGCGGCGCAGCAGGCCGAGAAGGATCACATCAGCGTGGCCGTGCTGGACCTGCGCACGATCGCGCCGTACGACTGGGACGCGATCGCGGCCTACGTCATGCGAACCAACCGCGTCGTCATCGCGCATGAGGATCAGGTGATGTGCGGCTTCGGCGCCGAGATCGCGGCGCGGATTGCCGGCGAGCTGTTCGAGCACCTCGATGCGCCGGTGCGGCGCGTCGGCGCCAGGAACGTGCCGGTGGCCTACTGCCCGGACCTCGAGGAAGCGATCCTCCCGCAATCGTCGGACGTGTTGAAAGCCATCCGCGAAACGGCCCGGTACTGACGGGATTCGGGATTCGGGGTTCGGGATTTGGGGTTCGGGATTCGGGATTCGGGATTGGCCGCGCGGGTTCAAATCCCGCCCCCGCAACCAAACCACTTCAAGGGGTTACGGTGATTCACCGTAGCCCTTTTTCGTTTTCATCTAACAGCCATCTAACAGGAGGGTTTCTTTCTGTGGCACCGAGCACGAGGATATGCTGCCGGCAGTCAAAGCCTATGTGGATCTTTGCAGCAAGGCAGGCGGACACGAGCCGAAGCAAGAGCCCAAAGTGAGGCTTCGCCTCCGGTTTCAGCCTGACGGAACGCCCGCCAAATTGGCGTAGTGTTGGCTCACAACCGCTCGATCGTCGGCGCGTCGCGCGGTCCCGGAAGATCCACAACTCGCGCGTGCAGTTCGGCGGGTCCGGAACCGCCGCGATGGCCGCGCGCTCGACGCCCGAGAGGCGCGCCGTCCCCGCTTTGACTTGTAGGCAGCGCACGTCCACCGGCCCGATCGCCACCACATCGAACAGCCCGAGACTCCCGCCGGCTTTGGTGCAGACGTAACCGGCGCGTTCAAGCATCTTGATCGCCCGTCGTTCCGCGCGTGTGCCTCTGGCTTTGGCGTTCATGCCGCTTGGTGGCCCTTGAGCCTCGCAATGGTGTCGGCCTGCTCGGCGACGAGGGTTTCGAGTCAAGGCGATGAGTGGGTCCTCGTTGTGCTCGAGACGCTCCGTGAGCAGATCGCCCGGGCGGACACCGAGCTGAAGGTCTTGACGCGTGCAGACGTCCGCATGCGCCGGTTGATGACGGTGCCTGGCGTTGGCCCCGTGACGGCCGCGCGATTCGTGGCGGCGCTGGACGATGTCGACCGATTTCCCAATGCCGCCAGCGTCGCCTCATGTCTTGGCCTCATTCCTGGGGAGAACACGACGGGCTTTCGAGCCAAACGGACGCGGCTGTCTCCACCTGCTTCACGCGCGCAGCGGGACAGCTCGATCGAGCGCGGCCTCCCGGCGTTCGCTGAACCCCTTCACGATCAGCCATAGCCCCAACCCCGCGTAGGCAGGCCCCAGCGGCACCGCGATCTCCATCACGACGGGGTATCCGAGCAGCGCCTGCAGCGGCACGCCGGTGATCTGCAGCGCGCACGTGACGAGCCCGACAACCGCCAGCACGCGCGGAATCAGGCCGGCGCGCCACAGGGCGGCGTACAGCACGAAGATCCAACTGACCACCGTGAAGAGCTGCGTGTAGTGCGCCCATCGTCGTGCCCCAAAGGCGGCGGCGGCGACGACCTGCAGCATCGCGCGATCCGCGGCACCGGCCCCGGCGTACTGCTGGCCGAGGGACAGCATGGAGAGGACCATGCCGCCCTCGACCACCTGCAGCGGAAAATTCGCAACGCCGAGGGCAAGGGAGCAGAGCGCCAGCCTGTGGCTAGACTGCCGAAGCACCGGATACGCCGCAATGCTGATGGCGAGCGTGACGGCAGCACCGAACAGGAAGAGCAACGCCGGCGCTCGCAGGTGACCCGGATTTCGTGCCGCGCTCTCCAGAAAGTCGGGCGATACCACCTGATTCAGCAGGATGTAGGGCAACATGAGGGCTCCGACGATGTGCAGCAGCACGAGCGCCCCACAATCCGGCCAACGGTCGGGGTGGATGCCACGGATTGGTCAGAGGCCATGCAAGTCTCCTTATTTCAGAAAGATACAGTCCAGGCGTGAAGGAGCCGGCGAAAGGACTTGACGAGTGTCATAGTGTTATAGTTAACTACAACACATCGCATTTGGCCGTCAAGTTAAGGAGGAAACCATGAAACCCGTTCCCTCAGTGCTGTTCGTCCTGTTGATGTCGCTCTCCACCATGGCTTACGCGCAGTCGGACGCCCACATGCCCGCCGCCTCCGACAAAGCCACCCCCTCGGACGCGCAAAAGGCCTTCGACAAGCTGAAGACGCTGGCCGGTTCGTGGGTCGGCCGCTTGACAACGTTCCCGGCGGAACCGAGCGTGGACGGCAACTTCGCGCAGTTCTCGTTGCGCGTGACGTCACTCGGCAACGCGCTCGTTCACGAGATGTCGATCTCGGGACGCGCCGATCATCCGGTCACCATGTTCTATCGCGACGAGGACCGCCTGCTCCTGACGCATTACTGCGACGCCGGCAACCGGCCGCGTATGGTCGCCACGCTTTCGCCGGACGGCAAGACGCTGGAGTTCGAGTTTCTCGATCTCTCCGGCGGCAATAATTACGGGCACATGCATCACGCAAAGTTCACCTTCATCGACGAGAATCACCACACGGAGGACTGGACCTGGATGGTCCCCGGTGACAAGCCGGTCCGCGCGCACTTCGAGCTGCAGCGGACGAGCGCCGGCAGCACCTCGACCAACTGAAGATGATCTGGAACCGCTGATGGACCGTGAGTGGAACGACAGCCAGCCGATCTACCGGCAGCTTCGGGACCTCGTCGTCGCGATGATCCTCGACGGGGTCCTCAAGGAGGGCGACCCGCTGCCCTCGGTGCGCACGGTGGCGGCCGAATATCGGGTCAATCCGCTCACGGTCCTCAAAGGTTACCAGCAGCTCGCGGACGAAGGACTGGTGGAGACGCGTCGCGGCCGCGGCATGTTCATCAACGCCGGCGCCCGCGCTCTGCTGCTGCAGGGCGAACGCCAGCGGTTTCTTGGCGACGAGTGGCCCAGGATCTACGAGACCATCAGGCGGCTCGGCCTGAAGACGGAAGAACTGCTGCGTGCCGCGCCTGGCGAGCCCGCTGCGGATGCCGCCCACCCAAAACCCGGCGCGCCGCATTCTCCCGAAGAGGAGCGCTGAACCTATGGCGTACATAGAAGCCCGCGGGCTCCGCAAGACGTACGGGGCGACCGTCGCCCTCGACGGCATCGATCTGCAGATCGAGGAGGGCCGTATCCTCGGCCTCATCGGGCCCAACGGCGCCGGCAAGACCACCCTGCTGAACGCGATCGTCGGACTCACGCCCTATGAGGGACAACTGAAGGTCGTCGGGCGCAACCCCTGGACCGAACGCGATCGACTCATGCGCGACGCGTGCTTCATCGCCGACGTCGCCGTTCTGCCGCGCTGGATACGGGTTTCGCAGGCGCTCGGCTACCTCGAGGGCGTCCATCCGCGGTTCGATCGGGCGAAAGCGGAAGCGTTTCTGGCGAAGACCACCATCCGGCCGGCCAGCAAGGTCAGGGAACTGTCGAAGGGCATGGTGACGCAACTGCACCTCGCCGTGGTGATGGCCGTCGACGCGCGGCTGCTGGTGCTCGACGAGCCGACGCTCGGACTCGACATCCTGTATCGGAAGCAGTTCTACGATTCGCTGCTCACCGACTATTTCGAGCGCAGCCGCACCGTCGTCGTGGCCACGCACCAGGTCGAGGAAGTGGAGCACGTCCTCACCGACGTCATGTTCATCGACCGCGGCCGCGTCGTGTTCAGCCGGAGCATGGAGGACGTCGAGTCGCGATATCGCGAAGTGCAGGTGCATCCCGACAGGATCGCGGCCGCGCGGGCCCTCAATCCCATCCACGAGCGGCAGGGGATCGGTCGCAGCATCGTGTTGTTCGAGGGGGTGGACCAGCAGCAACTCGCAGCGCTCGGCGACGTGCGGACGCCGA
>Ga0082335_1007367_pt1 | contig 13345 bp, 12 predicted proteins | sample Subgrocontami58m_FD_72375 | JGI IMG/M metagenome (GOLD analysis project Ga0082335, IMG submission 72375) | Subsurface groundwater microbial communities from S. Glens Falls, New York, USA - GMW37 contaminated, 5.8 m (SPADES assembly) (version 2) ...
CGCCCCCTGGTCACTGTCCACTGTCCACTCAACTGGCGCAGCCTGAAGGCTGCTACTCCTAATTGGCAGGACTAAAGTCCTGCGCTACATACCCCGCCCGATGAATCGGGCAACTACCCAATTACCGGCCTGCCCATCGACCGCGCGCCGGGCTTCACTTCAACTGCGGCGTAATTGGCCTTGGAGTCCTGTGCCTCATGCGCCGCGCTCGTCCTCTTCCGCTTGGCCATCGAGAGCTCCAATTGCCTCTTTCCGACCTCCATTGCCGCCTGACGCAACTGGCGCTTTGCCATCTCCTTATCCCTTAGCTTCGCCGCATCGGCCCGCTCAGATGCCTTCTTCAGCTGCGCGTCCGCCCGGTCAACGTTTTCGTTATACTGCCAGATTGAAACGCCGATCGACGCTACGCCTAGTACTATTGTTGCTGCTAGTAATCCTGCCATATCTTTCGTCCTCCATTATTATTATCGGCTGGGGGGTACCCTAAAGTTGCTTAAAAAATAAATTTTTTTATAAAAACGTAACCTCTGGATATTATTGTGGATTATGGGTGAGAACGTGCCAAGTGCCACGCTTCTCTGAGAGAAACGGGATTGCAGGGCATGGATGCAGGGGAGAGAGCGGGGCTGAAGCATGGCATTGTCTGGGGAGATCGTCCGCCATAGGCGAGCGATTTCGATAAGGCTTTATTGTCATTTCCATTGACATAAATAGGCGTTTTATGTCAATATGATTGACATGATAGATAACAATTTGATTTATCAACAGAATCCGTGGTGGCAAAGGCCGGAGGCCATCAATAACGACCCCCGTATCGTTGCCTTGAACAATCTGCCGCTTGTTTGGCATCCGCCTTTCATTGACTCTTTGGATATTTCCAATGACGCCGTTCATATCTTAACGGGCCCGCGCCAGATCGGCAAATCAACATCTATCCGGTTTCTAATTCAGGACATGCTTCTTAAAAAGAACACACCACCAAAAAATGTCTTTCTCTTTAATTGCGATATTTTAAATAACCCAAGAGAGTTGGCAGAGATCGTCATGTTCTATTTGGACAATGTGGCGATGCCCGGGAGAAAATATATCTTTCTGGACGAAGTTACCGCGGTCGAAAATTGGCCCAACGGGATCAAGTGGCTGATAGATACCGGCAAAGGAGCTGAATGTGTTTATATTCTTACGGGGTCGTCAAGCATTAAACTGAAGAAGAGCGGGGAGTTCTTGCCCGGCAGAAGGGGAAAAGGGCGCGATCTGTCGTTAAGGCCGTTGAAGTTTCGCGACTATGTCGGGCTTGTCAAGCCTGGGGTTGCGAGGCCTCTCCCGCCGGAAGCGGGCTTTTCGGAGATAAAAAAATATTACAGCGATCTTTTGTTGGCGGCCCCCGAATTTCCCGCGCTCTTTGAAAGATATTGCCTCCACGGCGGTTTTTTGAAACCGATGAATGAACTTCATTCTTCGGGGTTGATCCAGCCGGAAACGGTTGATATCTATTTGAGTTGGATAAGGGGCGAGCTGGCAAAGGATAAGAAACGGGAACATATCGGGCGGCTACTCCTTGAAAAAATGCGGCTGTCGCTTGGCACCGGCCTGTCGTATCAGGCGTTTGGCGAATATATGGATGTCGCGTCTCACAATACAGCCCGGACATATCTGGATTTTTTCATAGATTCATTCATTGTTAACGAGGTTCCTTTCATCGAGATATCGCAAAAGAGGGTCGCCTGGAGAAAGAACAGGAAATATTATTTTTCGGACCCGTTCATATACTGGATAATAACGAACTGGGGGCAGGGAGGGGGCAGTATTACGCAAGTTTTTAAGGAGATGTTCAATGTCCCCGAGATCGCCGGCGCTCTTATTGAAAATGTTGTGGAGAACCATTTGTGCCATTGGGGAGACCATTTGGGCTATGGCGCGGCGCAGGGGAGGGAGATCGATTTCGTTATTATCGCCAAAGATACCGGGGTAGAGGTCAAATTTCAGAACAAGGTCACATCCTACGACGCCGCCGCTCTGAAGCCTTTTAAAAGATCGTATCTTGTGAGCAAGAATACTTTAGAAGATATGGGTCACGCGATCGCTATCCCGGCGCATTTGTTTTGCATGATCGAACTATGACCAAACTCGCCCTCATAACCGCCCTTGACGAGGCCGACGTCTATAGCCGGGTTGCAGTGAACCTTGGGCCGATCGCGCTTGAGGCCTATCTTTCGCAAAGGTCCAAGGGGCGAATTAAAACTTTTATAGTCGAGACCGAGACCGAGGTTGTGGCCATAAAGCCCGATTTTATCGGCATCTCGTGCGTTACCGAGAACTACGGCAGGGCGATCGCACTGGCGAGCTCGCTCAAGGCCAAACTGCACGTTCCCATCTTTGTTGGCGGCGTTCACATGAGCGCGCTCCCTGAATCGCTCGATCCCGTCTTTGATGCGGGGATAATTGGCGAGGGGGAGGAGACGTTTTTAGAACTGCTGGAAAAATTCCCGAAGATCGAAGGTATCAAGGGGATTGTGTTTCACAAACATGTAGTTGCCCCATTCATGGGGCCAAAGGCGCCCGATAAATCGGGCAACTACGATGTTCACATCAATCCCCGAAGGCTGCCCATCAAAGAACTCGATTCGCTCCCCATGCCCAACCTGAAAAAATGGGTCGAACGCATTGGCCTGCCCTATGTCATGACGACGCGCGGCTGCCCATATAAATGTAGCTTCTGTTCAAGCCCCGTCCACTGGTGCGGCTACCGCGAGTTTTCGCCGGAGAGGGTCGTGTCCGAGGTTGAGGCGCTGATAGGAGATTTCAACATCCGCCACATCAGGTTCTTTGACGATGTCTTGACCCTGAATAAAAAGAGGTTGAAGAAGATCGTTTCGCTCATTGACGAGCGCGGGCTCAATAAAAAAGTCAACTTCAGCTGTTTTTCACGCGTTGGACTAATGGACCAAGAGACGATCGCCCTGTTGAAGAGGGGGATGGTGGATTTTGTCTCGGTCGGCATTGAGTCGGCGTCGTCGGAGATGATCTCTTTGCTGAAGGACAAGCCGTTCAAGATAAAGAGCGCCCAGAATGTGATCGACCGGTCGGTCAAGGAAGGGCTTAACATGGGCTGGTCGTTTCTGATAGGCACACCGGGTGAGCCCGAGGCCGACCTTGAAGCGACCTGCCGGTTCATTGAGAAGAACGGAGATAAATTATTCGAGGCAGAGATCAACCCGTTCGTTCCGCGCCCGGGGACGCCTTATTGGGGTCAGGCGGCAAAGAGGGGGCTGGTGGGGCTGAATATGGACTGGAGCAGGCTCAAGGACTATTCCTTCCTGCCGCATTTTGATCCCGACAGGTATATATATGTGAACGAAAAGATGCCCTATAAGGTATTTTTGAAATATGTCGAGCGGTTGACGGGGCTCTTCAATAAGATAAGCATCGGCAAAAAGAAGATAGAAATAATGTCGCGCTACATAAGTCCCGCGCAGATGCCGGCAAAACTAACCTACTATAAATCGCCCCGAAGGGGCGATCTCCTCAGATAGTGCAATTGCGTTCTCTCGTCATCGTCCGCCAGAGGCGGACGATCTACCCAGATAGTGCCATGCCTCATTCCCGCCCCCTCCCACACATCCATATTCATGTAATCCCATCTCTAACAGAGAGGCGTGGCACTTGGCCAGCATTCTCCCGTAGCCCCGGTTATACAAAGCGTGGCACTTGGCACGCCCCACCCATTCGCCAAATAATATAAGTTGCAGAGAAATGCGGAAAGATATATGGTAACTGCATAACTGCAGTTGTATTAGGAGTAGCAGCCTTCAGGCTGCGCCAATTTTGCGCACCCTAAAGGGTGCTACTCCGTATTGGGCAAAGCAAGCTTTGCAACTACAAATCGGAGGATAAACATATGAAAAAACTTTTATTCACTTTGGCAGCCGCGCTCATCTTGCCTGCCGCCGCGTTCGCCGTGCAGATCGTTCCATCTGAATGCACGCTCGATAGACAGACAGATATCGCCACTCACGCTTTTTGCGGCATCTGCACTGGTCAGGAGATCAAAGAACCTGCCGGACGAACCCCGTTTGGCACCGGTTCGACCTCCTATACCTTCAAGGTCACAGAGGACATGAAGGGGAACGTTGGCAAAGACACCTTCACGTTCAAGGCGGCCGGCATCCCCGGCAAGACGAAATGGATGACCACCTATTCGTGCAATGAAAAGAGTACGATCGAATATTGCGCAATGCTGACGTGCAGTGAAAAGACCCAGTTCTGCTCGACCGTCTGTTTCACCGCAGGTCGCTTTGAGGTCAGGCCGGATGCGACAGGGAAAAAGACCCTTCGAAGCACCATGAACAGGGGCATGTTGTTCGATGGTTTTCAGCAGAGGAACACCAGCCTCATGAATACGCTCCCCGCGCGGGAGAAGGATATGATCACCCGGACCGATGCCAAAGAGGATATGGACAGAGACGATTTCATCGGCGTGGTGAGGAAATTGGTGGAGGAGAAGAATAAGAGGGAGAAGAAGTAATAACCGTTCGTCCTGAGCCTGTCGAAGGATGAACTATTCATGGTTCGACAGGCTCACCATGAACGTGTAAAACAATATGAAAAAAATAATATTTACACTTTTACTAACAACGATCTCCACCGCCGCGTTCGCTGCGGGGCCTTTCTATCTGTATGAGACCGCCAGCGGAGGCTATGACGCAAGGACCTGGGCAGGCGGGACGTTCAACTGGAAATATGATACGGGGACCCTTGGCCCGTATCAGGCCTTGCCGGCTACGGATGCGGATAAAGAGACTTGTAAAAACTTAGCCGGGCAAGAAAAACCACTAGAATCTCTTTGTGGGTACATGATGAAACCGTGCGGTATTGTGATGTGTATTGAGGTCATTCTTAAAGAATGGGCAGAAAAGAAGTCCTTCCTTGGCGATAACGTGACACAGGTGGCGACAAGCAGTATAAAGGCCGTTAATGCCGGTTCGATCGGCAAAGATGATATTACCTCAGAGAATTTTTCCATTGAGTCAGGATATAAATATAAAGACGATCTTCCAGAAAAGACGGTCCTGATCATCTTTGATGATGAAGCAAAGGACGGGATTCTTGCTCAGGTGGGGCATGGTGATAAACTTGGGCTGACAGGCCTCGAGCCGAACGATGACAAGACCGCGAACTATACAGGCGGATGGCTCATTTTAAACGGCAAAATGGCGGGAGATGAGACATTTCCGGCGACCATCATGCATGAGCTTGGACATTTGATGGGGCTGGACCACTCGCAGTTGCAAAAGGCGTCAATGGACGCCGCAAATAATGAGAAGGTAGAGGAGGGCGTCCCCACGATGTATCCATATCTTTTGGGCAAGTTCCAGTTTGTCCTTAATATTGACGATACCGTTAGCCTTGCAATGCTCTATCCAACAAGCGGTTTCAAGAACAGTTTTTGCGTGATAGAAGGGGACCTGACAGATGCCGATGACAAGCCCTATCAGGGGATAAATGTCATTGCCTATGCAAATGGAGCTTCGGAACAATTTTTGGATTCGCGGTCGTCTGTCTCCGGGGCGATCTATCCGCCATGTTCGGACGATAAAGGTTCCGGCCACTATGTACTGGCTGGCCTCGTTCCGGGCGTCCCTTATAACGTCATTTATGAACCGATATATAGCGAATTTAGAAATGTTGTCAGTGGAATGAACCCGTACAATGAGAATATCTGTAAGCTCAAACCCGGCCTGGAGAATAGTGGACTCGTGACCTTTGGAGGCAAACAGCTCGTCGCGTGCAGTGCGAAGGCCGTTGGAAATATCGCCGATAAATATAAAAACGCCCAAGGCCTGGTAGCCAATTCAACCGTTCCACCGGAGGCCGTCTATATCGAAAACAAGGCCAATATAAGTGCCGGCACGACCGGCCTCGACTCAACCCCTGTGACGGAAGAGGCGACCGACAGCGGCGGCAAAAAGGGCTGGTGCGGCTCGCTTATGGGGGGTGTCAGCCCCGTTTGGGGCGGCCTATTGCCCGTTCTGGCGGGGGTTTTATTGGCCCTGCGCCTCCGCAAGCAAAACCTATAAATCTTGGGGTCAGACTTGAGTTATTGAGTTTAGGTCTAAACTCAATAACTCAAGTCTGACCCCGACGGCTAACCGGCTAGCCGCTTGACCACTTCCAGCAGTTTTTGCGGCTCGACCGGCTTTTCAAGGAACTCCTTCACCGGCATCCAGTCTTCGTCAACATCTTTCTTTGAAAAACCTAGTTTGAACCGAACATTGACAGCGGACAAAATGACAACGGGCGTATCCTTGACAGCGGGATCGCTGTGAAAGACCCTGCTCAGTTCAAAACCCTTCGAAGAATCCTCAGGGAACATGACATCCAAAATGATCAGATCGGGCCGGAACTGTTTCAACTTCTCCAGCGCGTCCGAAGATGTGAGCGAATGACCCACCTCATAACCGCTCTTTGTCAGGACCATGCTTATCGCGTCCACTATATCGGCGTCGTCATCCACAATAAAGATCTTCTTTGGCATATATACCCTCCAACCATGGAGTAGCAACCTTTAGGTTGCGCTAAAGTTGGCGCAACCTAAAGGTTGCTACTCCAAAGACTACTCCATCCGTTTTGGAAACTCCATAAAGACCGTCGTTCCAACCTTCACTTCGCTTTCTATCCAGACCCTACCCCCGTGAACCGCCATTATCTGTCTTGCTATTGAAAGCCCAAGCCCCGTTGAATTCTTGTTGATGACGGACGCCTCTTCCGTCCTGAAATATTCCAAAAAGACCTTCTCCAAATTCTCCTTCTTTATCCCAATGCCCTTGTCGGCAACTGAAACGATCAGGTCGTCGCCGCTATCCTTGATGGATATCTCAATTTCCGTTTTAGGATAACAATAATTCACGGCGTTTGACAAGATATTATTAAAAAGTATGTCGATCTGCTCGTGATTTGCGTCTATTATACAGGTCTTGTCCTCCGGCAAAATGAGCTTGAGTTCTTTTGCCTTTGCCGCCTCGCTCACGTTCCTAACGGCATCATCGATCAAACGAACGATATCCGTCTTCTTCATCACGACCTCTTCCTTTTTGTCCACCATCGAACTGATGTTCGCCAACTGTATCATCTCTGTTATCATTCGCATCAATATATTGCACCTTGCCTTTATCTTCCACAATATCTCGCGCACCTTTTCCGACAGGTCGCCCGCGTAACCTTCTAAAAGGACGTTCACATAGCTTTGAATGGACGAGAACGGCGCCTTCAGTTCGTGCGTCGTGACGAGCATATAGCGGGTCTTTTGTTCGTCCATCTCTATCAGCTCCCTCACCTTGTCCTGAAGCCTGTCCTCCTGCAGTTTAAGGCTGTCGGTGATATTACTGACAAAGAACCAGACAACGATATAAAAGGCCGAAATGCCGGTCAGGCCATAGAAACAGACCACCTTGTCATAGAACGCCATGGATCGTTCGGGGAAGATGAAGTGGTGGGCGGGAAGATATCCAAAAAGCGGCGCAAGCGACACGAAACATATTATGCAGAGGCTCAAGAGCGTATATAAAAAACTGATCCGCTTTTTAAAGAAAAGACATGAAATGACATCGTGAAGAAGAAAGAAATAGACCAGCGGCGATTCTATTCCGCCGCATCTGTAGGTAAGGTACCCAAGGACCATGAAATCGACGATTATCTGGACCTGAACATTGTCGGAGAGCATCTTTGAATGGAGATCAAAATCGACGTAGTGCACCGCCCTGTTGTAATGAAACCAATAGCATATATTCGCCACAAGAAGAACAGCCGCCATTACAAGAAACGCCTCCCAACTCACCGACACGTGAGGAATGATGATCGGCTCTGCAACCGCCAGGACGAGAAAGACCCCCACAACAACGAACCTGAAGACGATGAACCACAAAAAACGCCTGTTCAGCTCAAAGAGCCTCACATCCGCCCTGAAGAATTCCGGTGACCTGTCAAGTATATCCGCGGCACGTTGAATGAACTTTCGCATGGTTCATATATATCACCTAACGCATTGATCATTCAATCTCTTTTCTTTTTTAAAATGGTTGACGGGGGGAACGACTATATTGTAAATTATGGCGCATGGCGACAAAACATGACATTCAAAGAGAACGTGAGATGAAACTTGACTTCTTGGACGAGGTCAAACACATCCCCGGCGGCGAAAGGATCGTCGACTGCATCCAGTGCGGGACATGCTCCGGAAGCTGCCCGACCTCCTATCTCATGGAAGACAGTCCAAGGTCCCTCTTCTACAAGATCCGCACGGGACTGCGAAACGAGGTGCTGAACAGCCCCGACATCTGGCTCTGCACATCGTGCTACATGTGCTATGTCCGCTGCCCCAGGGGGATCAAGGTAACGGACATAATGTATGCCCTGAAGAGGCTCTCGATAAAAGAACGCTTCTCAATGCAGTGGAGAGGCTCCCATCTTGCAAAATCCTTCATGACGGTCGTTAACAGATATGGCCGCAATCAGGAGACGGAGCTCCTCATACGTTTTTTCCTGAGGACAAATCCCTTTGGGGCGATAAGAAACATCCCGATCGCGCTGAAATTGTGGTTGAAGGGGCGCCTCCCGCTCAAAAGGCACAAATTGCGCGACATTAAGGGTTTTAGAAGGATCGTCGAAAAAGCAAACCAATTTGGAGCGATATGACAGAGACATACACAAAAGAATATTTGTATTACCCCGGCTGTTCGCTGTCGGCAACGTCGCAGGCCTATGACAAGTCGACCCAGGCAACTGCGGACGTCCTCGGCGCGAAGTTCACCGAGCTCCCCGACTGGAACTGCTGCGGGGCCACAGCCTACATGGGGATAAAAGAGATCATGGCCCTCTCCATCTCCGCCAGGAACCTGGCGCTGGCGGAAAAGCACTGCAAGAACGGACATGCCGAGATCGTCGCGCCGTGCAGCGGATGCTATGTCGGCCTTGTCAAGGCGCACAATTACATGAAAGAATTTCCGGAGATGCGTGAAAAGGTGAATGCCGCGCTGGCCGAGAGCGATCTTAGCTACTCCGGAAGCGTCAAGGTCAGGCATGTGCTGGATATTTTTGTGAACGACATCGGCGCGGCAAAGATAAAACAGTTCGCCATCAACCCCTTGACGGGGCTGAAGGTCGGTTGTTACTATGGCTGTCAGATCGTCCGCCCCAGGAACGAGATCGACGACCCTGAGTGCCCCGTGACGATGGAAACCCTGATGAAGGCCTGCGGCGCCACGCCCGTGGATTTCTCGATGAAGGCCAACTGTTGCGGCGGCTCCATCATGGGAACCGAGGAGTGGATCGGACTTAGGCTTTCCAAGAACCTCCTGCACTGCGCCGAGCAGGCGGGCGTCCAGATCCTTGTCACACCATGCCCCCTGTGCCAGATAAACCTCGATGCCTATCAGCACAGGGTGAATAAAAAATACAAGCTCAATGTGAACATACCGATCTTATATTTTACGCAGCTCATCGGCCTGGCGATCGGCGTCCCGAAAGAAAGATTGGGGATAGGTGACGAGATCGTCAGCTCTGCAAGGGTCTTGGAGAAATTTTTCGGATAATGGAGTAGCACCCTTTAGGGTGCGTCAAACCAGCGCAGCCTGAAGGCTGCTACTCCAAAAGAGTGAAAGAGAACATATTATGCCAAAAATAGGTGTCTATATCTGCCATTGCGGCACGAACATCGCCGGCAAGGTCAATATAAAAGAGACGTCGGAGTTCGCCCAGACCCTGCCGAACGTCGCCCGCGTCCGCGACTACAAGTTCATGTGCTCCGAACCGGGGCAGAACTTGATAGTCGAGGACATTAAGAACGAAAAACTGGACCGGATCGTCGTGGCGTCCTGCTCGCCTCTCATGCACGAGCGAACGTTCCGCCGGGCGGCGCAAAAAGCGGGGTTGAACCAATATCTTCTTCACATGGCGAACATCCGCGAGCACTGCTCGTGGGTGACAGAGGACGGGGTTAAGGCGACCGAAAAGGCAAAGGCTCTTATCACCGGCGCGGTCGCAAAGGCCGCCCTCCTGGAGCCGCTTGCTACCAAAGAGGTGCCGATACACCCAGACGTTCTGGTCATCGGCGGGGGCATCGCCGGAATTCAGGCGGCCCTTGATATCGCCGAGGCCGGACGGCACGTCTTCCTAGTTGAAAAAGAGCCCTCCATCGGCGGGCACATGGCGCAATTCGATAAGACGTTCCCAACGCTCGATTGCGCGGCGTGCATCCTGACGCCAAAGATGGTTCAGGTCGGCCAGCATCCTAACATAACACTGCTCTCGTACAGCCAGGTAGAAAAGGTCGACGGGTTCGTCGGGAACTTCAAGGTAAAAGTGAAAAGGAAGGCGCGTTACGTTGACGAAACGAAATGCACCGGCTGCGGGGACTGCTGGAACCACTGCCCCGCCCATAGGCTGCCGACAAAGAGATGGATAAAGATCGGTGACAGGTTTGTAAGACATTGGGATTAATGTAGTTGCCCGATTTATCGGGCTAAATGCTTGTCCGGTTAACTCCGGTTAATTAGTTTTTGGAGTAGCAGCCTTCAGGCTGCGCCAATTGGGCGCACTTAGCGCACCCTGAAGGGTGCTACTCCTAATGCCGGAGTCAACCGGATAAGCATTTCGGGCTAAATATTGGCCCCATAAATGGGGCAACTACAATCAGGAGATTAAAATGATCCAAGAGCGCGTTGGCGAGATTGTGGAAAAATACGGCGCGGAGAAGGACGGCCTGATAATGATCATGCAGGATATTCAGGACGAATACCGCTATCTTCCCGAAGAGGCCCTGCGCTATTTGGGCGAGAGGCTCGATATCCCGATGACCCAGATATACGCGGTGGCTACCTTCTATAAGGCCTTCAGCCTGGAGCCCAAGGGAGAAAAGACGATCTGCGTCTGCACCGGAACTGCCTGCCACGTCAGAGGCGCCGATCGCATCCTGGACCGGCTGGAGAGGGAACTCCACGTGAAATCGGGCGGAACGACGCTCGATAAAAAATATACGCTTGAGACCGTCCGTTGCGTCGGCGCCTGCAGTCTGGCGCCCATCGTCATTCTGGACAAGGACACCCACGGGCGATTGAATCAGGATAAGGCGGCAAAACTTATTAAGAAGTGAGATGTTGAAACGGAGTAGCACCCTTTAGGGTGCGCCAAATTTGCGCAGCCTAAAGGCTGCTACTCCAAAAATCAGACTTTTTATGACACTCGACGAACTAAAAAAGATCAAGGAAAAGGGGCTTAAAAGGATCTATCCGGACAAAGTCAAGTTCACGATCGGGACCGCGACCTGCGGCCTGGCCACCGGCTCCGGCGGGGTCCTTCAGGCTATCAAGACCGAGATCGAAAAAAGAAAGCTCGACTTCATCGTCAGTGAGACCGGCTGTATCGGCTACTGCCAGAAAGAGCCGATCGTTGACGTCTTTGTCCCCGGCTATCCAAGGATATATTACGCCGAGATGACGCCGGAGAAGGCGGCCCAACTTGTCGAGGCGGTCTCCAAAGGGGAACACAAGCCAGAATGGGCGCTCGGAAAGGTATTGACCGACACCAGCCTGATAGACGGCACTATCTATAATTATTCGCACGACAAGGTTCCCTTGGAGGTCGCAAAGATACCGCTTTTGAGCGACATCCCATTCTACCGCAAGCAGTTCAAGATCGTCCTGCGCAATTCAGGCATCATCGATCCCGAGAGCATCGACGAATATATCGCGAAGGGGGGGTATTTCACATTATATAACATCCTCTCTGCAAAACGCGATCCGGCCTCCCTTGTTGAAGAGGTAAAGAAGTCGGGACTGCGCGGGCGCGGTGGCGGCGGATTTCCCGTGGGCAAAAAGTGGGAGACGTGCCGCAATGCCGAAGGGAACCCGAAATATGTCATCTGCAACGCCGACGAGGGCGATCCGGGGGCTTATATGGACAGGGCCGCCCTTGAAGGCGACCCACACGCGGTGATCGAAGGGATGGTGATCGGCGCCTACGCGATCGGAAGCAACCACGGTTATATCTATGTCCGCCACGAATATCCTCAAGCGGTCAGAAAGTTCAATAAGGCGATCAAGGACGCCAGAAAATATGGCCTCCTTGGCAAGAACATCTTCGGCAGCGGTTTTGATTTCGATATCAGGGTGAATCGCGGCGGCGGCGCGTTCGTTTGCGGAGAGTCAACCGCGCTCATGGCATCGATCGAAGGCCAGGTCGGCGAGCCGCGCGCAAAGTACGTCCACACGGTCGAATCAGGCCTGTGGGACAAACCAACGAACCTGAACAACGTGGAGAGCTGGGCCAATATCCCGCCTATCTTTGCAAAGGGGGCCGACTGGTTCGCCTCTATCGGGACCGAGGGCTCCAAAGGGACAAAGGTCTTCTCCGTCGTGGGAAAGGTCAAGAACACCGGGCTCGTTGAGGTGCCAATGGGCATAACGCTCCGCGAGATACTTGACGACATCGGCGGCGGCATCATGGAGAACAGACGGTTCAAGGCAGTTCAGACGGGTGGCCCCTCCGGCGGCTGCCTGATAGTTGACACCTTCGGGCCCAAGCACCGCGAGGGACTTTCGGACGCGGCCCCCGAGAGCGTCAGTTTCGTCACCGAAAGCCTGATCGATCTCCCTGTCGATTTCGACACGCTGACCGACGCCGGTTCAATGATGGGAAGCGGCGGGATGATCGTAATGGACGACAGATCGTGCATGGTCGATATCGGGCGCTATTTTTTGAACTTCCTGAAGGACGAATCGTGCGGAAAATGCACCCCCTGCCGCGAGGGCATCAGAAACATGCTGGCCATATTGGACAGGATCGCCGAGGGGAACGGACACCCGGATGATGTCGACACGCTGGTCGACCTCGCGCAGGTCCTGCAGGACGCGTCGCTCTGCGCGCTTGGCGGCTCTGCGGCGAACCCGGTCCTCTCCACCATCAGGTATTTCAAGAACGAATACGATGCCCATATATACGAAAAGAAATGCCCCGCAGGCGTCTGCAAGGCGTTGATCTCTTTTTCGATAGACAAGGCAAAATGCAACGGGTGCACGGTCTGCGCGCGCGTCTGCCCTGAAAAGTGCATCAGCGGCGATAAAAAGAAGCCTCACAAGATAGACCTGGGCAAATGCATCAAGTGCGGCTCCTGCGAGGAGGCGTGCAAGTTCGGAGCGGTGGTGATACAGTAAATAAGGAGTAGCAGGCTTTAGCCTGCGCCGATTGAACTCACTTTGGCGCACCCTAAAGGGTGCTACTCCAAAATATGATATGAACGAACAAACAAAAGAAACGGTCAAGCTGACGATCAACGGGCAACCGGTCGAGATCG
>Ga0082335_1007368_pt1 | contig 13344 bp, 15 predicted proteins | sample Subgrocontami58m_FD_72375 | JGI IMG/M metagenome (GOLD analysis project Ga0082335, IMG submission 72375) | Subsurface groundwater microbial communities from S. Glens Falls, New York, USA - GMW37 contaminated, 5.8 m (SPADES assembly) (version 2) ...
CACGTGCGCCTCTCCGAATGGCTCGACGGCGGCGGCTGACCCGAGCCGGGCGAGTGGAGTGACCACCGACGTGTGCCGGTCCCGTGGGAATCGCGACCGAACCTCAGCACGCCGTTCCGGCCTGCGGGAACCGAGTCGGGCCAGGACGTGGGGAGCGCCCATATTGGACACATGGGCACGACCTGAGGACACCGCCCGGCGAGGCGTTCGCCGCCGCCGGAAGCCGGTGGACGTCGGCGGTCACTTCACTCGCGCCCGCGGCCGAGCGAGATGCGGTTCTCCTGCCCCCGGAGAAGACGCAGAATGTTCTCGCGGTGGCGCACCAGCACGAGGAGCGCGGCGAGCCCCACGAACACCACGTAGGACCATGGCTCGCCGAGGAGCGCCGCGAGGGGGGTCACGACCAACGCGCACACGACGCTGGCCAACGACACGTAGCGGGTGGTCAACACGAGGACCAACCACAGCCCGACAAGCACGCCGATCGTGAGCGGGGCCAGGCCGATGAGCGTGCCGGCCGCCACGGCCACGCCCTTGCCGCCCTTGAAGCGGGTCCATACCGGGAACACATGACCCAGGATCGCCAAGGCGGCGGCGGCGAGCGGCCAGGGGTTGGGCGTGAGCGCCCGCGCGATCAACACGGCGGCCGTGCCCTTGCCGATGTCGAGCGCCATCACCGCGATACCGGCGGATCGCCCCAGCGTGCGGAACACGTTCGTGGCGCCGAGGTTTCCGCTGCCGACCGTGCGCAGGTCCACACCCGAAAGGCGGCCGGCAAGAAGGGAGAACGGGATCGAACCCAGCAGATACGCCGCGACGAGCGCGACGGCGATGCTCATGGGTCACCGCCCGCATCGGGGGTGGGCGGGCGACCCTCAAAGAGCCGCCTGCGAGCCATGATGAAGTAGTAGACGCCTGAGAGAACCGTGAGGACCACGGCGATCCACAGGAGCACGGTGGTCAACCAGGCCGGGCCCACCTGCGTGATGATCCACGCGATGGCGATGTTCTGGCTGAGGGTCTTCGCCTTGCCGAACCGGCTTGCGGGGATGACCAGGTTCTCGCTCACGGCAACCAGACGCAGTCCCGTTACCGCGAATTCGCGGGTGATGATGACCATGACCACCCAGGCCGACACCTCGCCGGTCTCCACGAGGGCCAGCAGCGCGCCGCTGACCAGCAGCTTGTCGGCCAGGGGGTCGAGAAACGCGCCTGCCACGGTGACCTCGCCGCGTGAGCGCGCGAGCCAGCCATCCAGGGAGTCCGTCGCGGCTGCGAGGACGTAGAGGATGAAAGCCGGCCACCGGCCACCGGGAGCATCCAGCAGGATGAGCGCCATCACACCCGGGACGACCGCGATACGCGCCGCGGTGACCACGAGAGCGGGGTTGAGGGAGCCACGGCCGGGCACGGCGAGAGCATAGGTGGACGCACGACCCGCCGGGGCTAACCTGCCGGGCATGCACGAGATCACCGTCACCGCCGTCGGTCGGGACCGCCCGGGAATCGTGAGCGCGCTCACCCGCGCGCTCCTCGATCTTGGCGGCAACGTGGAGGACTGCCGGGCCGCACTGCTGTCGGGATCCTTCGCGATGGTGCTCGCGGTGGCCGTACCCGACGGCGTATCACCTGCCGATCTCGATGCCGCCGTCGCGCCCGTGGCCGCCGACCTCGGTCTCGCCATCTCGGCCTCGCCCGCCGCCGCGCCCACCTCACACGAGGGACGCGACCGCTGCATGATCTCGGTGTACGGGCAGGACCGTCCCGGCATCGTGCATTCCGTGGCCTCGGCTCTCGCCGCGAACGACGTCAACATCCTGGACCTCTCCTCGAGCCTGGTGGGTGACCCGCCGATCTACGTTCTGGGGGTGGAGGCGGAGCTGCCCGCAAATATGGATGCCGATGCGCTGCGCGCTGCGCTTTCCCAGGAGAACCTGACCGGCCTCGAGGTATCGGTGGAACCGGAGTCGGAACGGATCCTCTGACCCGGGTCCCGCCGCAGAGCCCCCCGCGCCCCACGTGATCCGCGAGGTCCTCCGCTACCCCGATCGTCGCCTGAAGACGGTGGCCCGCCCCGTGCGCAACCCGAGTGCGGCGTGCCACAGGCTGGCGCACGACCTGGAGGAGACCGCGCGCTCCTTTCCCCGCACGGTGGGTATCGCCGCGCCACAGGTGGGCGAGCTCTGGCGCGTGGCCTTCATCGATTGCACCAACCACCCGAAGGTGGAGGCGCCCCTGGGCCCGCTGATGCTGGTGGACCCGGTTCTCATCGCGAGCGCGGGCGATGAGGTGGGGCGCGAGGGCTGCCTGAGCCTGCCGGACATCACCGCAAACGTGCGGCGTGCCACGGAGATCCGCGTGCGCTTTCTCGACCTCGGCGGACGAGAACACGAGATCGCGACATCCGGGTTCGAGGCACGGGTGATCCTGCATGAGATGGACCACCTCGACGGCGTGCTGATTCTCGACCGCGTGGCGTCATTGGCGCTCGATGTGTTCCCCCGAAAGCGGAGATGAACGGGGGCCGAGCCCGGGCCGACGGAACCGTGGCGGGTGCCGTACCCCGGAGCCGCTGCCATGCTGCCGCCCCGTGAAGCATCGACTGCTCATCTCGCTCATCGCCGCCGTGACCGTGGCCGCACCGGCGCTGGCCACGGCCGCCCGTCCGGTGGTGCTCGTCCAGGCAGGACACGTCTCCCCAGGTGAGCCGGGATACCTGGCCCAGACGGGTGCCTCGGGCGGACCATTCGGCGGCGAGTCCGCGTTCACCACCCGCCTGCGCAAGGACGTGATCGCGCAGTTGACCGCGCTCGGCGTGGATGCCCGCCCCCTGAACGCACGCGTGGAACCCCTGGGAGTGGCCGGTGCCACCTTCGTGAGCCTGCACCACGACTCCGCAGGTGGGGCGGCGGCCGTTGGCCGCGCGGTGACCGGTGGCGGCGAGAACTGGTACCACGGCGAGGGCTTCGGCACCGCCAGCCAGACGCCCTATGGGGACAGCGGGGCGCACCGCACACCGGCCACCACCGTGAGCGCCACGGTGGAACGACGGTCCACCTCCCTCGCACGGCGAATCGCCACGCGCCTCGGCGCCATCCACACCGCGAGGAACGGCGCGCATGCATCGTTCTCCGGTCTGGTGCCGCGCAACTCCAACCCGCGCATGAATCACTTCTACGGCTACTACCGCACCAACGCCGACGCGCGCGTGCTGGTGGAGGCCGGAGCCGCCGGGACGGACAACGTGTTCCTGGCGAAGACGTCGCTGATCGCCCACGCGATCACGCAGGCGATCGCCGACGACCTGCGGGCCCGCGGCCTGCGCTAACGGAGTGACCGCCAACGTGGTTTGGTCGTGCGGGGATCCCGACCGAACCACGCACGCTGCGGTCGCGTCGGGGAATCGGGTCGGGCCAGGACCAGGGGAGCGCCCCTATCGGACAGATGGGCGCGACCGGGGATACCGCCCGGCGAGGTGTTCGCCGCCGCCGGAACCCGGTGAACGTCGGCGGTCACTCCTACGAGGGTGCAGGAGCGGCCCCGCCGCCGCGCACGCCGTGCACGGGACGGCCCGCGGCGATCCACTGGTAGTACGAGCATGCCGGCCCCATACCGGTCATGTACTCGGCGACCCGCGGGTTTCGCCCGACCTCCTTGGCGATCTGGGCGTGCGTGAGCAGGGTCGGGTCGTCCATCTCGGGCCAGCAGATCACCAGATGCGCTGCGGTGATGTGCTTGGCGATGAAACCGCAGCCCTCGGCCGGGCACGGCCAGGGGTCGGTGGCGATGCAGTACCAGCCATCAAGGTCGTCACCCGAGTCGTCGGTCCAGAGGGACTCGTCGACGCCGGGCGTCGTCTCGTCGAGCTCGAGGACCCCGATACCGGGCCCGGTGGAGGGGTTGAGGATGCGCTCCTGATCACTCATCGTGCGGAGCCTATCGCCGCCATGCCGTCGCGCCACTCCCGCGTTCCATCCGCCCGAACGTCCTGCTTCCAGATCGGCACCTCATGCGTGATGCGCTCCATCGCATACCGGCACGCGGCGAAGGCCTCGGCACGATGCGGCGCCCCAGCCGCCACCACCAGCGCCGTCTCGCCCACGGGCACCTCACCCAGGCGATGATGCACTGACAGCACCGCGCCGAAGCGGGCGGCCACGTCGTCGGCGAGCGCCTCGAGGATGCCGAAGGCCATCTCCGGATACGCGTCGTAGAACAGGGCCACGATGGCGTGCGGGCCCGCATCGTCCTCGCGCGTGCTGCCCGTGAACACGGCGGTGGCCCCATGCGCCGGCCCCGCCACCGCGGCGAGCGCGGATGCGACGTCGAGCGGCTCGCGGGTGAGGAGCAGCGCGCTCACCCGCCGGACACCGGGGTGATGACCGCCACCTCGTCGCCATCCCGCATCGGGGCACCTGGCAGCGACCAGTGACGGTTGAGTGCCCACCGAACGCCGTCGGGTGGAGGGCCGCCGCGATGGACGGCCTCGGGAAGCAGGGCCCAGACCGCACCCACGGGAGTGGCATGTGGCACATCGAGCACGACCTCGCGCGCACCGGCCGCCTCGGCCAGGGATGCGAACAGCCTCACCCGCACATGCGCGTCCACGGGGGGACTGTATCCCGCGCCCTCCCAGGGGTTTGGTAGCGTCCCGCCGCACGCGAGGTCGATGGTGATGCGTGCGTCGGCAACGTCACAGAGGACACGCGTGAGCAGCGGATCGGACACCGCGGGTGGCGACGGACGCATTACCGACTCCGGTATCGCCATCAAGCCCATCTACCGGGACTCCGACGTCGAGGGTCTGGACCTGGCGCAGCGGCTCGGGGAACCCGGCGAGTATCCCTTCGCGCGCGGCCCGTACCGCACGATGTACCGCGAGAAGCCGTGGACCATGCGGCAGTACGCGGGCTTCGCCACAGCGGAGGAGACCAACGCCCGGTTCCAGTACCTGCTGGCGAACGGCGCGCCGGGCCTCTCGATGGCCTTCGACCTGCCCACCCAACTGGGGATGGACTCCGACGACCCGCGTGCACTGGGCGAGGTGGGGCGTGTCGGCGTGGCCATCGACTCCTTGGATGACATGACCCGCGTGTTCGAGGGGATTCCCCTCGACAAGGTCTCCACGAGCATGACCATCAACGCCCCGGCCTCCGTGCTGCTGCTGCTCTACCGCCTCGTCGGCGAGAACCAGGGCGTGGCCGCCGACCAGCTTCGCGGCACGATCCAGAACGATGTGCTGAAGGAGTATGTGGCACGCGGGAACTACATCTTCCCGCCGCACGCGAGCATGCGGCTCACCACGGACACCTTCGCCTACTGCGCCGCGGAGATGCCCCGCTTCAACACCATCTCCATCAGCGGGTACCACATCCGCGAGGCCGGCTCGACGGCCGTCCAGGAGGTGGCGTTCACACTGGCGAATGGCATCGCATACGTGCAGGCCGCAACCGACGCGGGGCTCGACGTCGACCGATTCGCCCCCCGGCTGTCGTTCTTCTTCAATGCCCACTCGAACTTCCTGGAGGAGGTCGCGAAGTTCCGCGCGGCCCGACGCCTGTGGGCGCGCATCATGCGCGAGCGCTTCGGGGCGAAGGACGAGCGCTCGCTGGCGCTGCGCTTCCACGCCCAGACCGGAGGATCCACGCTCACGGCCCAGCAGCCCGACAACAACGTGGTGCGCGTGGCTCTGCAGGTGCTGTCGGCGGCCTTTGGTGGTGCGCAGTCGATCCACGCGAACGGGTTCGACGAGGCCCTGGCTCTTCCCACCGAGCAGTCCGCCAAACTGGCCCTGAGGACACAGCAGGTGATCGCCGAGGAGGCGGGTGTCACCGACAGCGTGGATCCCCTTGGCGGTGGCTGGATGGTGGAGTCGCTGACCGCAGAGATCGAGGAGCGGGCAGAGGACCTGATCGGGCGTATCGATGAGCGCGGCGGGGCCGTTGAGAGCATCGACTTCATGCGCGACAGGATCGGCGACGCCGCCTACGCGTGGCACCGGGCCATGGAGGCGGGCGAGCGCCGTATCGTCGGCCTGAACGTGCAGGTCGAGCCCGAGGAGGCTGACATCGACATCCTGAAGATCGACCCGTTGGTGGAGCGCGGGCAGGTGGATCGCCTTGCCGCACTCCGTGCCGCACGCGACGAGGCCGACGTCTCGGCCCGGCTCGACGCCGTGCGGTCCGCCGCCCGGGGCACCGACAACCTGCTGCCCCCCATGCATGCGGCCCTGGGTGCGAAGGCAACCGTGGGTGAGGTGTGCGGCGTGCTGCGCGAGGAGTTCGGCGAGTACGACCGCATGATCCGGGGGCGCGGGTGAGCACTTCCGACGCCGAGCGTCGGCTCGCACAGCTTCGCGAGGACGCCCTGAACCCCTCGCCCCCGGCCGCCGTGGAGCGCCAGCACGCCCGCGGCAAGCTGACCGCCCGTGAGCGGGTCGACCTGCTCGTGGACCCCGGCTCGTTCACCGAGCTCGACATGTTCACGCGCCATCGCTCGTCGGGTTTCGGCCTGGAGGACAACCGTCCGTGGGGCGACGGCGTGATCACCGGGCATGGCACGGTGGATGGCCGCCGGGTGTTCCTGTTCAGTCAGGACTTCACGGTGTTCGGCGGCAGCCTGGGCGAGGTGTTCGCCGAGAAGATCTGCAAGGTCATGGACCTGGCCGTGCGCATGGGTTGCCCACTCATCGGCCTGAACGACTCCGGGGGAGCGCGCATCCAGGAAGGCGTGGTCAGCCTGGGTGGCTACGCGGACATCTTCCTGAGGAACGTGCAGGCGAGCGGCGTGATCCCCCAGATCTCCGTCATCCTGGGGCCCTGTGCCGGTGGCGCGGTATACAGCCCGGCCATCACCGACTTCATCTTCATGGTGAAGCAGACGAGCCACATGTTCATCACGGGCCCTGACGTCATCAAGACGGTGACCGGCGAGGACGTGACCATGGAGGAGCTCGGCGGTGCGCTGGCGCACGCGACCAAGTCGGGCGTGTGTCACTTCGCGTCCGACGACGAGGAAACGTGCCTGGACGAGGTGCGGCACCTGCTCTCGTTCATCCCCCAGAACAACCTCGACACGCCGCCGTATGAGCCACCGTCGGACGATCCCGAACGTCGCGACGAGGGGCTTCGCACCATCGTGCCGGACTCGGCCAACAAGCCCTACGACATGACCAGGGTTATCGAGATGGTCATGGATGACGGCGAGTTCCTCGAGGTGGCGGCGCTTGCCGCCACCAACATCGTGGTGGGCTTCGCCCGCCTGAACGGCCACTCCGTGGGCATCGTCGGCAACCAGCCGAAGAGCATGGCCGGCGTTCTCGACATCGACGCATCCATCAAGGCTGCGCGCTTCATCCGCTTCTGCGATGCCTTCAACATCCCGGTGATCTCATTCGTGGACGTGCCGGGCTTCCTGCCGGGGACGAGTCAGGAGTACGGCGGCATCATCCTCCACGGGGCGAAACTGCTGTACGCATACGCGGAGGCCACGGTGCCCAAGCTCACGGTCATCACGCGCAAGGCCTACGGCGGTGCGTACGACGTGATGAACAGCAAACACCTGGGTGCCGACTTCAACGCGGCGTGGCCGTCGGCGGAGATCGCCGTGATGGGAGCCGAGGGCGCGGTGAACATCGTGTTCCGCTCCGAACTGAAGCGCGTGGATGACGAGGGTGGCGATGTGGCCGCCCGTCGCGCCGAGTTGATCGAGGAGTACCGGGAGCGGTTTGCCAACCCGTATCAGGCGGCGGAGCGTGGCTACGTGGATGACGTCATCCAGCCCGAGGAGACCCGCCCCTGGCTGATCCGGGCACTTGAGGCGTCACTCACCAAGCGCGTGGAGCGCCCGGCGCGCAAACACGGGAACATCCCACTGTGACCGGACTCCTCGTGGATATTCACCCCGCCCCGCAGCCGGACGAGGCCGCCGCCATCGCCGCGGCCATCCGCGTGCTGCTCGCGAACGGACGCGCCACCCCGATCGACCCCCGTCCCCCGTCGTATCACTCCGCATGGCGCCGCGCCGCCATCCGCGAAGCCACGGGTCTCACCGCCGATTCCCGGAGAAGTTCCTGATGTTCACAACCGTGCTGGTGGCCAACCGCGGCGAGATCGCGATTCGGGTAATGCGGACGCTGCGCGAGATGGGCATTCGCTCCGTGGCCGTGTACTCGGAAGCCGACCGCGACGCGCTGTTCGTGCAGCACGCGGACGAGGCACATTTCATTGGCCCGGCCCCCGCCAGCGAGAGCTACCTGAATATTCCGCGCATTCTCGCGGTGGCAGAGGCCTCGGGTGCTCAGGCGGTACACCCGGGCTATGGATTCCTGGCCGAGAACGCACCCTTCGCCCGTGCCTGCCAGGACGCCGGGCTGGTGTTCATCGGTCCGCCCGCCGACGCGATCGATTGCATGGGGTCGAAGACCGCCGCCCGTGCCCTGATGGACGCAGCAGGCGTACCGATCGTGCCGGGCGTCACCCAGGGCGTGGCCGACGTCGCCGAAGCCCGTGACATCGCCGAGGGCATCGGGTACCCCGTGGCGGTGAAGGCCGCGGCCGGTGGCGGGGGCAAGGGATTCCGCGTGGCCCTCACGCCCGACGACCTCGAGGGCGCATTCGACGGAGCACGTCGCGAGAGCGAGAAGTTCTTCGCCGACTCGACCGTGTACCTGGAGCGCTACCTGCCGGACCCGAGGCACGTGGAGATCCAGATCATCGCCGACTCCCACGGCACCACGCTGTGGCTGGGCGAGCGCGACTGCTCCGTGCAGCGCCGCCACCAGAAGTTGGTGGAGGAGACCCCGAGCCCCGTGGTGTCGGACGACCTGCGCCAGCGCATGGGCGAGGCATCGGTGCGTGCCGCCGAGGCCGTGGGCTACCGATCGGCGGGAACCCTTGAGTACCTGGTATCGGGTGAGGAATTCTTCTTCCTCGAGATGAACACCCGCATCCAGGTGGAGCACACGGTCACCGAGGTGGTCACCGGCATGGACCTCATCCGGGAGCAGATCCGCATCGCGGCGGGTGAGCCCCTGAACCTGACGCAGGCGGACGTGCGCCCGCGTGGCCACGCCTTCGAGTGCAGGATCAACGCCGAGGACGCCGAGCGACGGTTTCTACCGACCCCGGGCCGCATCACCGCCTACCGCGAGCCCGCGGGTCCGGGCGTGCGCGTGGACTCCGGGGTGCAGGCGGGATCGGACATCTCCGACGTGTACGACCCGATGGTCGCCAAGCTCATCACGTGGGACGTTGACCGCGAGTCGGCCCGCAGGCGCATGCTGCGTGCACTGGCGGAATATGTGGTGGAGGGCCCCACCACCCTCATCCCGTTCCACCGCTGGCTGCTTGAGCAGCCCGAGTTCATCGACGGCGGCGCCTGCCACGCGGCTCTACGCACCATGAGCGAGGAGAACACGCTGCTGCCGGCTGCCGACGGTGCCCCGCCGCCGGCGTCCGAGGCCCCCGACGCCGAGCCACGGGTGGAGCGTCGCCTCACGGCCGAGGTATCCGGCCGCCGCTTCGACGTGCGCCTGTTCATCCCCGAATCCGACCTCGGCCCCGTCGGCGCACCGTCAGCGCCAAAGCGCGCCCGCAAGGCGAAGCAGACCGGTCACCACCATGGGCAGGTCGCGGGTGGCGCCACCGGCGACGTGCACTCGCCGATGCAGGGCACCGTTCTCTCCGTGGCTGTCGAGATGGGCCACGAGGTGGCGGTGGGCGACGTCATCTGCATCGTCGAGGCGATGAAGATGGAGAACGAGGTGACCGCACACACGGCGGGGGCGATCCAGGCGATCAATGTGGAGGCCGGGCAGGGAGTGGCCTCCAACGAGGTGCTGGCCGTCATCGGGCGGGCCGCGGGCTGAACCGACGTAGGATCGCCCGATGGACGGGGCGATCCGCGTGACGATGTGGGCTGGACGCACGGGGTCCGGACGGGCGGTGGCGGGCGCACGGGTGGATGCGCCGGGTGCCGACGCCGAGCGGGTGCGACGCACCGTCCTCGCCTGCGGCGTGGCGCTTGCGGCCGATCGCCTTGCGGCAGCGGGACCCGAGCGGCGTGGCCCCGTAACGCTGGCCTTCGGTGCATCACGCCCCGATGACCTGGTGGACCTGACGGGACGATGCATGATCGGTGGGCTGCGAGTGACACCGCCTGATGACAGCGGGCCGCCGCCGGGTGCCGCAATGGCCGATCTGCTCCTCGCTCCGGACGACGACCCCGACGACGCCGAGCCGGTCGTCACCCCCGGCGACCTGGTGCCCGAGGAGGCCGCCGCCCTCGCGGCCGCCTGCCTGGCACGCGCGCTCCCGCGCGACCCCATGCACCTCGCTCGCGTCGGCGTGGCCCTGCGCGCAATCGCCCGCGAGGCCAGCCTCTACCCCGAGACGCTGCCCGACATGGCCGCCGGCATCGCGGCGACCTCGCGCGACCCCGAGGACGTGCGTCTGTTCACCGGCGAGTCAGCCGCGGCAAACGTCGACGCGCGGCTGATGATTCGACCTCCCAACGGGCGCCGACTGGTGATCGGCGCCGCTGTCAGCATCGTGCTCGCGGCAGCGGGCGTGGGGGTGGCGGCACTGCTGCTCCGAGTGCTCGACCCCGGGCGCGCCGACCCGGCCACGGCCCTCGTTGCCGGTGCCATCATCGGCATCATCGCCGGGGTGCTGCTGGCCATGAGGATGACGCGCCGGTGAACCCCTGGGCCATCGGCGCAGGTGCGCTGCCGGCCACCGACCAATACGTGCAGGCACCATGCGCTGGCGCGCCGGCGCCCAGACCTCGCCCGGCACGAAGCGCACCGCACGGAGCGCACGGCACGAGTGGCAGTACTCGCCGTGCGTGGCGGGGGTCCGCTGATCGGTCTCGGGCCGGGTGTTTGGGGCCTGCGTGGCACGCGACAGGGCGCTGTCCTCAGCGTCGGCGATGTGATGCCGTCGCCGCATGGCGACCAGACGGCTACTGGCCGAAGATGCGCGCGGCGTCGGTGCGGATCCCCTCGGCCAGACGCACGTGGGCCTCGGCCCCGGGGCCCCTCGGCCACGTCACCTCCGCGCGCCGCGCCTCCTCAAGGGAGGTGAGGGCCGCCATGACCTCGAGCATGCCATCGCGGCCGTCGGCCAGGTCCAAGTCGAGCGCGGCGGTGGCGATGGAGAGGGACACGGCACCCTCGGAATCCCGTCCCTCGTCGAGCCACTGGAGCACCAGCAGCATCTCGAGACGCTCAACGATCTCCCACTCCCCGACCATGATCACGAGGCTACGCCCCCGGCAACCATGAGTGCCGGGCTAGGATCCCCGACCGGCCCACCCCCCGGGGGGCCTTTCCTGACCAGCGAACCAAGGGACGCGGGTGGATCTCTTCGAGTATCAGGGCAAGCAGCTCTTCGCGCGGCACGGGCTCTCCGTGCCGTCGGGTGAGGTGGCCGAGACGCCCGAGCAGGCGAAGTCCGCCGCCGAGGCGATCGGCGGCACGGTGGTGGTGAAGGCGCAGGTACAGGTGGGCGGCCGCGGCAAGGCCGGCGGCATCAAGCTCGCCAAGGATCCCGCCGAGGCGGGCGCGATGGCCGAGCAGATCCTCGGCATGGACATCAAGGGCCACACGGTCCACCGGGTGTGGGTCGAGGCCGCATCGGACATCAAGAAGGAGTACTACGCCTCGGTCACCTTCGACCGCTCGGCGAAGAAGCCGCTCGTGATGCTTTCCGCCATGGGCGGAATGGACATCGAAGGGGTGGCGAGGGATCACCCCGACGCACTGGCCCGGCTGCACGTGGACCCGTTCACCGGGTTCCAGCCGCACCACGCACGTTGGCTCGTGTATCACGCCAAGATCGACGAGGGTGCCCAGAAGGGCGTCATCGACGCCCTCACGAAGTCGTACGAGGCCTTCATCGCCCTCGAGGCGACGCTGGTGGAGATCAACCCACTGATCTGGACGGCCGACGATCGCGTGGTGGCCCTGGACGCCAAGGTGTCCATCGACAACAACGCGCTGTACCGGCACCCCGATCTCGCGGCGCTGCAGGAGAGCGTCACGGACGACCCGCAGGAGCGCATGGCGCAGGAGCGGGGTGTCACCTATGTGAAGCTCGACGGCGACGTGGGAATCCTGGGTAACGGCGCGGGTCTCGTGATGAGCACCCTCGACGTGGTGGCCCTGGCCGGCGGCCGCCCGGCGAACTTCCTGGACGCCGGCGGCGGATCGAATGCCGAAGCGGTCGTGACCGCATTGGAGGTACTGCTCTCCGATGACAAGGTGAAGTCACTGCTCATCAACATCTTCGGAGGCATCACCCGCTGCGACGAGGTGGCCACCGGCCTTCTCACCGCCCTCGACAAGTTGGGGGCCACGCTCCCGATCGTCGTGCGGCTTGACGGGACCAACGAAGAGGAGGGGCGCGCGATCCTCGCGGAGAGCGCGCCGTCCAACGTCGTGGTCGAGGCGACCATGCTGTCGGCCGCAAAGCGCGCCGTCGAGCTCGCGAAGGAGGCCGCGTGAGCATCCTGGTAGATGAAAACACACGCTTGGTGGTACAGGGCGTCACCGGCCGCGAGGGCCAGTTCCACACCCTGCGCAACCGCGCGTACGGCACCACCGTCGTTGCCGGCGTCACCCCCGGCAAGGAGGGGCAGGACGTCGAGGGCATTCCGGTCTACAACACCGTGCGTGATGCGGTGGAGGCCACCGACGCCAACACCGCCATGGTGTTCGTGCCGCCGCGCTTCGCAACCGACGCCATCTACGAGTCGCTCGAGAGCGGCGTCGACCTCGTCATCTGCATCACCGAGGGCATCCCGGCACACGACATGCTGGGTATCTACACGCATCTCAAGCGCGGGAATCAGGTGCTGATCGGCCCGAACTGCCCGGGCATCATCAGCCCCGGCAAGGCGACGGTGGGAATCATGCCGACCCAGGTGTTCCAGCCCGGGCGCGTGGGACTCGTCAGCCGCAGCGGCACTCTGACCTACCAGATCTCCAAGGAGCTCGCGCTCGTGGGAATCGGGCAGAGCACCGTGGTGGGAATCGGCGGCGACCCGATCGTGGGCTCGTCCTTCATCGACATCCTCGGCCGGTTCGAGGACGATCCCGACACCGACCTGGTGGTGATGGTCGGCGAGATCGGCGGGGACGAGGAGGAGAAGGCCGGTGCCTTCATCGCCGAGAACATGACGACCCCGGTGATCGGTTACATCGCCGGCTTCGAGGCTCCCCCCGGCAAGCAGATGGGCCACGCAGGCGCCATCATCACCGGCTCGTCGGGAACGGCGCAGGGAAAGAAGGGGGGGCCGGAGGGGGGGGATGGCCCGGTGGGCCCCCACCCCACCCCGGGCGCC
>Ga0082335_1007369_pt1 | contig 13344 bp, 11 predicted proteins | sample Subgrocontami58m_FD_72375 | JGI IMG/M metagenome (GOLD analysis project Ga0082335, IMG submission 72375) | Subsurface groundwater microbial communities from S. Glens Falls, New York, USA - GMW37 contaminated, 5.8 m (SPADES assembly) (version 2) ...
CTCATCAACACCCCGAGCGGGACCGGCGGGGAGGGCGCCATCGGCGACTACGCCGCGCGCCGCTACGGCGAGCTCGGCCTGCGGGTGCAGCTGCAGGAGGTCGAGCCCGGCCGGAACAACGTGATCGCCCGCCTGCGGGGGACCGGTGGCGGCCCCACGCTCATGTTCCTCGCGCACTTCGACACCAGCACGAATCCGGGCGAGGACCTGCCCTTCGGCTTCCAGGCGAAGGCGGTCGTTCAGGACGGCTGGATCTACGGGCTCGGCATCTCCAACATGAAGAACGCGTTCGCCGGCTACTACTCCGCGCTCCAAATGCTCCGCGACTCGGGCGTGAAGCTGAAGGGCGACGTCGTCGTCGCCGGGGTGGTCGGCGAGATCGAGAAGGCGCCGGTCGACGAGTGGCAGGGCGCCCGCTACCGCGGCGGCGGCTTCGGTGCGCGCTTCCTCGTGAACCACGGCGTCACCGCCGACTTCTGCATCAACGGCGAGCCGACCGGCCTTCGCCTCCAGACCGGGAACGCCGGCTACATCTTCGCGCGCGTCCACATCAAGGGCTCGACCCAATCGACCTTCTCGCGCAACGTCGCGGTCGATGCGATCCCGCGCGCGATCAAGCTGCACGCGGCGATCGGCCGCTGGGAGGTCGAGTTCCAGAAGCGCCACCCGCACCCGTACATGAAGCCGCTCATCAGCGTCGGTGCGATCTACGGCGGCTACCCCTACAAGCCGTCGCTCACCGCGGGCTTCTGCAACCTCTACGTCCACATCAACACGATCCCAGGCCAGGACATCCTCGGCGTCCAGCGCGAGCTCGAGGCGGTCGTCGCCGAGGAGCGGGCGAGCGACCCCCAGCTCGACGCGACCGTCGAGTTCTACTTCGCCTCGAACGGCCACTTCCTCGACTTCGACCAGCCGCTGCCGCGGACGGTGGCGGAGGCCCACCGCGAGGTCGTCGGCGCGGAGGTCGTCCGCCCGAATCCGGAGCGTTACTCGATCTCGAGCGACAACTCGCCGCTCGCCGAGTTCGGCATCCCCGCGATCACCTACGGCGCGGGAGGGAAGAACCGCTCCGGCCAGTGGAACATGTACGAGCCGGGCGTCGGCGAGCTCGTGAGCATCGAGAACCTGGGGACCGCTGCGCGCGTCTACGCCGCCGCGGCGATCCGGCTTTGCGGGACGGCTTGACACCCAGCCTCGCTCGGCGGATCGCGGCATGAGCGCGGGTGTCGCGGGCGTCACGCCCGCGGCGATCGAGGCGGTCCGCACTGCTGTGGCGGCCCAGCGGCCGGCCCTCCCGCTGCTCCTCGCCGAGCTCGTCACGATCGAGAGCCACGCGACGCAGCCCGCGGGTGTCGACGCGGTCGGACGCGTGGTCGAACGCGAGCTGGCCGCCGCCGGCCTCACCTGGGAACGGCGGCGGGGCGCGGTGCCCGCTCCGGCCGACGCCTGGCTGACGGACCTGATGCTCCCCGGCGCCGACTACGCGGGCGTCGCCCACGTCCTCGTGGGCCGGCGGCCGGGCGGTCCCGGGCGCGCACTCCTCCTCGGGGATCTCGATACGTCGTACGAGCCCGGGGCGACCGTGCGCTTCCCGTTCCGGATCGAGGGCGGTCGTGCCCTCGGGCCCGGGGTGGCCGACATGAAGGGCGGGCTCGTCGTGCTCGTCGTCGCGCTACGCGCGCTCCGGGGCCTGTCGGCGCCGGCGATCACGGTCGTGCTCAGCCCGGACGAGCAGGCCGGCAGCCTGGCCTCCCGCGCGGTCATCGAGGCCGAGGCCCGTGGAGCCGACTGGTGCCTCTGCGTGGAGTGCGCGCGCGACGGCGGCTCGCTCATGGGCTCGCGCGGACACATCGGCGTCGGCCGCCTCGAGGTCCGCGGCCTGGAGGCACACGCCGGTAGCGCGCACTCCCGTGGCGCGAGCGCGATCGAGGAGCTCGCGCACCTCGTCATCGCGCTCCAGCGGCTCAGCGACCCCGCGCGGGGACTCTACGTGACGGTCGGCCAGATCGGCGGGGGGCGCCGCCGCAGCGTGGTGCCCGGGCAGGCCTGGTGCACGGTGGACATCCGGACGCCGGACGCGGCGGCCTGGGCCGCGCTCGTCGCGCGCATGCGCGAGGCCGTCGCGAGCCGGCGCGATCCGCGGACGAGCGCCGAGCTGCGGGTCCGCGACCATCGGCCGGGCGTCCCGCGCGCCGACGGGCTCATCGCCACCGCGCGTCGCGCCGGAGCGGGTGCGGGGATCCCCTTCGACGTGGTCGCTTCGCCGGCCGCCGGGAGCTCGGCCTTCGCCGGCGCGCTCGGCGTCCCGACCCTCGACGGGATGGGTCCGGTCGGTGGCGATCTCATGACCGATCACGAGCACGTCGAGCTCGAGAGCATCGGGGAGCGGGCCGCGCTCCTGGCGCTGACGCTCCATCTACTGGCGAGCGAAAAGGGAGGAAACGCATGACCGTCGACGTTCGCATCCACGGGGGCAGAGTGCACCTGCCGAGCGGGCCGGTGACCGCCGACCTGCTCATCACCGGCGAGCGGATCAGCGGGATCGTCGCGCCGGACGACGCGACGCAGGCGAAGCAGCGGATCGACGCGACCGGCAAGCTCGTCATGCCGGGGATCGTCGACCTCCACGCCCACACCCGGGTCCCGGGCTACGAGTACAAGGAGGACTTCGTCACGGCCTCGCAGGCGGCGGCCGCCGGCGGGATCACGACGTTCATCGACATGCCGAATGTCGAGCCGCCGACGGAGACGGTCAAGCTCCTGGCGGACGTGCGCAAGATCGCCGAGCGCGACTCCCTGATCGACTGGGGCCACTTCGCCTCGCCCAGCAAGCCCGAGGAGATCGCCGGTCTCGCAGCCGCCGGGGTGACCGGCTTCAAGATGTACCAGGTCAGCGGCGGCTACCCGCACGACCCCCGGCTCGCGATGGGCGACCCCGACAAGATCTACGACGCGTTCGAGCGCATCGCGAAGACGGGTCTTCCGGCGCTCGTCCACCCGTTCAGCATGCCGATCTTCACGCACCTCTCCGAGCGCGCGTTCGCGGCGGGCAAGCCGCGGAACATCGTCACGTTCTCCGAGATCTACACGAAAGACGTCGTCTGGAGCGCCGCCGTGGCCCTCCTGATCGAGATCCAGCGCCAGACCGGCGTCCGCCTCCACACCGTGCACACGCACTCCTCGGAGAGCCTGCGGCTCATCCGCGAGGCGAAGGCCGAGGGGCTGCGGGTGACCGCGGCGGTGGATCCGAAGTACTTCCACCTCACCCACAAGGACCTCGCCGAGCAGGGCGCGCGGGCGATCCCCGGCGGCTTCGTCACCGAGGACGCGAAGCGGCTCGCGGTCATCTGGCAGGCGGTGAACGACGGGACGATCGACATCATCGACTCGGATCACGCACCGCACACGCTCAAGGACCTCGAGCGCATGGAGGCCGATCCGTGGACCGGACCCTTCGGCGCGCCGCACTATGACCACGAGCTCTCGCTCATGCTGACCGATGTCCACACAGGCAAGCTCAGCCTCGGGCGGCTCGTGCAGCTCTTCTCCGAAGGCTCGGCGAAGATCCTCGGGATCTATCCCAAGAAGGGCGCGCTCCTCGTGGGCTCGGATGCGGACGTCGTCGTCGTAGACGAGAAGCGCGAGGTCGTGCCGAGCGACGAGAAGATGTACTCGAAGGTGAAGTGGACCCCGTACCGCGGCCGCCGCTTCGTCGGCGCGCCGGTCCTCACCATGCTTCGCGGCACGGTCATCGCGAAGGACGGCGTGGTCACCGGTCGGCCGGGCTACGGCAGGTACGTCGCGGGTGTGCCCCAGCACTCGCGGACGCAGGAGTGAGAGACGTGGATCCGGCACGCGCGCACTTCACGACCATTGCGAGCGCGCCCACGCGGCCGATGCAGCTCGACCGCGGCTTCCAGCGGGTGCTGGTCGAAGGCGCGGGCGCGCAGAACCTCGACGTCCACGTGAACGTCATCGCGGTGGGCTCCGCCCCCGGGCCGTACCACTACCACGAGCGTTGCGAGAACGTCTACATCGTGCTCTCGGGCGTCGTGGACATCTTCGTCGAAGGCGAGCACAGGTCGCTGAAGGCCGGCGATGTCGCATTCATCCCTCCCGGCCTCCCGCACTCGGCGCACAACGCCGGGACCGAGGTCGTCGAGCTGATCGAGATCTACTCGCCGCCCCGCGGCACGGACTTCCACGTCGTGTCGCTCGCGTCGCCGAGAGCGGACGGGATCTGACCTCGCCGGCCGCGCCTCCGGCTTGCCGCGCCCGCGCCTCCGGCTTGCCGCGGCCGCGCCCACGAGCCGTTCTCGAGGTCAGGCCGCGCGGAGTCCTCGGCCTGCGCGCCGCCACGGCCAGCCTGAGCGGCGCCGCTGGGCGAGGAAGCGGTAGGGCATCAGCGCCCGCTCCACGCCGCGCAACGTCGCGATCGCGGCAAGGCTGAGCCCCGAGGTCACGAAGATCGGGACGAGCATCTGAGCGGTCATGAATGCGTTGCCGTAGGTCACGATCTCGCCGCCGATGCCGCTGATCGCGACCGTCATCTCCACGACGATGACGCCGATGATCGCTTGGCCGAGCGCGATCTGGATGCCCGAGAGGAGGAACGGCAGCGTCGCCGGGAAGATCACGGTCCGAAGGATCTGCCGCTCGCTCGCGTTGAAGGCGACGGCCGTCTCGACGAGGTCGCCGTCGACCCCCCGAACACCGTTCTGGGTGTTGATGATCACGGGGAACACGCTGCTCAGGAAGACGATCGCGACGCGCAGCTGGAGGTCGATGCCGAGCATGATGATGAGGAGCGGGATGAGCGCGATGCGCGGCGTCGCGTAGAGGAACGTGACGTACGGGTCGACCAGGAGCGCGAACGTCGGGTAGCGGCCCATGAGGAAGCCGACCACCGCGCCGACGACGACGGCGAGGCTGTAGCCGATCGAGAGGCCGGTGAGCGTCTGCGCGAGGTCCCGCCAGAAGGCGGGCGCGCCGAGCACCTCACCGAAGGCGGCGCCCACGAGGGACGGCCGCGAGACGAAGATCTCGGGGATCGAACGGCCGTAGACCTCCCAGACCGAGAGCACGACGACGATCGAGAGCAGGCGCAGCGACCAGCGGCGGCGCGTGCTCACCCACGCACCTCGGCGCCCGCGCGGACGATCTTCCAGATCTCGTCGCGCAGCGCGCCGAAGCTCGGGTGTGCGCGGATCGCGCCGAGGCCGTCGGCCTCATGTCGCAGCCCTGACTCGAAGACGCGGGCGATGCGGCCCGGTCGCGTGCTCATCGCGAAGATGCGGTCGCTCAACACGATCGCCTCGTCGACGCTGTGGGTGACGAAGAGGACGCTGAAGCGTTCTCGCTTGACGAGACCGAGCAGCTCCTCCTGCATGAGCTCGCGGGTGACCGCGTCGAGCGCCCCGAACGGCTCGTCCATGAGGAGGACCTTCGGTCGCAGGAGCAGCGCGCGCGCGATGCCGACGCGCTGGCGCATGCCGCCGGAGATCTCGCTCGGGTAGTGCCCTTCGAAGCCACCGAGCCCGAAGAGGCCGATCAGCTCGCGCGTCCGCTGTCGCCGCTCCTCACGTGCGACGCCCTGCATCTCGAGCCCGTACTCGGCGTTCTCCAACACCGTTCGCCACGGCAGCAGGTTGAAGTGCTGGAAGACGAACGCCTTCTCGCGCGAGGGCCCGAGGCTCTCGCGCCCGTCGAGGCTGACCGTGCCGGTCGTGGGACGGGCGAGGCCGCCGACGATCCGCAGCAGGGTCGTCTTCCCGCACCCGCTCGGGCCGATCAGCGTGCAGAACTCGCCCTCGGCGAGCTCGAACGTCACCTCCGCGAGCGCGGTGAACGCGACGCCGTCGCGCTCGAAGACCTTGGTGACGTTCGAGACGCCGAGCATCCCGCGGGCTACTGGGATCCCTTCCGCTTCAGGAAGTCCTGCACCAATGTCGCGTCGAGCCATTTCGCCTTGTCCGGGACGGCGCCCTTCAGCGACTCCGATTCGATCTGGAGGGCGATGCTCTCCTCGACCGTCTTGTCGTCGAGGCCGCCGTTCGCGGCGAACATGTTCGACTGGATGAAGACGTCGTACGCGGCCGAGAGCACGGCATCGTCGGTGAGCTTCATCTCCTTCTTCCCGAGCGCGATGTAGTCGGCCTTGTTCTTGAGCGCCCAGCGGGTCGATTCGATGAAGCCATCGACGAGCTTCTGAACGAGCGCGCGGTCCTTCTGGAGGAAGTCGCCGCGCACCGCGAGGCCGTGCTGGATGAAGCGCGGGACGACCGTGCCGACGGTGAAGAGGTTCTTGAGGTCGGGGGACTTCGTGATCGCCGCGAAGGCGTCGGCGGCGTGGGCCATGCCCGCGTCGATCGAACCGGCCTGGAGCGCCGCGATCCGCGCGCCGGTCCCGCCGATCCGGACGAACTGGACCTTCGACGCGTCCACGCCGGCGCGCTTCATCGTGATGCGGCTGAGCGTGTCGGAGATGTCACCCGGCGTCGAGATGCCGAGCTTCTTGCCCTCGAGCGACTTCAGGTCTGGCACGTTCTTCCGGCCTACGAGGATGTAGTCGGGTGCCTGGAGGTCGACCGCGACGATCGTGAGCGTCGGTCCGCTCGCCTGCGCGAGCTGGATGATCGGCAGCACCGCGTTGATGAGCAGGTCCGTCGCACCGGAGATCGTGGCCTGGGTCGCCTGGGCCGCGTTCTCGAAGGCGACGAGCTCGATCTCGGCGACGCCGGCGGCCTTCATGTCGATGACCCACTTGTTGTTGTTCACCTGGGAGAAGTCGAGGCCGCCCGTCGCCACCCTGATCTTGCGCGGAGGGCTGCTCGGCGTGGGCGCGGGCGTCGCGGCGGGAGTGGCCGCGCTCGTCGCCGCGGCGCGAGTGGCTGCGCTCGTCGCCGCGGCGGGCGCGGTGCTCGCTCCGCCGCAGGCGCCAACGACAAGGGTGAGGACGAGAAGCGAGGCGAGCTGGAGCTTCGACATGGGTGATGTCCCCTTCTTCGAGCGCTTTCACGGATGGCGCGTCGACGTATGGATAGGCGCTCGGCGTGCTGCTGTCAATCGAGTATCTGATATCGCCTATCCTCCGATACACTCCGGCGCGGGACGGGAGGTCGCAGTTGAACGAGCCACGGCGCTATGGCGTACTGCTGCCTCATTTCGGCGCGCACGCTTCGCGAGAGAACCTCGTGAACGGAGCCCGCCGCATCGAAGCCTACGGCTTCGACTCCGTCTGGGTCCGCGATCACCTTGTGTTCCAACCGCACGGCTTCGAGGGCACGGACCCTACCCACCTCGAGCCGTTCGTCGTGCTCGCAGCGATCGCTGCGGCGACCGATCGGCTCATCCTCGGGACGGGCTCGCTGATCCCCTACCGTCACCCGATCCACACCGCGAACGTCATCGCCTCGCTCGACCGCATCGCCGGACCGGGCCGCCTGCTCATGGGCTGGGGCCTCGGCTCATTCCAGCACGAGTTCGACGCGGTGGGCCTGGGGGCCGCGGATCGGAAGGTGCTCCTCAAGGAGCAGCTCGCCGTGATCCGCGAGCTCTGGACCGGCGAACCGGTGGACCACCAGGGCACCTACTACACGTTCGCCGGTGTGGACGTCCATCCCGAGCCCGTCGCGCACGTCCCGATCTGGTACTGCGGCGCGAGCCCGGCGGCGGTCCGCCGAGCGGTCGAGTACTGCGACGGGTGGATCCCGGGGCGGATGCCGCTCCGCGACTACAGGCTTCGGATCGAGCGGATGGGCTCGCTCGCGAAGAAGGCCGGCCGCGCGATGCCCGGGGCGGGCACGATCCCGTTCGTCGTGCCCGCACGCACGACCGAGGAAGCGCTCCGCCACATCGACGTGAAGGCGATGGCGGTCGAGGCGAACAGGCGCTACGAGCTCCCGGCCTCGGGCTCGTTCGACACCGCGGACGATCTCGATGGTGCCCTCATCTATGGGACGCCCGAGCAGATCGTCGCGGGCGTGCGGCGCTGCCAGGAGGCCGGTGCCACGCACTTCGTCTTCGATCTCCGGCTGCGTTTCGCCGAGTTCGAGGAGATGGTGGCGCTGGTCGGCGAAGAGGTCCTCCCCGAGCTCCGCCGCGGTGACCCGGCGGCGTGACGCCGGGTCCGACCACGCCGGCATAGCCCACGGTCCGACATCGGATGGGCCGCGGTGGTCGCTGCGCGCGTCCCGGTCAGCCGCCGGCGCGCGCGGCGACCGCCACCTGCGGCGCCGCGGTGCTCGGCAGCCGCGGCAGGCGAGTCACCAGGAAGGCGCAGGCGAGCGCGAGCCCCGCCGCGATGTCGAAGGCGACGGGGATCCCGGCACGCTCCGCCAGCGCGGCCATGGGCGCGACCGCGAGCCCGCCGAGGCCGATCGAGAGCCCGTTCATGACGCCGCTGATCATGCCCATGTTCCGCGGCATGCTTTCCTGGCCGCGGACGGTGAGGACGACGAACGACCCGTTCAGGAAGAGCCCGCTGGCGATCGCCGCGGCGACGAAGAGCGGGCCCAGCGTCGGCTGGGCGGCGAGCAGGAGGACGCAGGGTGCCGCGGCGGTGAGGCTGGCGATGATCACGCGGTCCCGACCGAGCCGGTCGGCCAACGACCCGCCGACCAGCCCGCCCATCGCGCCGGCGAAGAGGAAGGCGGTCAGGAGTCCGGACGCTTGCTCGACGGTCGCGCCGCGGCTCACCGCGTAGAGCGGGAGGAGCGAGCCGACCACGGTGGCGGCCCACGAGCGCGTCGCGGCGACCGACACGAGGCCGGCAAGCAGCCGCCGGTTCTCGCGGAGCATCGCGCGCAGGGGGATCGGCACGTGGCCGATCGGCGTGGTCCGGTGCGGGGCCACCCGCCAGACGAGCGCGGCCACCGCGAGGGCGGGGAAAGCGACGAGCCAGGTGCCCCCGAGCCCGAGGTTCCCCAGGACCAGGCCGAGCATGAGCGGCCCGACGGGCAGGCCGAAGTTGCCCGAGGAGATGTAGATGCTCATCCAGCGCCCGCGCGATGCCGTCGGCGCGGCCTGCGCGACGAGCGCGGCGCTGATCGGGTGGAAGAGCGCCGTGCCCATGCCGCCCACGAACAGTGCGAGCGCCACCGCCTCGAACGAGGGTGCGAGGCCGAGGCTCGCGGCGGCGAGCCCGGAGAGCGCCACGCCCGTCCAGACCATCCAGCGCGTGCTGCGGTGGCCGTCCGCGAGGATGCCGAAGATCGGCTGCGCGAACGACGACGACGCCTGGTAGATCGCGACGAGGATCCCGGCAAGGCCGAGCGTGAGGCCGAGCTTGCCGAGAAGGAGCGGCAGGAGCGCGGGCAGGAGGAAGAAGTAGGAGTCGTTCACGAGGTGGGCGAGCGAGAGCGTGGACACGCCGACGAGCCGCCGACGCGGCGTCAGGTCGATGCTCACGGGCTCAGAGGTGGAGGGAGCGCAGCCACAGGTAGAGCGTACAGATGGCGGGTGCCGTCCGCCCTCAGCGGAAGACGAAGTAGCGGAGCACGATGTCGAGCGTGGCGACGACCATCGTGAGGAGCGTCGCGGGGATGCCGTAGCGGAGGTAGGCCCGGAAGCTGATGACGTGGCCTCGCGCCTCGCTCATGCTCGCGACGACGATGTTCGCCGACGCACCGACGAGCGTCGCGTTGCCGCCGAGGCAGGCGCCGAGGGCGAGAGCCCAGACGAGCGGCTCGACGTCGAGCGTCCGGCCGAGCTCCTGGACGAGCGGGATCATCGCGGCGGTGTACGGGATGTTGTCGACGATCGCGGAGAGGAACGCGCTCACCCAGAGCACGAGGAGCGCGGCGACGTCCGTGCGCGCGCCGGTGACGCCGAGGGCGGCCCGTCCGATCTCCGTGATGATCCCGGTCCGCACGAGGCCCTCGACGAGGATGAAGAGGCCGACGAAGAAGAAGAGCGTCGTCCACTCCACGCCTCGCAGGACCTCGTGGACGTCCTCCCGCGTGACGAGCATGAGCACGATCGCGCCGGCGAGGGCGATCGTGGCGACCTCGAGACCGAGCGGCCGGCTCAGGAAGAATCCCGCGACGGTCAGGCCCATGACCGCGAGGGACTTCCGCATGAGCGGGACGTCCTCGATGCGCCGCTCGGCCGCGACGAGCCGCGCGATGTCGTCGGCGTCGAGCGCCCCGTCGGCGGCCGCGAGCTCTCGCCGGAACAGCCATCGCGCGGCGACGAGGTAGGCGAGGAGCGCCGCGGCCGCGGCCGGCCCCATGTTGAGGAGGAAGTCGTTGAAGTCCTTGCCGAACGCGCTCCCGATGAGGATGTTCGGCGGGTCGCCGATGAGCGTCGCCGTTCCCCCGATGTTCGAGGCGAGGACCATCGAGATGAGGAACGGGACGGGCGAGGTGCGCAGCCGGTCGGCGATGAAGAAGGTGACCGGCGCGAGGAGCACCACGGCGGTGACGTTGTCCAGGAAGGCGCTGACGACCGCCGTCACGAGCGAGACCTCGACGAGCAGCCGGTAGGGACGCCCGCCGGAGCGTCGCACCGCCTCGACGGCGATCCACTGGAAGATCCCGGTCTTCGCGAGGATGTTCGCGATGATCATCATCCCGGCGAGCAGGAAGATCACGTTGAGGTCGATCGCCGCGAACGCCTCGTGCTGGTCGATGACCCGGAGCAGGATGAGGAGCATCGCGCCGAGGAGCGCGGCCACGGTGCGGTGCACCCGCTCGCTCACGATGAGCGCGTAGGTGAGGGCGAAGATCGCGCCGGCCAGGAGCATGCTCACGCCGCGCGAGCCTAGCCGTTGGTGCGGGCGCCCGCGGCCGACCCGGCGGTCACGCCCCGGGAGCCCGCGGCGCGAGGCGGTACCGCCGCGTGCGCGGCTCGCGCTCGACCCAGCCCCGGCGCACGAGCGTGGCGAGGAGCCGGTGCGCGGTGCTCGCGTGGAGGCCGGTGCGCGCGGCGAGCGCGGTGATGCCCGTCGCGCCGTCGCCGGCGGCGAGCGCCTCGAGGAGGTCGAGCGCCCGGTCCACCGAGTGCACCGGCTGTGCGCGGGCCGCCTGTTCCGTCATGCGGAAATCATGACACGCGCACTCCCTATCCTCGTGGGATGGGAGCAGCCGGCCGCCGCGACGCCCTGCTCGCGCAGGCAGCCGCCTTCCCGTCGGCGCCGGGCGTGTACCTGTTCAAGGACGCGCGCGGCCGGGCGCTCTACGTGGGGAAGGCGGACGTCCTGCGGGACCGGATCCGCGCGTACTTCGGCCCGAGCCTCGACGTCAGGCACGTCCGCATGGTCGAGCGCGCCGAGCGGCTCGAGTACGTCCTCACCGGGAGCGCGTCCGAGGCCTACCTCCTCGAGGCGAACCTCATCAGGCAGCATCGGCCCCGGTACAACATCCGGCTGAAGGACGACAAGTCCTACCCGTACGTGAAGGTGACGCTCGGCGAGGATTTCCCGCGCATCCTGCGCACGCGCTCGCTCGGCGACCGGCGGGCGCGGTACTTCGGCCCGTACGCCAACGCGAAGGCCGTGGACCAGACGCTCGACCTCCTCCAGAAACTCTTCCCGTACCGCACGTGCACGCTCACCATCGTTGCCGACGGGGAGGGTGCCGGGCGCACCGAGCCGTCGTCCGCTCTGCCGAACGGGCGGCCGTGCATCCTCCACGACATCGGCCGCTGCGGCGCTCCGTGCGCGGGACTCATCTCCCGGGAGGCGTACCGCGCCTCGGTGGACCGCAGCGCGCTCTTCCTGGCCGGGCGCTACGACGCCCTCGCGCGCGAGGCGCGGGCGGAGATGGCGAGCGCCGCCGAGGCGCTCGACTTCGAGCGGGCCGCCGCGCTCCGCGACCAGCTCCAGGCGATGGATCGCACGCTCGAGCGGCAGGACGTCCACGCCTACGCCGGCGACGACTACGACGTGCTCGGCGCGGCGGTGGACGAGGACGGCGCCGCGGCGGTGCAGCTCCTCCGCGTTCGCGAGGGCACGGTCGTCGGCCGCGACCAGTTCTTCCTCGAGGGCACCGAGGGCGCGGGTCCGGCGGAGGTCATCGCCTCGTTCGTCCTCCAGCACTACGCGACCGCGACCGACCTGCCGCCCGAGCTCGTCGTCGCGGCGCCGTTCCCCGAGCAGGACGACTTCGCCCGCTTCGCGGCCGAGCGGCGCACCTCGAAGGTGGCCGTCCACGTTCCCCAGCGCGGTCGCAAGCGGACGCACCTCGAGCTGGCGGAGCGGAACGCCGTGGAGGGACTCCAGCAGCTCCGCGTCGAGCGCCTGGCCCGTCCGGACCGGAGCGACGCCGCGCTCCGTGAGCTCGCCGCCGCGCTCGGCCTCGGCGCGCCGCCGGCGCGGATCGAGTGCTACGACGTGAGCCACGTCCAGGGCACCGACGTCGTCGCGTCGATGGTCGTCTTCCAGGACGGCCGCCCCCTCAAGGCGCAGTACCGCCGGTTCCGGGCGAGCGGTGACCGGAACGACGACGTCGGCACCATGCGCGACACGCTCGCGCGGCGCTTCCGCCGCGCCGAAGGCGACGGTGCATGGCCGCTGCCCGACCTCGTCGTCATGGACGGTGGCCCCGGCCAGCTCGCGGCCGGGCTCGCGGCGCTCGCGGCCACGAGCCACCAGGACATCGCGATGATCGGGCTCGCGAAGGAGCATCGTTCGCCGGGGGCGGACGGCGGACCGGAGCGCACGCCCGAGGAGGTGTACCTGCCGGGACGACCCGACCCGCTGCTCCTCCCTCGGACGTCCCAGGCGTACTTCCTCCTCCAGCGCATCCGCGACGAAGCGCACCGCTTCGCGGTCACCTACCACCAGAAGCTCCGCGAACGCCGGCAGACCCGCTCGGTGCTGGACGACGTCGCCGGGATCGGTCCGGCTCGGAAGCGGGCGCTCCTGCGCGCGTTCGGCTCCGTCCGCGGCCTCCGCGACGCGACCGCCGCGGAGATCGCCGCCGTGGCCGGCATGGGAGCCGGACTCGCGGAGCGTGTCAAACTCGCGTTGGGCTGACCCGGCACGCGCGATCTCCGGGAAGTGAGTCACTCGCTACACAACGTCGCGTTCCCATTGACAATCGCCGCTTCGGGGGACGACGCTCGTCCATCAGATGGTTCCGGTGACCGGCCGCCGCTCGGTTCGCGCCGGGCGAGAGGCTGTCTGCTGAACGAGGAGCGGCACGACGACCGCGTGCACTGGGGCCCCGAGCACCTGCGGATGCGCGAGGCACGGGCCGCTGCCCGCCGCACGGCGCGCGAGCTCCGGCACGAGCTGAGACACCAGCTCGGCGGCGCCACCTTCAACGTCGACCTCGGCTTCGGCCCCCACGAGAGCGGCGAGGAGCACGAGGAGCGGCTCCCGCCGGCCGTCGCCCGTGG
>Ga0082335_1007371_pt1 | contig 13338 bp, 13 predicted proteins | sample Subgrocontami58m_FD_72375 | JGI IMG/M metagenome (GOLD analysis project Ga0082335, IMG submission 72375) | Subsurface groundwater microbial communities from S. Glens Falls, New York, USA - GMW37 contaminated, 5.8 m (SPADES assembly) (version 2) ...
AGGTCGTCTCCAACATCCAGGAGACGCGGGCGCGCGGGGCGCAGGTGATCGCGATCGCGACCGACGGCAACGAGGACATCCAGCACCACGCCGACGACGTGATCTACATCCCGCGCACGCACCCGTTCCTGCAGGCGGTGCTGGCCGTCGTGCCGTTGCAGCTGCTGGCGTACCGGATCGCGCGCCTGCGGGAGCTGAACGTGGATCAGCCGCGGAACCTCGCCAAGACCGTCACCGTCGAGTAGCCCCCGCTCCGGCCCGGAACGCTGGAGTCGTCGCCGGCTCCCAGAGTCGCTACGGTTGCGGCATCGGAACGCCGACGCGCCCCACCGACGCACCTCCGTACAGCACCGCCGAGGTTGCCGTCGTCCGCAGGCCGGGCGGGCAGGGGCGCGACCGCGTCGCCGTCGAGGAGCCGCTCGAGATCAGGATCAACAGCGAGCCGGTCGCCGTGACGATGCGCACGCCGGGGCACGACGAGGAGCTCGCGCTCGGGTTCTGTCTCTCGGAGGGCCTGCAGCCCGCCAGCGCGCGGCCGGCGCACGACCTGGCGGCGAACGTCGTCGAGGTGGACGCGCCCGGCTTCGACCCGGCTCGGCTCAAGCGGAACTTCCTCACCGCCTCGTCGTGCGGCGTGTGCGGCAAGGGCGCGCTCGAGTCGGTCGCCGTGGATTCGGCCCGCGTCGAGAGCGGGCTGACGCTGCCCGCAGCGGCAGTCGTCGAGCTGCCGGAGCGGCTGCGCGAGGCGCAGGCCGGGTTCGCGGCCACGGGTGGCCTGCACGCGACGGGGCTCTTTTCGCCGGCGGGCGAGCTGCTCTGCGCGCGCGAGGACGTCGGGCGGCACAACGCGCTCGACAAGGTGCTCGGCTGGGCCTTCCGCGAGGGGCTGCTGCCGCTCGCGCACGCCGTCCTCTGCGTCAGCGGCCGGATCGCGTTCGAGCTCGTGCAGAAGGCGGCGGTCGCGGGCTGCCCCGTGCTCGTGGCCGTAGGTGCGCCGACGAGCCTCGCCGTCGAGCTGGCGGCCGACCGGGGGATCACGCTCTGCGGCTTCGTTCGCGAGGGGCGGATGACGATCTACACGGAGCCGTGGCGGATCCTGTCCTGAGTGAACATGTCCAGGGGTCTGACCCCTGGACGTGTCGTAACCAGACACTGCGTTCTGGCAATCGCGCGCTTGGGTGTCCCGCCGGCTCATGAACAAGGGTCAGACCCCTGGCCACGGCTTGACCGGCGTCCTGCTCGTCGGCGGGGCGAGTGAACGGTTCGGCTCGCCGAAGGCGCTCGCCCGCTTCCGCGGCGAGACGCTCGCCGAGCGGGCGTGGCGCGTCCTCCACGAGGCGTGCGACGAGGTGCTCGCCGTCGGCAAGGCGGCCGACACGCTCGATCTGCCCTTCCCGGTGGTCGACGACGGCAGCACGGAGCGCGCACCGGTCTTCGGCGTCCTGGCCGGGTTGCGGGCCGCCGCCCACGACGTCGCCGTCTTCCTGCCGGTGGATTGCCCGCTGCTGACGGCCGATGCGCTCCGCGCACTCGGCGAGGCGGTCGCGGTGTCGCAGACGGGGCCGCTGCCCGGCGCTTTCGCGAAGAGCATGTTGCCGGCGATCGAGGCGCGCGTCGCCGCAGGCCGGCTCTCGGTGTGGGGCGTCAACCAGAACGTCCTCGAGCTCGACGAACGGCTGCTCACCGACGTGGACACTGCCGAGGAGCTCGCCGCGCTCGCCTCGCTGCCGCCTGCCCAGATGTAAAGGCGCCGGTACCGGGTACGGTGAGGATCACGGTGCCGGGTAAGGCGGCGGTTGCACCGCTAGCGATAACCGGCGGCGCAACCGGCGGTTATCGCACGTAGGTGACATCGCCGGACTCGACGGCCTCGACCGTGCCGTGCTCAACCTCCACGAGCAGGCGGCCCTCGTGGTCGACCATCACGGCCGTGCCGCTCACGCCGTCCACGGTCACCCGCCGCCCGCGCAGGAAGTCGCGGGCGCCGAGCTCGGTGTAGATGTCGGCGAGGCCGCCTTGCCGCCAGCCGTCGTAGAGCCGTTCGAGCCGGTAGAGGAGCGAGCCGAGCAGCGCGGCGCGATCGTGCGTCGTTCCGGTGAGCGTGCGCAGCGAGCCGGCGGGCGTCTTCGCGTCCGCCGGCAGCTCCTGCCGCGTCTGGTTGACGTTGATCCCGATCCCGACGACGACGGCGTGGCCGCGCATCTCCGCGAGCACTCCCGCGACCTTGCGGCGGTTCAGCATCACGTCGTTCGGCCACTTCACCTGGACCGAGAGCCCGGTCGCGGCTTCGACCGCCTGCGCCGCTGCGATCCCGGTGACGAGCGACAGCTCCTGCGCCCTCCGTCCGGGCGGTGGGTGGAGGACGACGGAGGCGAGCACCGACGTCCCGGCGGCCTCGACCCATTGTCGCCCCAGCCGCCCACGACCCGCCGTCTGGTGGTCGGTCGCGCAGACGGCGCCCTCGGGGAAGTCGCCGTCGAGCAGTGCGGCCTGCGTGGACTCGCACTCCGGCTCGTAGAGGTACGGCTTGCCGAAGCGGCCCTTCAGGTGCCGGCCGACCGCCTCCGACTCGAGCGAGCCGATCACGCGCTCGGCTCGACGCGGACGGCGCTCACCTTGTACTCCGGCGTGCCGATCAGCGGGTCGCCGACGTCGTGCGTGAGCCAGTTCACCTTCGCCTCGGCGAAGTGCAGGGCCATCCACACGAGCCCGGGGTAGACCCGGTCGGTGATGTGTGCGCACGCCTCCAGGTCGCCGCGCCGCGAGACGATCCGTGCTCGGTCGCCCTCCGCGAGGCCCAGATTCGAGGCGTCCTCGGCGGAGATCTCGAAGAAGGCCTCCTGCTGCTTGTCGGTGATCCCGTCCTCGCGCATCGTCATAGTCGCCGAGTTGTAGTGGTAGAGCGTCCGCCCGGTCGAGAGCACGAGCGGGTACTCCGAGTCTGGCTGCTCGATCGGCGGCTGCCACTCGACGGGGAAGAACTTGCCGCGTCCGACGGCGCGCGCCGGCGCCGGGGCGTGGAGGAAGGGTGTGCCGGGGTGCCCGAGCTCGGGGGCCGGCCACTGGATCCCGTTCTCCTGGAGGCGGTCGTAGCGGATGCCGTACCAGGCCGGGGCGAGGTCGGCGAGCTCGTTCCAGACGGCCTCGGCGTCCGGGTAGTCCGGCCAGTCGGCGCCGAGCGCTCGCGCCAGGGCGATGACGATGTCGCGGTCGATCCGCGCGTTGCCGGGGCACGGCACCGCCGGCCGGACGAGCGAGACCCGCCGCTCGGTGTTCGTGAACGTGCCGTCCTTCTCGGCGAAGCTCGACGCGGGCAGGACGACGTTCGCCACCGTGCGCGCCGTCTCGTTGAGGAAGATGTCCTGCGAGACGAGGAACTCGAGCCGCGCGAGCCCCTGCTCGACGTGGTGGGCGTTCGGCTCGGTCTGCGCAGGGTTCTCGCCGATCAGGTAGAGCGCCTTGATCCGACCGTCGTGGAGGCCCGACATCATCTGGTCGAGCCGGTAGCCGGGAGTCTCCGGCACCTCCGCGCCCCAGACCTCGGAGAACTTCTTGCGCACCTCGGGGTCTTCGACGGGCTGGTAACCGGGCAGGTACGTCGGGTTGGCGCCCGAGTCGTTCAGCCCCTGCACGTTGTTCTGGCCGCGCAGCGCGTTCAGCCCCGTGGACTCGTAGCCGAGGTGCCCGGTCAGCAGCACGAGGTTCGAGAGCGACCAGATGTTGTCCACGCCGCAGGCGTGCTCGGTGATGCCGAGGGTGTAGAAGATCGCGGCGTGGCGCTCGCTCGCGTACTCGCGGGCGGTCGCGCGGATCGCCTCGGCTGGAACGCCCGTGACCTGCTCCGCCTCCTCGGGGCTGTAGCGCATGACGACCTCGCGCAGCGCCTCGAAGTCCTCGGTCTGCTTGCGGATGTAGTCCTCGTCCTGGAGGCCCTCGGCGAGGATCGTGTGCATCATCGCGTTCAGCAGCCACACGTCCGACCCGGGGCGGAGCTGGAGGTGGCGCTTCGCGAGCTTCGTCAGCCAGATCTTGCGCGGGTCGGCGACGACGAGCGTGGCGCCGTTGCGTACCGCCTTCTTCATCCGCAGCGCGAGCACCGGGTGCGCCTCGGTCGTGTTCGAGCCGATGACGAAGAGGAAGCGCGCGTTCTCGATCTCCGGGATCGAGTTGGTGCTGGCCCCTCTGCCCAACGACCTGACCAGGCCGTAAAGAGTGGGAGCGTGTCAGGTCGCTTCGCAGGAGTGGACCGAGTTGGTGCCGACGACGGCACGGGAGAGCTTCTGGATCAGGTAGTTCTCCTCGTTCGTCAGTCGCGCGCTCGCGAGTATGCCCACCGCCTGCGGGCCGTGGCGGGTCATCACCCCCTTGAGGCCGTCGGCCGCGACCTGGAGCGCATGCTCCCACGTGGCGGGGTGCAGCTCCCCGTCCTCGCCGCGCACGAGCGGCTCGGTGAGGCGGTCGGGGTGGTGGACGAAGTTGAAGGCGAAGCGGCCCTTGACGCAGAGATTGCCGTCGTTCGGCAGGTACTCGTCCTTCGAGGTGACCTTGACGATCCGCTGTGTGGCGCGATCGACGTTCAGGTCGACCTGGCAGCCGACGCCGCAGAAGGTGCAGGTCGAGCGCACCTGCTCGAGCTTCCGCTCCTCGACCTCCGTGCCCTCGAGGAACTTCTCGTAGAGGGCGCCGGTCGGGCAGACGGAGAGGCAGCCGCCGCAGAGCTCGCACTCGGTGTCGAGCCACGACCTGCCCCACGTCGGGACGATGCGCGCGTGGCCCCCCCGGCCCTCGAGCGAGAGGGCCGAGCACTGCATCACCTCCTGCGTGTAGCGCACGCAGCGGTTGCAGAGGATGCAGGCGTCGGGGTCGTAGCCCATCAGCTGGTTCCGGTCCTCGTACGGCTCGCGCTTCGCGTCCGGGAGGACGAAGGGCGCGGTCGCGCCGTACTCCTCGGCCATGTCCGTCAGCTCGTTCGGGCGCCCCCCGGGCGACGGGTTCAGGTGCTCGGTCAGGAGCATCTCGGTCAGCGTCCTGCGGAACCCCTCGGCCTGCCCGTTCGTGGAGACGACCATCCCTGCGGCCACGCGGGTCGCGCAGGCGGGGACGGGGCGCGGCGCGCCTTTGACGGAGACGACACACAGGCGGCAGCCGCCGTACGGCTCGAGCTTGTCGTCGTGGCAGAGGGTGGGGATGAAGACGCCGTGGCGGGCGGCGGCGTGGACGAGCAACTCACCCTCCGGCGCGCTGATCGCCTGGCCGTCGAGGACGAGCTCGACGTGACCCTCCATCGGGCTCATCGTACCGCCGCCTCCCCGAGCGGGCGAAGAGCTCGGGCCAGTGGCGGAAGGCGTTCCGCACCGGTAGGGGCGCGGCCTGGCCGAGGCCGCAGATGGACGTCTTCTCCATCGCGTCGAGCCACTCCTCGACCTGCCACCGCGGCATCACGGCCTCGCCCTCGCGCAGCTCCTCGCACAGGTGGTGGAGGGCGCGGTTGCCGATCCGGCACGGCGTGCATTTCTGGCACGACTCCTCGGCGAAGAAGCGCATCGTCTCGGCCAGCAGCAGCAGCGGGGAGTAGGACTGCGGGAAGACCTGGACGGCGGCCGAGCCCACGCCGGCCCCGAGGTCGCGCAGCGCCTCGCGCGTCAGCGGCGTCGAGAGCGCCGACGGCGGCAGGATCCCGCTGGCCGCGCCGCCGGGGACGATCGCGCCCGCCGGCCCGGTGAGGCCGCCTGCGTAGTCGTCGAGCAGCTCCTGGAGGACGATCCCGTTCGGCGCCTCGTAGCAGCCCGGCCTGGCGACGGCGCCCGAGATCGACCAGAGCCGCGTGCCCTGCTCACCGTTTCGGCCGAGGCCGGCCCACCAGGCGCCTCCGTTCGCGAGGATCGCCGGGATGTGCGCGAGGGTCTCGACGTTGTTGATCAGCGTCGGGCGTCCCAGGTAGCCGACCTCGCTCGGGAACGGCGGCTTCAGGCGAGGCATCGCGCGGCGGCCCTCCATCGACTCGAGCATCGCCGTCTCCTCGCCGGCGATGTAAGCGCCGGCGCCCACGACGAGCTCGATCGAGATTCCGGCCATGAGGCCGGCCTCGCGATAGTCGTCGAGTGCGGCGGCGAGCCGCGTGCGTGCTGACGCGTACTCCTCACGGAGATAGACGTAGCCCTCGACGCAGTCGAGGGCCCGCATCGCGAGCAGCGTCGCCTCGACGAGCAGATGCGGTCGCAGCTCCATCACGTAGCGGTCCTTGATCGTCCCGGGCTCGCCCTCGTCGGCGTTGACGACGACGTAACGCGGCGGCGGCTCGCGCGCGACCGCCTCCCACTTGAGCCCCGTCGGGAAGCCCGCGCCCCCGAGGCCCGTGAGGCCCGAGGTCTTCAGCTCCGCGACGATGCGCTCGAGCGCGGGCGGGTTCCGGAGCACCGCGAGCCCGCCGCGGCGCTCGTAGTCGGCCAGCGTCTCGTCACGCTCGTGCAGGCCGAGCGAGAGGCCCTCGTTCGTCCGGTGCGTGACCGGCGGGACGACCTCGTCGCCGTGCATCAGCACCGGGGCGAGATCGCAATGCCCGAGGCAGGGCACCTCGATCGCACCCGGGTTCGCGGCGAGCAGCGCGCGCGCGCCGAGGCAGGCGCACACGGGGCCCGTGCAGACCCGCGTGGCGTCGATCGGGACCTGCAGGAACGAGTAGAAGGACGTCACCTCGTGCACCTCGCCCCGCCTGACGTTCATGTGGTCGGCGAGCGCATCGGCGATCTCGGGTGTCACCGGCCCGGCGGCTCGGCGCAACCGGCCGAGGTTGTCGAGCAGGCGCGTCCTCTCCCGCGGGAGCTGCGCCAGCATGGAGCCGAGGGCCAGGGCGTCCACTCGGGGCGAGTCTATGCCCTGCGACGGCGGGCGAGAGGGCACGCGCCGGGATCGCTAGCCCGGAGGGCGCCGCAGCTTCTTCGTCTGCGCGCGGTGGCGCTTCTCCTCCAGTCGCCGCTCGACGGCGGCCTTGGACGGGCGCGTCGCAACCCGGCGCCGCTGGACGTAGAGCGCCTCGCGCAGCTTCGCGACGAGCCGCTCGACTGCGAGCTCGCGGTTGCGGAGCTGGCTGCGCTCGTCTTGCGCGAGCGCGTGGAGCACGGGCCCGGCCTTCGCCGTCACGCGGCGCTTCTGGGCCGGCGAGAGCGCGGCCGAGGCGGCGACGTCGAACACGGCCTCCACGCGGGTCGACGACGTCTGCGCGTGCTGGCCGCCGGGCCCGCTCGAGCGCGAGACGCGCAGCACGATTTCGTCCAGCGGCAGCTCGACCGAGCGCGTCACACGAATAGACTGACCCTCCATGGCGTGCATTCTGCTCGACATCGACGGTGTGCTCCATGTCTCCGGCGAGGCCATTCCCGGCGCGCCCGAGGCCGTGGCCTCCCTCCAGCGGCGTGGCCACTCGCTTCGGTTCGTCACCAACAACACCACGCGCTCACGCGCGAACCTCGCACAGGAGCTGCGGGAGATGGGCTTCGAGCTCGAGGACGAGCAGCTCCAGACCACACCGCGCGCAGCGGCGGGCGAGCTCCGGGGCAAGCGTGTCTTCGCGCTCCTGATGTCCGGGATCGTCGCCGACCTCGAGGGGATCGACCTGGTCGGCATGAACGCCGACGCGGTGCTCGTCGGCGGGTGCGACGAGACGCTCGAGCCCAACCAGGTCTTTACCTACATGAATCTCGCCCGCGCGTTCGCGGAGATCCAGGCAGGCGCCGACTTCTACTGCCTGCACAAGAACCGGTGGTGGCAGACCGCGCGCGGGCCGATGCTCGACAGCGGTGCGTTCGTCGCCGCGCTCGAATTCGCGACAGGAGTGGAGGCGACGGTGCTCGGCAAGCCGAGCCCCGCCTACTTCGGCGCCGCGCTCGAGGCGCTCGACGCGGAGCCGGAGCTGACGTGGATGGTGGGCGACGACCTCGATCAGGACGTCGGTGGGGCGAAGGTCTTCGGGATGCGGACGGTGCTCGTGCGCACCGGGAAGTTCAGGCCGGAGCACCTCGAGCACTCGGAGATCGTGCCGGACATGGTGATGAGCTCGATCGCGCAGTTCCCGGACTGGCTCGAGAAAGAGCTGTAGGCCGTGAGAGTCGGCGTCGATCTGATCGAGATCGAGCGGATCCGACGCGCGCTCGACCGGCCGGGGTTCCGCGAGCGCTGCTTCACGGCGGCCGAGCGGACGTACTGCGACTCGCGCAAGAACCCCGCGCAGAGCTACGCGGGGCGGTTCGCCGGCAAGGAGGCGGTCGGCAAGGCGCTCGGCTGCGGCGTTCGCTTCACGTGGAAGGAGATCGAGATCGCCGGCCGGCCGAAGCCGGGCGTGCGGCTCTCCGGCAAGACGGCGGCGTGGGCCCAGAAGGTGAAGGCGGGAGCGATCGATCTCTCGATGACACACTCGAAGGAGCTCGCCGCGGCGATCTGCATCGTTCTCGACGCCGAGGCCTAGTGTTCGAGGCGCTCTACTCGGCGGCGGAGATGCGCGCGGCCGAGGAGGCCTACCCCGGCTACCCGGCGACGGTGCCGGAGCTGATGGAGCGGGCCGGGGCTGCGGTCGCGACCGAGCTGCTGCGGGCCTACCCCACGGCGCGCCGCGTCGTAGCCGTGTGCGGCGACGGCTCGAACGGCGGGGACGGCCGCGTTGCGGTGCGCGGGCTTCGCGAGGCCGGACTCGGCGCGGAGGAAACCGACGTCCTCGACGGCGCGGACGTCGTGATCGACGCGCTCTTCGGCACCGGCTTCCGCGGCGCGCCGCGGAAGGAGGCGGCGGCGCTGATCGAGCGGATCAACACCTCCGGCGTGCCCGTCGTCGCGGTGGACATCCCCTCGGGGGTGGATGCCTCCACCGGCGAGACACCCGGGGCCGCGGTGCGCGCCGACCTCACGGTCACGTTTCACGGCCTGAAGGTCGGGCTCGCGGTCGCCCCCGGGCGGTTCCTGGCCGGAGAGGTCGTCGTGGCCGGCATCGGGCTTCGTCCGGTGGCGACGGCGGCACAGCGAGTCACGACCGAGATCCTCCGGCTCGTCCCGCACCGCGGGGCGGAGGACACGAAGTACACGGCCGGCTCGGTGCTCGTCGTCGGCGGCTCGCCGGGGATGACCGGCGCGGCGGCCCTGACCTCCCTTGCCGCCGAGGCGGCACTGCGCGCCGACGCGGGCTACGTCACCGTGGCGGTTCCCGAAGCCTCGCTGCCCGCCGTCGAGGCGCTCGTGCTCGAGCCGGTCAAGGTCGGCTGGCCCGACGGCCGGGCGCTCGAGACGGTGCTCGCGGCCGCCGGCAGGGCAGGCGCAGTCGCGCTCGGGCCGGGACTCGGCCGCGACGAGGAGGCGCACGCTCTTGTCCGCGCGCTGCTCGAGCGGCTCGAGCTGCCGGTCGTCGTGGACGCCGACGCGCTCTTCGGGCTCGAGCCGGGCGCGTGGAAGGCTCGCGCCGTGCTCACGCCTCACGCCGGGGAGCTGGCGCGCCTGCTCGGCCGCGACGCCGCCTGGGTCAACGCCCACCGGCTCGAGGCGGCCTCCACAGTGGCCGAGCGCTTCAGCTGCGTGTGTCTGCTCAAGGGCGCGGACACGATCGTCGCCGCGCCCGGGGAGGGCGCGCTCGTCTGCGACCTCGGCCCGCCCTCGCTCGCGACGGCGGGCTCGGGCGACGTCCTGAGCGGGATCCTCGCCGCCTTTCTCGCCAAGGGGCTCGAGCCCCGCCTCGCCGCCGCCGCCGCCGCGGCGGCGCACGGCGTCGCCGCCACGCTCGTTCCGCACCAGGCTGGCCTCGTCGCCTCCGACATCGTCGAGCACCTGCCCGCGGCCCTCGGCTGAGCCCACCCACGAAAGCCTGCGGCTCACGGCTACGGCGGTCGGCCGGTGCACGTCCATCTGCCTTCCAGGGAGAATGTGGGCGTGGCCCGCTCGGAGATCACGATCGACCTCGGCGCCGTGCGTCGCAACGCACGCACCCTGCTGCGCGTGCTCGACGGAGCGGAGCTTTGGGCCGTCGTCAAGGCAAACGGCTACGGCCATGGCGCGGCCGACGTCGCCGGCGCGGCACTCGGGGCGGGGGCGACGGCACTCTGCGTCTCCACCGTGCCGGAGGCGCTCGCGCTGCGCGACGAGCTCGGCGGCGTCCGCGTGCTCGTCATGGGCCCAGCCGCGAACCGGGAGGTCGCGCAGGCGCGCGACGCCGGGCTCGAGCTCGTTGTCGCCGACGGCGAGGTGCCGGACGGCATCCGCGTCCATCTCAAGCTCGACACCGGGATGGGCCGCTGGGGCCTCTCCGAGCTCCCCGCGCCCGGCCGCGAGGTGGTCGGCCTGATGAGCCACTTCGCGAGCGCCGACTCGGACGCCGCCTTCACCCGCTGGCAGATCGAGCGCTTCCACGCGACGACCGACGCCTTCGCCCATCTCACCCGGCACATCGCGAACAGCGCGGGCGCGCTCCGCTACCCCGAGGCGCGCTTCGACGCCGCCCGGTGCGGGATCGCCCTCTACGGCCTGTCGCCGTTCGGCGAGGATCCCGCCGCGGACGGGCTCGAGCCCGCGCTTCGCTGGGATTCCGAGCTGGCACAGGTGAAGCTGCTCCAGTCCGGCTCGAGCACCGGCTACGGTCGTCGCCACATCGCCGGGCGGCCGACGTGGATCGGGGTCGTTCCGGTCGGCTACGCGGACGGCTTCCGGCGCGACCTGACGGGGACGGAAGTGCGCGTCGCGGGCGAACGGCGCCGTGTCGTCGGCACGGTCTCGATGGACGCTTTCGCCGTCGAGCTCGACCGCGAGCTGCCGCCCGGGACCCCGGTGACGATCGTCGGGCCCGGAATCGGGCTCGACGAGCACGCCCGCGTCGCCGGCACGATCGGGTACGAGCTCGCCTGCGGCCTCAACGCCGATCCCACGCGGGCGCGCCGCGTCGTCGTCGATGGATGAGCTCGTCTCCGAGCTGCTCGGCGGGGAGGACGCGTGGATCGTCGGGGGCGCACTCCGCGACGAGCTGCTCGGGCGGCCGGTGCTCGACCTCGACGTCGTCTGCCGCGAGCCGGAGCGGGCGGCCCGTCGCTACGCGAAGCGCACGGGCGGCGCCCCGTTCCCGCTCTCCGAGCGCCACGGCGCCTGGCGGGTCGCGCTCGAGGCGGGCCGCACCGTGGACTTCACGCCGTTGCCGGAGCGGATCGAGGACGATCTCGCCACGCGCGACTTCGCTCTCAACGCGATCGCCGCGCCGGTCGGCGGTGGCGCGCTGCTCGACCCCTACGGTGGCCGGGCCGACATCGAGGCACGGGCGATCCGAGCCGTCTCCGACACCGTGTTCGCCGACGACCCGCTGCGACTGCTGCGCGCGGTGCGGCTCGAGGACGAGCTCGGCTTCAGGCTGGACGGGCACACCGAGGAGCTCGTACGTGCGCACGCCGAACGGGTCCGCGAGCCTGCGGGCGAGCGGATCCTCGCCGAGCTCCGCCGGCTGTCGCCCGCCGGGTACCGCCGGCTTGCCGAGCTCGGCCTGCTCACGCCGCTGGGCGGGTCGCTCGACGGCCCGCTCGACGCGCTCGACGACCCCGACTTCCGCCTCGTCGCGGTCTTCGGCAGGTCGCTGCGCAGCCTGCCGATCTCGAACGATCTCGCCCGCTACGCGACCGCGCTGCTCCGTGCCGAGCCGCCGGTGGACGGCGGCGCGCGCGCGCTCCACCGCTTCCGCCATGCAACCGAGCCGTGGGCGCTCGACGCGCTCGCGTTCCTCGGCGTGCCGGAGCTCGCGCCGGCGGTCGAGGCGGCCCGGCTGGCCGACCCCGCTGAGCCGCTCGTGCGCGGCGACGAGCTGGGCCTCGCGCCGGGGCCGGAGATCGGACGTATGCTCAGGCTGATCGAGGAGGAGCGCGCATGCGGAACGATCTCGACCCGGGAGGAGGCGCTGGCACTGGCCCGCCGGGAGGCACAGCTCTGAATCTGGACCGCTTCGCCCGCGAGGCCGAGCGGCTCGCCCTGCACCAGGATGCCGGCGCGGCAGCGCTCGCCGAGCGCGTGCGCCGCATCACGGAGCCTCTGACAGGCGACGAGCGCGCGCTCGACGCGGGCTGCGGTGCCGGAGCGCTCGCGCTTGCGCTGGCGCCCCTCGTCCGCGAGGTCGTCGGTGTGGATCTCGTTCCCGAGCTGCTCGAGCAGGCGCGCCGGCGCGCACCCGCGAACGCGACCTTCGTGGAGGGTGACGTCGAGAAGCTGCCGTTCGGGCGCGGCGAGTTCGATCTCTCGGGCTGCCTGCGCGTTCTCCACCACGTTGCCAGGCCCGAGCTCGTCATCTCCGAGCTCGGGCGCGTGACACGGCCGGGGGGCCACATCCTCGTCGTCGACCAGCTCGGCGCCACCGATCCGCTCGCTCAGCTCGAGCGCGACCGCTTCGACCGCACGCGCGACCCCTCGCACCGGCGCAGCCTGCCGGACGCCGACATCCGGGCCCTGCTCGAGATGAACGACCTCGTTGTGCTCCGCAACGAGCTCGGGTTCGAGGAGCGCGAGCTCGAGTCGTACCTCGATCGCGCCGGGCTCTCCGGCCCGGAGCGCGAGCGCGCCGCCGCGCTCGCCCCAGGCCCTTCCTGGCAGGTCGAGGTCGGCTGGTACCTCGCGCGGAAGCCCGGCGGCTAGAGACGCCGTCGGGTCAGAGCGGCCGGTAGCCGAGGCGGCCGACGACGCGGGCGTAGAGCCCGGGTAGCACGGCCTGCCCGATCGAGAGCAGCCGGTACGGGAACCAGGGCACCGTGATCTCGCGCTTGTCGTGCTCGACCGCGTTCGCGATCGCCGTCGCGACTTGCGAGGCTTCGATCACGAAGCGGCGCGCCAGCCGGCTCCGCAGCGTCGTCTGCTGTGGAAAGCCCTCCGTCTCCACGAAGCCGGGAAGGACGGTGTGGACGGCGATGCCCCTGGCGCGGAGGAGCGCCGCTGCGGAGCGTGAGAACGCGAGCTGCGCGTGCTTGGAGGCGGTGTACGGGCCGGCTGGAGCGAAGGCGACGGTGCCGGCGACCGAGACGACGTTGACGACGTGCGCGTCGCCGGCCGCCTCGAGGGCGGGCAGGAAGGCGCGCAGGCACCAGATTCCGCCGAGGTAGTTGGTATCCATCACCTGCTCGATCAGCTCCGGCTCGACGTCCACGAAGCTGCCGCGGCCCGGGATGCCGGCGTTGTTGACGAGCAGTCCGATCCGCGGGTGGCGCTCGATCACCGCGGCGGCGGCCCGCTCCACGTCGGCGCGGACGGAGACGTCGCAGAGCTCGTACTCGCCGCCGATCGCCTGCGCGAGCGGCTCCAGCCGCTCGGCCCCCCGCGCGAGGAGCACGCAGGGCCCGCCGCGCG
>Ga0082335_1007372_pt1 | contig 13337 bp, 8 predicted proteins | sample Subgrocontami58m_FD_72375 | JGI IMG/M metagenome (GOLD analysis project Ga0082335, IMG submission 72375) | Subsurface groundwater microbial communities from S. Glens Falls, New York, USA - GMW37 contaminated, 5.8 m (SPADES assembly) (version 2) ...
GGACCGCTCGCGCACCCGGGCTCCAGCCCCGCGGGCCGCGGATCGACCACCGCGAGATACTCCCGGTGCGGGCCCGCGACCACCACATACACCACCTGGTAGCGCTCGCCCACGATCACCGGCTCGTCGGACGGCACCGCCGCCCAGTCTTCGTAGCGGTCCGGGTCCCCGCCGGGATTCAGCCGGTGCAGCCGGCGCACCAGCAGGAACCCCTCGGCGTCGCGCGGCAGGTCCCGGTCGCTCACCCAATCGACGCCGATCGCGCTCAGGCGAAGCTTCGCCCCGGCCGGCGCCGCGAACGCGAGCGCAGTCGCCTGCGCCATCGGAATGCTCCAGCGCCGCACGGGATCCCCCGCCGCGGAAGCCACCGGCGCCACCGCGCGGCCGTTCACCGCGACCCGCGCGTCGACCCCCGCGAACGCCCCGGTCTCGGCGCGCAGTCCGCGCGCGCAGGCGAGCGCCGCGAAGGCGTTCGAGATCGTGCTGCCGTAGCCTTCCGCCCGGCGGTTCCGGTCCAGCCACGCGATGCCCGCGCGGACCAGCTCGGGCCGGTCCCCGGCTTCCATCAGGCATTCCAGCGCGATCGCGGTCGCCACCGCCGGATGGTGGAAGAGTCGGCCCTGTCCTTCCCAGAAGGCGGCGCCCTCCTCCGCAGTCCGCACCAGCGCCGCGAGGTTGGCCCGCAGCCGCGCCGCCTCCTCCGCGTTCCCGTTCGCGCGGGCGACGCGTGCGGCGTAGGCCAGCGCCACCGCCGAACCGTCCGGGGACGGCGCTTTCGCGTCCGACGCGGGCGCCTTCCCCGCCGACACCAGCGCCCAGCGCGCGAACCAGTGGGTCTCCGCGTCCGCCGCCGCCGGGAGCATCCCGGCCAGGCACTGCGCGCCGCGCTCCAGGACGGCCGCGTCGAAGGCCACGCCGTGGCGCTGCGCGAGGCCGAGGCCGTGCACCACATACGTGGTCATGAAGGCATCGCTCGAGTCGCCGGTCCACCAGCCCCAGCCGCCGTCATCGTGCTGAAAGCCGATCAAGCGACCGATCCCCGCCTGGGTCACCGCCGCCACCTTGTCGGACAGCCCCGGCGGCCGCACCCCGAGCCCGTCGAGCGCCGCCTGCACCACCACCGCGGGCATGAACCCCGACATCGTCTGCTCCACGCAGCCGTAGGGATAATGAAGGAGCGCGTCCAGCGGCTCGAGCAGACGCTGCAGGTCTTCCGGCGCGGCGGTGACTTCGAGCCGCGCCCGCTCGGGATCGTGCGGCGCGGCGAAGCTCGCCGACGCCTGGCCGCCCGCATCGGGTCGCAGCGCCACCGAGAAGGCCACCCGCGTGCCCGCGGACTCGATCGGGAACGTCTTTTCCACGCCGTCCGCGACCTCGCCCAGCCGGACCAAGCCGCGCAGCTTCGCCTCGTCCGCCGTCGTGTCGGCCGCGAGCGTCCAGGTGCCGGCGAACTCGCCGCCGGCGGGGATCGTCACCTTGCGCGAGGGTTCGCCCGCGGCGGACAGCCCCGTCACGACCAACTCGAGCGTCCCCGATAGCTCGCGGTCCGTGTGATTGCGCACCAGCGCCGTCACCTCGATGCGGTCGCCCCGGCGCACCACGCGCGGGACGTCGAGCCGCAGCGTCACCGGCAGGTGGGTGCGGGCCTGGCCGCGCCCCTCCCCCGTGCCGCCGCCGGTGGAAAACGCGCGCGCCGTCGCGCGCCAGCGGGTGAGGGAATCGGAGAACGGCGCCTTCACCGTCACCTCGCCGTCCGCGCCGGTGCGCACGGCGTCGAACCAGCCGACCAGGTCGCGGAAGTCGCGCCGGATCCGCACCGGCACGTCCGGCAGGCCGCCGGAATCGCTCTCCTCGGGCGATGCAAAGGCGGCGGACACGGAGCCCGTGCTCTCCTCCGACATCTCGAAGGCGAACGCGGTGCGCGCGCCGACCACCCGGTGGCGGCGGGGCAACGGGGCGAACCGCCGCAGCAGCAGAGGTGCGGGGTCTTCCTGGACCGCGAACACCCGCTCGTCCACCACCGCCAGGGAGACTTCCGCGTCCACCGGCGCTCCCTGCGCGTCGTGCACGCGCACGGTCCACGCCGCTTCCTCGCCCGGCTTCGCCGTCTCCGGAGCCGCCGCGACCTCGACCGAGAGCGTGGTGCTGCCGGCGTCGACGAAGCGCTCCAGCGAACTCTCGTGATGCGTCCCGTTCGCCCAGGTGCTCACCACCACGCGCACGTTGGGCGCAAGGTCGGCGGTCACGGGAAAGGAGACGTCGGCCGCGCCCGCGACCGCCGCGACCGTCTTCACCGCGAAGATCCGGTCCGACTCCAGCGACGCGAACACCGCCTGCGCCCCGTCGGGGAGGATCGCGTGCACCGTCATCGTGTCGCCGGGCCGGTAGACCGGGCCGTCGGCGCGCAGGGAAATTCCCTCCGCGCGCAGGGTCCCGCCGCCGCCCCAGAGCCACGCCCATTCGCGCGCGTGGATCGCGCGCCCGTCCACCGTCGCGGTCCCCTCGACGAAGTACGTCCCGCCGGGAAGCCCCGCCACGTCCAGGTCGCCTGCGCCCGCGTCCAGTTCGCGCCGCGCGCGCTCGCGGCCGTCCCAGTCGCGGACGATCACCGTGACCGGCGCCGGGATCGGCCGGTCGAGCGCGTCCACCAGCGACACGCGACCCCGGATCCGCTGCGCGCCCCAGGTGTCCTCCAGCCGGATCGCGATCCGCGCCGGATCCCGCGTCAGCCGCAGGGCCGCGAATCCCTTCCCCTCCCGACCGCGCCCGTCGGCGCCCGACGCGGTCAGGTACACGCGGACCACGCCGTCCCCCACGTCGGCCGAGAGCGGCAGCCGGACCGGGGCGAAGCCTTCGGCATCCGTGGTGAACGAGACCAGCGCATCGGGCACGGACAGGTCGACCGAGTCGCCGGTCTCGTCGCTCTCGCGGTCGCCCACCGGCGGCGTGAGGAACGGCAGCGAGGCCAGCGGGTCGGGTTCGCTCCACCACGAATCGCGGTAGGCGCGCAGCTCCAGGGCGCCGCGGAAGCCCGCCACCGGGCCGCCCTCCGGGGCTTCGGCGCGGATGCGGATGGTGGCGATTCCGGGCGAGGTGAAACAGGGCTGCTCCGGCTCCACGTGGACGATCACGTCGGCGAGGCGGTACTCCTCGATGCGGCACAGCGCCTGGGAAAAGGCGCCGGCCTCGGCTTCCCAGGAGCCCCACTCGGGATCGAAGACGCGCCGCTCGCCGTCTTGCGATTCCACGTGGGCGCGCACCATTCCGAGCGCGGCGTCCTCGGGGACCGGCGCGCGCAGGGTGACCGTGCCGAGATCCGAGAGGGTCACGACGTCCGAGAAGAAGACCCCGCCGTTCTCGTCCTGGAGACTGACGGCGAGCCTGGTGCCCGCGGGCAGCGAATAGGGCCGCCCGGGCGTGCGGTCGCGGGCGACGACGCGGAAGTCGATGGCTTCCCCCGGACGGACCACCGGCTTGGCGGCGAACAGGGCGACCCGCAGGCCGTCGGAGGTCCCGGTGTCGGGATACAGGCTGGTCTCCAGACTGCTGCAACCGTCCGCGTGCTCGGCGGCCACGGACAGGCGAAGGGAGGCGCCGCCGCCGATCGGCGGGTCGATCGGGATGCGTGCGATGCCGTCCGCGCCCACCGTGAGGTCGATCGGGGTCCTCTGCTCCGGCTGACCTTCCTGGACCAGCTCGCCGCGAAGCCGCGCGCCCGCTTTGGGCGCGCCGGTGCGCGCGTCACCGGCGAACAGCACCACCTGCTCGGGCGCGACGCGCGCCTGGAGCACGGTGGTCGCGAGCTCGTACAGGTGCCCGTCGACGTCGCGCCCCTCCACGCGGAAGGCGAGCCAGCGGCCGGCGGGCCGGCCTTCGAGGAGCGCGGCGGGGACGTCGCCGCTCCAGCGGGCGACGATCTCGGGGGCGTCGAGCTCCCCCGGCTGGACGTCTTCGGCGCGGTCGGGTTCGATCGCGCGGGGCGGCGAGAGCCGGATCAGCAGGCCGAACGCGGCGCCGGGATCTGCCGCACGATCGAATCGCTGCTTCGGCTTACCCGGGAGGTCGTGATGGAAATCGGCGCCGCCAGCCTCGTAGAACCCCCGCGCGAGCCGCGACGCGATCTCGCGGCGGTCTGCGGGACTGGCCGATGCGGATCCACGCTCGATCTGCGCGGCGAGTCGGTACCGGCCCAAGTCACAGGCGCGGCCGATCGCCTCGGCGGCGGCGAGGGGCGCGTAGGGGCTGTCCGGGTGGCTCTCGACGACGGCGAGGAGTTCCTCGAGCTGATCTTCGATCTCCGGGAGGAGGAAGGCGAGGCCGAAGCGGCCGTGCGCCCGCGTTGGGGCCGGGATGTTCTCGGCCGAGAGCGCGGCGCGCAAGCGTGCGGTCGCAGCCGGGGCGAGCTGCTCGTCGAAGGAGAGCAATCGGGCTCCGAGGAGCGCGGTCTCGACGCGGAGGGCGGGGTCGGTCGCGAGGCCGGCATCGGCTTTGGCGAACAGGTCGGCGATGCGGTCGGACTGCTCGCGGAGCACGCGACGCGCGAGGCGTTCGCCGAGCATGGCCGCGTGGCCGGGCTCTGGGGACTGGGCCAGCAGGTCTTCGGAAAGCGCCGCAGTGCGCGCGCGCAGGTCGGCGAGCGGGTCCGGCGTCGGGTCCGGGCCGGCCCATCCGGCGAGGACTCGGAGCAGGACCGCGCCGGCGACGATCGAGGAGAGGAAGGCGCGCAGGACGGAAGACTTCTGGGGCGTAGGCATGTCTGACCCTCTCGAAATTGACGCGGTCGGGGAGAGCAATCTCCGTGCCGCGGGCGTGTCAAGGGGTGAGCTTGACACACAAGTCGAGGTGGGACAAGCAACCCGAGGCGAGGCGGCAGGGGCGCGGGAGGGAGGAGTCTTTACAGGTGTAAAGGGTCGCGAGCGCGAGAACGGGAAGGACGCCGCCGTTTCCGCTACCCTCTGGCTGCCCCCGCGACCGCGCGGGAAGTCACGGCCGCTGCGGGGAGACCACGCCCTGCAGCCAGGCCTGGTGCTCCGGCGGCAGCGGCGGATCGGGCGGGCGCGTGTAGTCCAGGACGACGGGATAGGCGCCGCGGTCGTAGACGAGGCGCAGGGCCTGGGCAAGATCGAGGAAGACCGCGGGATCCTCGGGGCCCAGCGGCACCGGCACCGCCGGGATCGGGTCGGCCAGACGCCAGCCGGCGGCCCAGGCGCGCGGCCGTTCCCAGCCGCGGTGCACCAGGATCAGGTAATCGTGCGGCGCCAGGTCGCCCCGGTAGAGCGGCCGTTCTCCCTCGCGCAGCAGATCGATCTCGACCAGGCTCGTCTCGCTGCCCAGGACTTCGTCGCGCTTGCGGATGTACTCGCTCATCCCATGTCCCTTCATGCGCTTGTTGGACGGCGAGAGGATTTCGAGGACCGTGACGACCTCGCGGCCGGGCATATCCAAGATGACCAGGTAGGTCTCGCGCACGGGGAACTTCACGGCCTCGGCCACTTCCTGGAACTCCGGGGCCAGGAGCGCTCGAGCCGAGTGCCCCGGCCGCCGCGGACCTTCGCGCGAGACCGTGACGTCGGGGCGGATGCCCCGTCCGCGCAGTGCTTCCTGCTCGACGTAAAGGCGCTCCTCGATGTCCACCCAGTAGCGGGGCGCGACAGCCGGCGCGAGCAACTCGCCGATGACGGCGACGAGTCTATTGTGCACGCCCGGCCAGAGCGCCGGCCGTTCGAGGTAGGGGTCCATTCCGGGAAAGGGAGAGGGCATCTTTTCCTCCGCAGGACCTGCGCCGCGTGCGTCCGACTGGCACTCGTTACCGATCCTACGCCGCGGGCGCCTCGGATTCAACGGCAATGGTGGCCCGCGGAGAAGGGCAACCGCCCAACGCCCCGACGGTCGGTCTTCGGGCCGGCGGCCCGGCGCCGCCAAACGCGCGGCCGCCGGCTCCGCTTGCTTTTCCCTTGACGCCCGACCCGACGCATACGATATTCCTGCGTTCCGGATTTCTCATCCTGCCTGGGAGGGATCATGGGCGACGTGATTCGCAAGGACGCACCGGCCGACGACATCTTCGCGGACCTCGGTAAGACGCTCGAGAACGCGGAGGCCAAGGGCGGCAAGTGGAATGAACTCGCCCTCCATCATCTCGGTCCGGTCTCGACTCTTCACTTGGTCGTCGATGACAAGCTCAAGGAAGCCCGCACCATCTTCGGAGGCTTTGAGCCGAAGATCGGCGCGCAGGACACCAAGTCCGACCGGCTTCTCGGACGCGTGCACGACGACATCTGGAACCTGCTCGATCGCCCCGGGAACGATCCCTTCCTGGACCTGCTTTTCCCCGGCGGCATCTCGTTCTACGCCGAGGGCGCGGACGACGACCAGCCCGACAAGATGGACCTTCTGGCGGAGCTCCTGGAAGCCGACATTCATCCCCGCCTGGATGCCGCCAAGGGCAAGGGATTCGCCGGCGAAATTCTGGCGGACTCGAAGGTCTATCGGACGCTGCTGGAGCCGGCCCGCCCCGCGCGCGCCAGGGTCAAGCTTCTCGAACGGGTGCGCACCGCCATCGCGAAGAGCGCCGCGATGAAGTTGGCGGACCTGAAGCGGGCGTACAAGAGCGAGCGCTTCACGGAAGCGGACATCCACACGGTCATCCCGAACCGGCCGCGCACCCCCGCGAAGCCGAAGCCCGCGAAGCCGAAGCCGGACAAGGACCCGGAGAAGCCGAAGCCGGACAAGGACCCGGAAAAGTAGCCGGCGGCCCTGCCGAAGCGAACGCCCGGGCGGTCCGGCGGCACACCCGGGCGGCGGTTGCCGGCGCGGGAAGGGTCCAGCGCGCTCGCGGCCGGTCCTTTTCGGTCCTTCCGCGCGTCCGATCGGGTCCACGCACTGGCCAATGGCAATTCCGCTCGGGATCCCGGTTGCCCACGCCGACGGGTCGGCTTTCCCGCGCGGAAAGACCGACTCACACGTTGGTGAGTCAGGTTTTCCCCGCGGTGACCGAGGATCCCGCAGCGGTGAGGGGCCGAACCGGAGGGGAATCGCGCCCGTGAGACGTGACGATCGCGTGCGGCGCGCGGAATTCGCCGCCCACCACCTGCACCGGCGCGAAATGCGCGCGGTTTGCCGGACTCACGCGTGCGTGAGGCGCTCGTCGGCAACCCCGGGGGCAGGCTCCGGCGGTATCGTGCAGTCCCGCGCAATCCCGAAGCTGACGTTCGATCCGGCCGACTTCTGGAACGAGTGCGGGATGCAGGCGCCGCGGTCGCCCCCCGGCGCCAGCGGAACGCCCGGGCTTGATGCTTGACTGCATAGGATTGCGTGATAGGATGGGCCGCATGAAGACGACGATGCGCCAGGGAGGCCGGCGCCCGAGGAAACTCTTCCGGGAACTGGCCGAGACGATCGCGCGGCGGTTCCATCCCCTGCGGGTCATTCTGTTCGGCTCCCATGCCTGCGGACAACCCACGCGGGACAGCGACGTAGATCTCCTGGTCGTTATGCGTCAGAAAGTCGATCCGGTCCGGATTCGCTGCGCTCTGCCCCACTGGATCCCCATGGACGTGCTGGTGCGAACGCCGGCAGAGATCGCCCGTCGATTGGCGATGGGCGATTCTTTCATCAGCGAGATCCTCCACAGGGGCCAGGTGCTCTATGACACCCGCGGCAAGAGAGTGGGCTGACAAGGCGGAAGAGGACTGGACCGTGGCGATCCGCGAGAATCGCGTAAAGCGGACACCGGTGCATGGAGCCGTCTGCTTCCACGCGCAGCAGTGCGCGGAGAAGTACCTGAAGGCGCTGCTCGCCGATGCCGGGTTGGCCATCCCGAAGGTCCATGACCTGCTTGCGCTCCGCAGCATTGTCTCGCCCGCGTGCAAGGCCGTTTCGGGGCTTCCGGCCACGAGACTCGCGGGCCTCTCGCGCGCGGCCGTCGAGTATCGATACCCTGGCGGGATCGTGATCAAGCGCACGGCTCTGGCCGCGGTGGCGACGGCCCGCCAAGTTCGATCCGTCGCGCGCAAAGCGCTCGGCATGTAGACGACGGCGTAGGGAAACTTCGCAGGATCTTCCGCCTTACCCGGCCGCAGGCTGCGCTGACGTCGTCTCGGTCCTCGCCTTCGCCCAAGCCCTCCACGACTGCGCCTGCGTCCCTCTCGCGCAGGACGGCGCCGACGGACCGAACCCTCAGCGCCGGACGCGCCGGTAGCATAGCCGCCGTTTCCGCTACCCTCTGGCTGCCCCCCGCGACCGCGCGGGAAGTCACGGCCGCCGCGGGGAGACCACGCCCTGCAGCCAGGCCTGGTGCTCCGGCGGCAGCGGCGGATCGGGCGGGCGCGTGTAGTCCAGGACGACGGGATAAGCGCCGCGGTCGTAGACGAGGCGCAGGGCCTGGGCAAGATCGAGGAAGACCGCGGGATCCTCGGGGCCCAGCGGCACCGGCACCGCCGGGATCGGGTCGGCCAGACGCCAGCCGGCGGCCCAGGCGCGCGGCCGTTCCCAGCCGCGGTGCACCAGGATCAGGTAATCGTGCGGCGCCAGGTCGCCCCGGTAGAGCGGCCGTTCTCCCTCGCGCAGCAGATCGATCTCGACCAGGCTCGTCTCGCTGCCCAGGACTTCGTCGCGCTTGCGGATGTACTCGCTCATCCCATGTCCCTTCATGCGCTTGTTGGACGGCGAGAGGATTTCGAGGACCGTGACGACCTCGCGGCCGGGCATATCCAAGATGACCAGGTAGGTCTCGCGCACGGGGAACTTCACCGCCTCGGCCACTTCCTGGAACTCCGGGGCCAGGAGCGCTCGAGCCGCGTGCCCCGGCCGCCGGGGACCCTCGCGCGAGACCGTGACGTCGGGACGGATGCCGCGTCCGCGCAGTGCCTCCCGCTCGACGTAAAGGCGCTCCTCGATGTCCACCCAGTAGCGGGGCGCGACAGCCGGCGCGAGCAGCTCGCGGATGACCGCGATGAGTCCATTGTGCACGCCCGGCCAGAGCGCCGGCCGTTCGAGGTAGGGGTCCATTCCGGGAAAGGGAGAGGGCATCTTTTCCTCCGCAGGATCTGCGCCGCGTGCGTCCGACCGGCATTCGGTACCGATCCTACGCCGCGGGCGTCGCGGATTCAACGGCAATGGTGGCCCGCGGAGAAGGGCAACCGCGAAGACACGGCCCCAGCCGCCGCGCCGCTTCTCGCCCCGGTCGGGCCGGGATCCCGAGATCGGGCGACCGGCAAACACCTCGGGATTTCTCGGATTTCCCCAGGCAGAATAGACAAATCGCACGCCCGCATGGGTCATACCGGCAGACGCAACGGCGCGGTCGGGAGGCGACGTGAAGCTCGACGGGGACGGCCTGGCGCAACTCTACGATGCATGGGCATCCAGGCTGCTCGGCTACATGATCGCGCTGACGCGGGACCGGCACCGCGCGGAGGACGCCTTGCAGAACCTGTTCGTGAAACTCGCCGAGTCGCAGCCGGCGATCGAGAATCCCGCCGCGTATCTGTTCCGCGCAGCGCGCAACGAGGCGCTGCGGGTGACCCGGCGCGCTCCGGAAGCCCCGCTCGCGGGGCTCGAGGTGGTGGCTCCGGCGGACGAGTCGGCCGACCGGGGCGAAGCCGAGCGCGTGGCCGCGGCACTCGACCGGCTTCCCCGGGAGCAGGCGGAGGTGGTGATGCTGCACGCGCTGCAGGGCCTCGCCTTCCGCGAAGTCGCGGAGGTGCTGGGCATCCCCCTCGACACCGCGGCGTCGCGCTGGCGCTACGCGCTGGAGAAGCTGCGCGACGTGCTCGGGAGGGTCGAGGCATGAGCGACCTGGAGGCCGACCTCCGCCGATTCCGCCTCGCCGCGCCGGCCGACGGGCTGCGCGCGACGGTACTCGCCCGGGCGACCCGCGCGGCACAGATTGAACGCCGCTGGCGCGCGGTCCGCCGCGCGGCCTGGCTTGCCCTTTTCCTGTCGCTGATTCTGAATCTTTCCCTCGGCGGCTCGCGTACCGCGCGTCCGGATCCGCGCGCGGTGCCCGATTTCCCCGAGGTCGCGGAGATGGCGCTCGACGAGATCGCGCGCTGGCGCCTCCGCCTGGCCCTGACCCCCCAGAGAACACCGCGAAATCGGGAGGACCTGCCATGAGCCCTCAGATGCGCTCGCTCTTGAAGTGGACCGGCCGGAGTCTGCTCGTCCTCTTGGCCCTCGTATTCTCCTGGTGGAGCGTCTACCACGTGCTCGCCTCGCGGCGAATGTCGGCGCAGCTCGACGCGCTGCGCGCGGCCGGGTTCGCCTTCGAGCTGAGGGCCCTGGCGCCGGAGCTGCCGCCGTCGGACCAGAACGCGGCCGGGCTGTACTTCGCCGCGTTCGCCCTCGCGGTCGAGCCGTCGGCCGACGAGCGCCGCGCGGTCGAGAAGGCGAAGAGCGAAGGCTTCGGGTCGCGCCCAGTCGGCGACAAGGGGTTCGTCCGGGCGTGGCTCGACCGCAATGCCGAGTCCTTCGACTTCGCGGCGCGCGCCCGGGCCCGGACTCGGTGCGTGTTCGAACGGGACTGGTCGCTCGGCTACTCCATTCCGCTGCCCGAGCTCGCCAAGTTGCGCGAATTGGGCCGCGGCCTCGCCCTGCTGGCCGAGGCGCGCGCCGAGGAGGGCCGCTTCGACCAGGCGCGCGACGCGGTCCAGAGCCTCTTCTCGGTTTCCGAAGCCCTGCGCGAAGACCTGCTCTTCATTTCGCAGCTGGTCCGATACGCCATCGCGCGGACCGCGTTCCGGACCGTCCAAGCGTGCGTACGGCCGGAGGCGAGCGAGCCGGAGCTGCGCGCGTGGCTGGCGGTCCTGCCGCCCGCGGGGTGGCTCCAGGGAAGCCTCGGCAAGGCCATGCGAGCGGAACTCGCGTTCGGCGTCGAGCTGCTCCCCGACCGCTTCGGGGAGGTGCTGTTCGAGGGACAGACGGGGGGCGGCCGGCTGCCCGTGCTCAGCGGTCCCGGGATCGCCCTGATCGCGATGCGGCCGGTGATCCTCTCCGACGGCGCGCGCTGGCTGGCGCTGCTGCAGCGGTACTGCGACGCGGCGGACCGGCCGTACCTCGAGGTCGGCGCCGGGATGCGGGCCGAGACGGACGCGCTCGAGTCCGGCAGCAGCCAGTTCTGGCAGCCGGTGACCCGCACCCTGATGTTCCACGTGCCGCTCGACCGGCCGGTGGCAGCGGAAGCGTGGTGCGCGGTGACCCGGGCCGGTCTCGACTGCGAGCTGGCCCGGCGGGCCACGGGCGCCTATCCCGCGCGGGTGGAGGCGCTGGATCCCCTGTCGGGGAAGCCGCTGGTCTACGTCCCCGAGAAGAAGTTGCTCTACAGCGTGGGCGAAGGCGAGGCGGACAACGGCGGCGTGGACGATCCGAAGGCGCAGGAGAACGACTTCGTCTGGGCGCTGAAGCAGTGACTCCCCTGGCCCTGCTGGCCTCCGTCGGGGTCCCAGCTTCCCCCTCTCTCTCCCCCTCTCGAAGTCAGTCCCCTCTGTGGGGGAACTCCGACGCCAGGCGTCCGCGCAAGAATAACGTCACGGTCTGTGGCGTAACTCCAACAGAACCATCGGGTCCGGGACTCGCGTTGGCCGATTGTCGAACCCGTGCTATCCGACGCGCGAGCGTCCTCGTGCTCGTGCTCGTGCTCGTGCTCGTGCTCGTGCTCGTACTCGTACTCGTACTCGTACTCGGGCTCGTTATCGTACTCGTAATCGTGCTCGTTCTCGACGGACTGCGCAGGGCTCCAGGACTGCCCGGGAGGTCTTCGACATGGATACCGCTCTCATGTTCGATCACGAGAAGCTCGACGTCTATCGGGTGGGAATGGAATTCGACTCGTGGACGGGGGCGCTCCTGGACGGCTCCTTGGCCGGTGCTCGTGGCTCGGCGTTCGAGTCGCAGGAGTGACTGAGGGACCGAGGGATCGCGAGAGGCAAGAAGCGCGGGCGAGGACGAGAACGGGAACGAGACGGGAGCGACTACGACACCGAGCGCGATGCCGGTCCCGAGGGCGGTTTCGAGCACGAGCACGATTACGAGTACGATAACGATACCGAGAACGAGTACGATTACGAGCACGAGCACGATCCCGAGTTCGAGCGCAAGCACGATCCCGAGCGCGAGCACGCCGCCATCGCGTGCTGCCGATGTGCAACTACACCCTCGTTCCGGCATCGACGAGCAACCGGAAAATGTGAGTTTATTTATTGTTGCGTGGATGCCAGGTCCCCGAGTCCGGGGGGGCTGCCCCCACGATCATCGCCCCCCGCGCTTTGCCAGCACCTCGGTGGCGACCCGGCGCACCTCCTCGTCGGCATCCTCGCGCGCCGCCCGCAGCGCTGGGAGCGCATGGCGGACGAGCGCGGGCGCGCGCGCAAACACGGCCGCGGCGCGGCGGCGGAGCGGAGCGTCGTCGCGCGCCTGCAGCAGAGCGGAGAGGACGGCGGCCACCCGCTCGCTGCTCTTCGGGTCCCGCGCCAGGAGTTCGGCCGCCTCTGCGCGCAGCCGCGGTTGCGAGTCCGCGAGCAGGATCAGCAGCGGGCGGCGGATGAAATCGAAGGCGCCGGTCGAGAGGCCGATCCGCGCCGCGAGCGCGACTTCCTCCGCCGGGTCGCGCAGCGCCGCTACCTGTGCGGCCGCGGTCGCGGCGGTTCCGCCTCCCAGCCCGCCGACCGCGACCCGGCGAATCCGCACCTCGGGATCGACGGCGAGGCGGATGAGCCTCGCGTCCCGGTCCGCGTCATGGGCGTGGACGCCAAGGGAGGCCTCGAGCGCGGCAATGCGCACCTCGATCACGGGATCGGATTCCATCATCACCCCGAGCCGCACCAAGGCGGCAATCTGCCGGTCCCCGTCCCAGCAACCGGCGACGATGCGGGCGAAGTCGGCGCGGACGCGCGGATCCGGGTCCTCGAGCGGACCCAGTAGGAGCGGTTCGGCCGCGTCCGTGGCGTGACCGATCGCGGCGAGCGTCTCCATGGCCTCCTGCCGGGACGCTGCGTCTCCCTCGAGCCAGCGGGCCACCGCGGGGACGGACTGCTCCGGGATGGCGGCGAGGGCCGTGCGCAGGGCGTTCTTGGCGACCGGGTCGACGAGGGAGCGGAGCAGGTCGAGGGACTCGGGCAGCAGCGAATCCGCGGCCGGCAGGATCGCGCCCAGCGCCACCCCCGCCTCCTGGGCGGCGGCGTCGCGGTTGCGGATCAAGCCGAGGAGCGCAGGCGCCGCGTCGCCACCCTCGAGCCCGAGGGCGCCCGCGGCGCGGATCGCGGCCTTGCGCGTGGGGTGGTCCGCGTCCTTCATCGCCGTCAGGATCTCGGGGAGTGCGGCCCGCGCGTCCGGCCCGATCC
>Ga0082335_1007373_pt1 | contig 13333 bp, 11 predicted proteins | sample Subgrocontami58m_FD_72375 | JGI IMG/M metagenome (GOLD analysis project Ga0082335, IMG submission 72375) | Subsurface groundwater microbial communities from S. Glens Falls, New York, USA - GMW37 contaminated, 5.8 m (SPADES assembly) (version 2) ...
CAATGGCCTTCGGCAAGAGCCGGGCCAGGCTTCTTACGGACAAGGCCCAGAAAGTAACCTTTGCCGATGTGGCCGGCATTGATGAGGCCAAGGCGGAACTCCAGGAAGTGATTGATTTTTTGAAAGATCCTAAAAAATTTACCAGACTGGGGGGACGGATACCGAAAGGGCTGCTGCTGATTGGTCCGCCGGGCACGGGCAAAACCCTGCTGGCCCGGGCCATTGCCGGTGAGGCGGAGGTGCCTTTTTTCAGCATCAGCGGTTCCGATTTTGTGGAGATGTTCGTAGGCGTGGGAGCCTCAAGGGTGCGCGACCTTTTTACCCAGGCCAAAAAAAATGCCCCCTGCATCATATTTATAGATGAAATCGACGCAGTCGGCAGGCACCGGGGCGCCGGCCTTGGCGGGGGGCATGATGAAAGAGAGCAGACCCTGAATCAATTGCTGGTGGAAATGGATGGCTTTGAGTCCAACGAGGGGGTGATCCTGGTTTCCGCCACGAACCGCCCCGATGTTCTCGATCCGGCGCTCTTGCGACCGGGACGTTTCGACCGGCAGGTCATTGTGCCTCTGCCGGACGTAAAGGGCCGGGAACAGATTTTCCGGGTGCACGCCCGCAAGGCGCCTTTAGCGGAGGATGTGGATTTTGCCGTTATCGCACGCGGCACACCGGGAACCTCCGGCGCGGACATCGAGAATCTCGTGAATGAGGCGGCGCTTTATGCGGCCCGGTCGGATAAAGACAAGGTGAGCATGAGCGATTTCGAGTTTGCCAAGGACAAGATATTGATGGGTACCGAAAGAAAAACCATGGTGATCAGCGATGAGGAGAAGCGGAATACGGCCTACCATGAATCGGGTCATGCCCTGGTGGCCAGATTATTGCCGGGCACGGATCCTATCCATAAGGTGACCATTATTCCCCGTGGCCGGGCGCTTGGCTTGACGCAGCAGTTGCCCATTGACGAGAAGCATACCTATAGTCGCCAGTATCTGCTGAGCAATATCGTTATTCTCCTGGGCGGGCGGGCGGCGGAAGAACTGGTGATGAAGGACTACACCACGGGGGCCGGCAACGATATCGAGAGAGCCACGACGCTGGCCCGGAAGATGGTCTGCGAGTGGGGTATGAGCGAAGAGATGGGGCCGCTCAGTTACGGTAAAAAAGAGGAGCAGATATTTCTGGGCCGCGAGATCGCGACGCACAAAGACTATAGTGAGGAAACCGCCAAAAAGATCGATGAGGTAGTGGCAGGGATCGTCATGGGAGGTTATGAAAGAGCTAAAAAATTGCTATCCGATAACATTGATATCATGCACCATTTAGCCTCAGAGTTACTGGATAAGGAAGTTCTGAACATGCCTGAGATCGATGCCATCATCGGCGTGCCGACGCCTTCGACCCTCCCCTGGGGGGGACAGGGTGAAAAGCCTGCGGACGATCACCAGTAAGCGGGCGTCATGAGACAAGTGACGAAGGGCATGCTTTATAAAACCAGCCGACGGGAGCTGGTGTTGGGGGAACGCACCCTGATCATGGGTATCTTGAATGTTACTCCCGATTCCTTTTCCGATGGCGGCCGCCTGGCCTCACCTGCCGAGGCGGTGGCGGAGGGGGAACGTCTGATCGCGGCCGGCGCCGATTTGCTGGATATTGGCGGCGAATCCACCCGCCCTGGTTCCGATCCCGTAACCCCGGAAGAAGAATGGCAACGGGTCATCCCCGTTATCAGAGCGCTGGTAAAAAAGATCGATGTTCCCATTTCCATTGACACTACCAAAGCGTCGGTGGCCAGGGAGGCGATTGCCTCAGGTGCGGAAATAATAAACGATGTCAGCGCGATGCGCTTCGATGCGGAAATGCCGCAGGTAGCCGCAACGACAGGTGCGGGGGTAATTCTCATGCACATGCGGGGTTTGCCCAAAGACATGCAAGTCGGCTCTCTGCACTATCCGGATCTGATCGAAGATATTACTGCCTTTCTCCGGGAAAGGATTGCAGCTGCTCTGGCAGCTGGGGTGGCAAACGCAAGCATAATGGTGGACCCCGGCATCGGTTTCGGCAAGACGGCCGCCGATAATATGCGTATTTTAAAGTACCTGAGAGCCTTCCGGGTGTTGGAAAGACCCATTCTCACCGGCATGTCGCGAAAGGCGTTTATCGGCAAAGTGACGGGCGGCGAGCCCCGTGAGCGTGTGGAGGGCACGGCGGCGGCGCTGACCGTTGCCATTATGAACGGCAGCGACTTGGTCCGGGTCCACGATGTGGCCGCGATGAAAAAAGTTGCCGCCATGACCGATGCGATTATCAGGGCCTGACCATGATCTGCGGCGTCGGCATTGATATCGTGGAAGTCTCCCGCATCGCGGGGATCATCGGCAAGTGGGGCGGCCGCTTTGTAAAACGGGTATTTTCCCCCGGCGAAATCGCTTACTGTGAAAAATACGCCCAGCCTGCCATGCATTATGCCGTCCGGTTTGCCGCCAAGGAGTCATTTTTGAAATCTATGGGGCTGGGATTGGGCATGGGGCTGCACTTGACGGATATTGCCATTGCCAAGGACCAGCGGGGGAAACCGGAAATCAGGCTCACCGGAACGGCGGCGGCAATGCTGAGCGCCCTGGGGAAGGTCTCTGTCCACGTCAGTTTGTCTCATACCCGCGAGACCGCTACGGCCATGGTCATACTGGAAAAAGCAGAGGTTGCAAGTGGCTGATATTGCCGAAAGCGGTGAGGGGTTATGGGCAATTGAAGGGACGTTGATTTCCCATGCGCATGAGGAAACCTTTGCCATCGGCAAGATGCTGGGCGCAAGGCTGCAACCGGGTGACGTGGTGGCCCTTTCGGGGGAGTTGGGCGCAGGCAAGACCTGCCTTACCCAGGGCATTGCGGTAGGGTTGGGGGTTGCCGGGGAATATCCGATAACCAGCCCCACTTTCACTATCATCAATGAATATCCAGGTCGTCTGACGCTTTATCATATGGATATGTATCGCCTGGCGGATGCCGGCGAACTGTGGGACATCGGTTTTGAAGATTGTTTTAACGATCGGGGCGTCGTCGTGATCGAATGGGCGGAAAAGGTCATCGACGACCTGCCGGCGGGGACTTTGTTTATCCTGCTTACCTATCTTGAGGAGAACAAGCGGCAACTTGTTATTTCCCGTTGTCGGGAAATAATCGATCAGTTTAACAGGGCCGCAAGGGGAGGCTTATAGCACATGGCGATAGTAGTGCAAAAATATGGCGGCACCTCGGTGGCCAACCTGGAAAAAATCGAGAATGTGGCGACAAAGGTAATAGAGGCCAAAAAAGCGGGCCATGACGTGGTGGTGGTGCTTTCGGCCATGTCCGGCGAGACGGACAGACTCATTCAGCTTGCCAACAAGGCAGCGGCGGGTGATCCGGACAAGAGGGAGTATGACGCCCTGATTTCTACCGGGGAGCAGGTTACCGTAGCGTTGTTGGCGATGGTTTTGCGGAGAATGGGTTACAAGGCCTGCTCCATGTTGGGATTTCAGGTGAAGTTTAACACCGACCAGGCCCATACCAAAGCCAGGATTATCAGCATTGATACGGAATTGATCGAGCGCACCCTGAAGCAGGGGGTAATCGTGGTGGTGGCCGGTTTCCAGGGAGTAGATGGAGAGAATAATATTACGACTTTGGGGCGTGGAGGATCGGATACCAGCGCCGTGGCGCTGGCCGCTGCACTGAATGCTTCGGTGTGCGATATTTATACCGATGTTGATGGTATTTACACAGCCGATCCCAATATATGCAGCAAGGCCCGCCGTCTGGACAAGATATCCTACGATGAAATGCTGGAGCTGGCAAGGGCGGGAGCAAAGGTGTTGCAGCCCCGTTCCGTGGAATTGGCAAAAAAATATGCGGTGCCCGTTTATGTGAAGTCATCTTTTAGTGACGAGGGCGGCACCCTGGTGACCAAGGAGGATAGCGAAATGGAAAAAGAAGTGGTGTCAGGCGTTACCTATGACCGCGACCAGGCGAAGATCACCGTGGTGCGCGTTCCTGACAGTCCGGGCGTGGCGGCGCGCCTTTTCACGCCGCTTTCCGATCATAACATTATGGTGGATATGATCATTCAGAACGCCAGTACAGAGGGCTCGACAGACTTAACCTTTACGGTTTCCCGGAAGGATCTCAAGGAAGCGAGCCGCATCGTGGCTGCGGTGGTCAAGGAAATCGGGGCGGACCGTCTGGAAATAGACGAAGATGTGGCCAAAATATCCATCGTAGGCGTCGGCATGATCAGCCACGCTGGTGTGGCCGCCCGCATGTTTACCGTTCTGGCCGCAGAGGGTATTAACATCATGATGATCAGCACCTCTGAGATCAAGATATCCTGTGTGATAAAGACCAAGTACACGGAACTGGCTGTGGCGGTTCTCCACAGCGCCTTCGGCCTGGATAAGCAACTGTCATAATTTGCCGTAAGCGGTGGTTTGAGGATGGGAGAAAAAGCAATGCCGCTGACGCCGGGTCAAGTGGTGGGCCTTGCTGTTGTTGTGGTCATTGCCGCCCTGTTTTATGCACTTACTGTCCTGTTTCCCCTGGCTTGCCCGTCTTCTACCCCCTTGGCGCCCTTCAGCGGCATCGAAAGCGGCAGCATGCCTGTCGCCTTGAATATTGACGGCCAGGAGAAAGGCGTCTATTTTTTACCGCCGGAGGCGACGGTTGCCGATCTCTTATTGGCCGCCCACGTACAGAGTCCTTCTTCTCATCAGTCGCAAGGTCTTCTGAAACTCCAGGCAGGGCAGAAGGTCTTCCTTCGGGCGGCAGCCCCGGCGCTGGTCATAGGCATGATGAAAGCGGCGGAGTGTTTAGCCCTGGATTTGCCGCTTGACGTTAATAAGGCGTCTTTTTCCGAATTGATGCTTGTTCCCGGCATTGGCGAGAAGACGGCGGCGCGGATTATGGCGTTCCGGGAGCAGAACAATGGTTTCCACAGTTTGGCGGAGTTGGGGGAAATAAAGGGAATCAAAGGGAAAAAGCAGGCTAAATTAAGCAGATATCTTTCTTTAGGGTTAAACGGGGAAAAAGGCCTCTCCGTGGCAGTTCCGTCCTTCACCGAAAAGGATACTACCGACGGCTGGTAAGATAGCGGTCTCTAAAGCTGATAACCCTCTGGACGTAGTCCTGGGTTTCCCGGTAGGGGGGGATTTGCCCGTTATAACGGCTGACGGTGCCCTCACCAGCATTGTACGCTGCCAGGGCCAAGGGAAGATTGTTCCGGTAGAGATTTAACAGGTAACGGAGATAGCGTACACCGCCTTCGATATTGTTTTCCGGGCGAAAGGAGTCTGCTACCTGCATATAATCGGCGGTTTTGGGCATGAGTTGCATCAGGCCGCGCGCTCCGGCAGGTGAAACTGCTTGGTGGTTGAAATTGGACTCTGCTTTAATGACGGCCTTGACCAAGGCTGAATCTACCTGGTATTTATCCGCCGCTTTGGCAATTAAAATGTCATATTTGGTGATATCGGTTCCCACCGCAAAGTAAACGGGCTTCTCCCTCAGCACCAAAACGTACTTGGCGTTAACTTCCGTCGGCACGTTGGTAAGGTGCAGAACCCCTTCCTCATCCACATATTTGTAGATATCGGCCTGAGACGTCTGTGGAAAGGCTAGGCCGAGTATAAGCAGCGAACATGAAATTATTATTTTTTTTCCTGCGAACATAGCGCCTCACAAGAGGCCGGGGCAGCCAAAACTTTTTTGGCATCTCTCTCCGTCCCAGCCGGTTCCCTTGTGTCTAACCTATCGCCCCTTTTTTTTCAAGTTGTTTTTGGTGGCGATGATGATTGTACCTTGACATGCCGTGCCCAGGGTGATAATGACCCCTTCTGTAAAAGTCGGGGCGTAGCGCAGCTTGGTAGCGTATCTGAATGGGGTTCAGAGGGTCGGAGGTTCAAATCCTCTCGCCCCGACCAATAAAATTATGGGGCCGGCCGTTATTGGCTTGGCCCCTTTTTATTTATCTTCTGATTTTCTCCCCTTTTTGGCTGTTGGAATCAAATCCTTGCTGGTTGTCCTTGCATATGGCTGAAGGCCGCATGATTGGAGGTGAAGAGCGGCGGATCATTTTTCAGCAGGGAAGCGATGGCAGGGTGTTGTCTGAATTCGCGATCCAGAAAGTGCCGTATCCCTTTTCTATCCCAACCATGTGGGTGCTTAAACCCCATATATAGGGAAAGATCACCGTCATAGAAGCGCTTTGTTTCATATTCTTCAATTTCAGGGCCACAGAGGGGCATATTGAAGATGGCCAGGTTCAGGAAACTGATCGCCTCGCGGTGTCGGACAATGAAGGCGAGGGTCCGCTGTGCTGCCTCCTCGGTTTCGGCTGGCGTGCCAAAAAGCAGATAGAGATAAACGGCAATTCCGGCTTTTTTGAGATTTTCCAGCACCAGGGCAGCCGTAGCCAGATCCACGCCCTTTCTCATGGCATCGAGAACCCCCTGGTCACCCGATTCTAGACCCAGCTTCAACATCACGCACCCTGACCGTTTCAGGGCCTGGCAGAAATCGCCATCCGTCAGTTCCCGGCCAAGACGGGCGAATCCGTACCATGGCACGCCGGGAGGAGTTTTTACCAAAGCCCGCAGGAGGCGCGGGCTGACTGCGTTGTCCAGGAGGTGAATAAGAACGGGCTTCGTTGTTGCCGTAAGCGCTTGCAGATCGGCAAGGACCTGCTCAACAGGCAGGGGACGATAGGGATTGTCTTCCGCCCGTTCGGGACAAAAGGCGCACTTACTCCAATAACAGCCGCTTGAGGCGCTATAGGGAAGAATGAAGCCGGGCGCCATGTAGTCGGCAAGTGGCAGCGCCCTGTAGGTCGGCGCGACGTGAGCTTCCTTAGCGTCTCGGATGCCGAGCAGGTCGAGCAGCGGCTGCTCTCCCGGACCGGCGACCAGGTGATCGATCAAGCCACTGAAGGGATTCTGCCAACCCGATCTCTGCATCCAGGAAGTTACCAGACCGCCGCCCATGATCACCTGGCAGCGGCGAAACGTTTGCCTGATATAACCGACGAGGGCAAAGGCGCAGAGGGCCTGGTTCAAATAATTTAGAGAAATCCCGATAATAGGCGTTTCCGCAGCTTCCATGACCTCGGGCAGCCGCTTTTGAAAATAAGGGTAAAAGATATTTTGTTCCGGGTGGCGGGCGGCCTCAAGCAGATCGGCGCTCCGGAGGGGAGAAAGGCGCCGATCATGATAGTTGGCAAGGCCTAACGTGACTCCGTGCCCCGGTGCGGCGCTGGCCAAAGCTCGCTGCAGATCGCGCACCGCCCGTGCGTAGCGTTCGGGGGAACGGTAAATTTCCCTGTTTTTCAACGCCGCCAGATTGTCGTCACGATGACGGATTGCCCGGCGGCTCCAGGTGTCGGAGGCCGTCGCCGCTCGCTGCAGCATATACAGCGCCCCTTCCATATTGGCATCCAACAGTCGGCAAGCGACCCCGTGCCGGGCCAGCGCCCCGGCCAGTTTGGCTATGCCGGCCGGTGGTTCGGATGGTTTTGCTACCGGTGGATAGATAAGCAGCATGGTCTCCTCTTCCTGATGAAAACTTTCTTCTCTAAGCGATGGGTTGATAAAGATTCAGGCAGGGGTTTAAGAGTGAGGCGACGGTTTCAGTGTCACCATGTCGAGTAGAATATTGACGCTCTCGTTCACGAAGGGAGCATACTGGTCGCGGGCTTTTTTCTTAAGCTCTGCAGGCGTTTCCTCCTTCTTGCCGCCGCTTTCCTTCTTCATTTCTTTCCGCAAATCTACAAGCCGGATGATGCCTTTCTTGCCGGCGGCCTCTTTGTTGCTCTTAGTGATCTCGGCAAACTTCGCATTTTTGGCAACCCGGGCCTTGGACCTTGCTGCCAGCTCTGCGAGGAGGGGCTGCCCCAGATATTTCCAGAGTGGCGGGGCGTTTCCTGGGACACCGAGGAAAGGCGGGATAGATTGGGCTGGAAGCGGATAATCCATCGCCGTTTCACCAATGTCTTCGAGACTGAGCCAGACAGGCAGCTCCACATCCGCTTCTACGCCCGTCTTCTGCGTAGATTCACCGCGGGGCAGGAAGTAAAGGGCGGTGGTGACCTTCATGGCGCCAAGATCGCCTGGCAGGGGCGTCAGTACCTGCACGGACCCCTTGCCGAAGGTATGGTCCGCTCCGGCAATTACAGCGCGACGGTAGTCTTTGAAGGCGCCCGCCAGGATTTCACTGGCCGATGCGCTCAGACGGCTCGTCAGCACAACGAGGGGACCGGTATAGAGCGCACGGGGGTCTTCTGCGGGGAACGTCATCACGCGGCGCATGTCGCCTTCCATTTCCGCTGTGGCCGAACCATTGGCAAGAATCGTCACCTGCCCGTGGCTGTCTTTGGTCGCCACGACTCCGCCCTTGTCAAGAAAAAGTCCCGCAAGGCGTACCGCTTCCGTGAGCAGCCCCCCTCCGTTGCGCGACAGGTCCAGCACGATCCCATCGACATGTTGTCGCCTGGCCTTCGCGAGCAGGCCTTTCACGTCTTCATAGGAGGACTTATTCCCCTTCTCGTCGCCGTAGAAGGAAGGCAGATCAATCACTCCGAACTTGTATTGCCTGCCGTCCACTTTCCTTGTCTCGTAGGATATTTTGGCTTCCTGCTCCTTGATGTCGATTTTGTCGCGGGTAATAACAGCATCGAAGCGATGCGTTTCTTCCGTCTGCCGCAGGATGGTCAGGGTTACCTGGGTGCCTTTCCTGCCGCGGATCATCTTGATAATGTCATGCAGATCCATATCGATGACGTCAACGGGCTTTTCATCCGCCTGGGCTACAGCAATGATCTTGTCCTTCGGCTTTAGCAGACCGGTGCGCTCGGCGCCCCCCCCGGGAATCAACTCCTCAATAACGGTAAAGCCGTTATCGCTGCTGAGGACGGCCCCGATCCCCTCCAGGGAAAGCTGCATTTGAATTATGAGGTTCTCATAATTTTCGGGGGACAGATAGCTCGTGTGCGGGTCCAGAGCCAGGGCAAAGGCCTCGGCAACGCTCGTAATAAGCTTTTCGGGATTACGCTCGACCACCCGCATCGTTTGCAGTTCGTAGCGGTGAAGCTGCTGCTTTTTAGCCTCTGTCAAATCGATGCCTGTCAGAAGGGCGTTTTCGATCTGGAATTGCACGACCTTCTTCAGAAGTTCTTGCTTCTCCGCCACCGTCTTCACATAGGGGCGTTTGTTCACGTTGATATTCAGTTCCACCGTTTCGTCGAGCCGGTAGTCCGGCCCTAGAATTTTTTTGACAATGGCTTCATTTTCCCGCGCCCGCAAGACGATCATGTCGTAAACCCGTTGCAGCGAAGCACAATCCCCCGATTGCATGCTTACAAACACCTTTTGCAGGTCAGGTTTTAGCCTTTCCAAATCTGACTCGTAGAGCAAAGTTTTAGAGGGGTCGAGACTTTTGATCATCTGCTCGACGGCGTGGGCCATGATTTCCCCAGTCATATTCTTCATCGCGTAGTGGTTGGCTAGAAACTTTTCCACGAGCATGGGCAGACGGCTGCAGGTAAGGTTTTTGGTCACGGCGGGAACGGGCAACACCAGGATCAGCAGGAAAACCAGGAGCAGCATCAACTTCCTGAAACGGAACCCGCCCTTGCCGCCTGAGGCAGCTCTGCGGTCAGGTCGATTACTTCCTGGGATGTTTTCAGCTCTTCTATCGCAGGTACTCATCTTCTTCTCTATTCTTTCCAGCGCATTGGGGAATGGCTGCCCCTCACTTTGCCTGCAGGCTAAATTAAGTGGTTGGACGATAAAAGGTCAGGGGGGTTCTGTCAAGGGAAAAAGAAAAAAAGGCGAACCTAAGCCCGCCTTTTTTAATTTAATTACCGGCCCCGTGCGGGACGAAGGCTCCCCTGAGTCGAAAAGTTAATTATCAGCGGGCTTACTATTAACGAGGGTGGCCACCGTGCGATTCTCTTTCACCAGATATTTCCGGGCCACCCGGATGATGTCTTCCGGGGTGATCTTTTCCATGACCTTTAGATAATCGCTGAGATAGTGATAATCCCCGGCTATTATCTCGTAGTAGGAAAGTTTGCTGGCCAGGCCGGCATTGGAAGCCAGTCCCCTGACAAAATCCGCCTTTAACTGATTGTGCGTTTTTGCCAGCTCTTCCTTGGTAACCGCCTCATGCTGCAATTTTTCCACCTCTTGATAGATGGCTTCTTCCAGTTCCCCCGTGGTGTGGGCACCCCGGGGAGTGGCGAAGAAAACAAAAAGGTTGGGGAAACGTGCACCGGGGAAGCCGTTGGCCGTCTGGACGCTTTCCGCCAGCCCTCGAGACTCTACAATGGTCTTATAAAGGCGGGATGTCCTGCCCTGAGAAAGTATGTTTTCAATGACATCAAAGACATAGTCATCCAGGGAGGGCAGGGTCGGTTTATGGTAGCCGATAATCAGTTGCGGACGTGCCGGAAAAACGACTTCAATCCGGCGCTCGCCGTTTTGGGGCGGTTCATCGGTTATGTGCAGCAGCGGCAATGCCTGTCGCTTAAGGCCGCCAAAGTATTTCTTGATCAACCGCAGGGTGGCCCTGGCATCCATTCCCCCAACTATGGTGATTACCGTATTGTTGGGTGCATGGTAAAGGCGAAAGAATTCCCCGATATATTTCGGATTGAGAAATTCCATATCGGAGGGCCATCCTAAAATCGGCCTTCCGTAGGGGTGGGCCTGGAAGGAGGCCGCCAAAAACTGCTCCATGAGTTTGCCCTCGGGATCCGATTCCACCGATTGTCTGCGTTCTTCCATGACCACGTCGCGTTCGGTGTAGAATTCCCGGAAGACGGGGTTTTGCATGCGGTCCGCTTCTATCCTGGCCCAAAGTTCGAGCTTGTTGGCGGGCAGGCTTACCTGATAAGTGGTAACATCCTGACCGGTGGAAGCATTTAGACCAACAGCGCCCTCCGCCGTGTATAATCTGTCTATTTCATTTGACGATACCAATTTGCGGTGTTTTTTTTCAAGCTCTCCCAGACTCGCCTTAAGCAGGGCAATTTTCTTTTGATCTGCCGCCGCAAGCTTCCTCTTTTCCCTGTCGAGACGGTCGCCGACAGCCATGATTTTGCCGAGTAGCTCTTTTTCGGCGGCATAGTTTTTTGTGCCGATCGTTTGCGTTCCTTTGAACATCATGTGTTCCAGGAAATGCGCCGCGCCTGTGGAGCCATTCAGCTCATCCACGGCGCCTACCCGATGCCTGATGTAAATAGAAACAGTGGGACTTGCCGGACGTTCCAGCATCAGCACCCGAAGGCCATTGTCCAGAGTGTATTTATGAACCTTTTCCCCCAGTTCGTAAGACCAAAGCGAGCAGGGTTGAAAAAACGTCCAGGCCAAGACTGCCAGGGCAGCAAGCCTTACTGTGGGACGGCGCAGGAACCTTTTTATTTTCATCATTTCAGTCCATCCTTCTTGAGAAATAAGTATAATTGCAGAAAGGAATAAATGAGGCCGACGATGCTGATCATCAGCATCAGGGATTGCGAAAAAAACACCATCACGAATTCCAGCGGATGTTTCATCTGGTAGGCGCTGATGAGATTAGTTACCGATAATATTAGAAAAAAAGCGCTCACTAAGGCAATAACAACAATTTTAATCCACCATCCTAACGAGCCCATGTTTTGTGTCCTTTCTCTTCTTCACGATCAATAGTTCCAAAGCCCTGCCGCCTCGCCCGTGGTTGTTGGTTGTCATGGGGATCATTATCGCTGCTCTAAGGAATAAACCGTGCCTTGTCAAGAACTATGATTTGCCTGAAGATCACATGCGGACGCCGCTGGCGAAGGCGGTGCATTCTATGGATATGCCAGTTCGTTAGGTTCAACCTACTTGACTTCAAAGAAGCGTTAATGATTTCAAATCACGATACATTTCCAGGGTAAAGTCGGCGCTCTGGCAGGGAATAAGCGAGTTGTTGTGATAAAGGGGTTCGGTTGCGATGTCGAAAGGGGAAACCTTTACCGCTTCATCCCATAGGGCCGTGCCGGGGATAGGCGAGTATTCGGCCAGGATCGGCCTGGCCCCGCATGCTTGGACAAAGGCGATGCTTTCCCGCACTTCGGCAGCGGCTTGTCCCGGCAAGCCGCAAAGGAGATAGACGCCGATTTCATCTTTTTGATAGCCGGCTTTAACCAGATATTTAACCGCCTGCATTAAATCGCTGTTGGAGACCTTTCCCCCCGTGGTGCATTGCCTTCTTACGTCCGCCGTCTCAAATCCGAAGCGGATGGTTTGGAAGCCGGCCTGATACATCAAACCGGCCATCTCTTCATTTATCTCGCTTAAATGCAGGCCGTTCGGGCAGTGAAAGCGCACCGGCAGGCGGCTGTCAATGATTCTCCGTAATAAGGGGATGGCCATTTCCCGCGGGTGTACGAGAAAGGCATCGTCGTACAAGGAAAAATGCCGCACCTGAAAGTCGCGATGGCACGAGGCGATCTCGGCAAAAACCTTGTCGGGGTCACGCCGTTGAAAGCGGGAGTTTAAAATATCGGAGGCGCAATAGGAACAGGCAAAAGGACAGCCGCGGGAGGTGCGGAGCGGTATTTGTTCAGGACGGGAAATAAGATCATAAGCGGGGGCAGGGTAGGAATCCAGGTTATTTTCATCAGGCTGAAAGGGAATCTCCAGATTGAATAAGCCCCCCATAAATTTTGTCAGTTTTTCCTCGCCATAGCCGGGGAGAATAAAATCAGCGCCGGAAGTTGCCGCATGTTGCGGGCAAAGTGTCGCATAATTGCCTCCCAAAACGATGGGGACGCCGGGCATTATTTCCTGCACCACGCCAATCGTCTCAAAAACGCCGGGATACCAGTAGGTCATCATCGAGGTAACCAGTACGAACGCAGGTTTAGGCAAGGCAAGCAGCATTTCCCTGAACACGCGCGGTGTGAGGCCATAGCGGTGATATCTTTTGGAGATGGTTTTCAATGTGGCCGGTTTGGGAATCGTCTCCCGGAAATATTTGCCCCGTCCGGAAGGAAGGCGTGACGGCAATCGCATGGTTGAGTCACCCCTCATCTGGGGATTCCAGGGATCCAGGCAGTCGATGAATTGAATATTAAAGCCGTTTTTCCGCAGAAAGGCAGCCAGATAGAGAAGCCCCAAAGGTTTTGTCCAGAGGTCGTAGGCGGAAAAATCGTGTATCCAAGGATTGATCAGGAGAATAGTTTTTACTTGACTCATCGTTGGCCTGAAATAGTTGATAATTAGGTGTCGGTCAAGACAAATGTTGATTTTAGGAAAAATTACTTATACAAGGATGGCCGCGT